>Ga0307515_10022384_pt1 | contig 11139 bp, 13 predicted proteins | sample 17_EM_MG_FD_194513 | JGI IMG/M metagenome (GOLD analysis project Ga0307515, IMG submission 194513) | Populus trichocarpa ectomycorrhiza microbial communities from riparian zone in the Pacific Northwest, United States - 17_EM | ecosystem: Host-associated > Plants > Roots > Unclassified | place... | reverse complement strand
CAAGATTTCAGGACTGGACGGACCAGGGCGCTCCATAACAAGACTACAGGACTGCGGGACCCTACAGTCCATTGATTGGCCCCCACTCAGAAATTGATATCCGATTTAATGAAGCTTAGAATCCCCGATTCGGTACAAGTTCACCTCGGCTGAAGATTGCTTCCGAGATGCGGTGTCCCGGAACTCTCATTCCCGAGCAGGATGTAGTATATCTGACCCTGGTTAAGACTACAGTCATCTGTACCGGGCCCTGGTCCTGGAGATTTCTGCCCGGGACAGACTAGTCCTTCCGTACTCATGCCCTAGACGGGACGACGATGTCGGGCCCGGAAAAACTGTAGTCCGGACGGACGGTTGGGAACCCTGGTTTGCATGGTATTGGAGCGGAGGTCTGCAGTGTTCTGCAGTGTTCTCGGGACAATTGAGGTTTCTGAGCTGTGGATTGTACCAATGGGTACCGACCGCGGTGCTGTGATTGGGAGGAGCTCGCCGATGAGAAGGAGGGTTCCAATGAAGTAGCAGTTTTACTACATTTCTGTATATTCCCTGTGGATTGAATGTTATATCAGATAAATGAATAGCAGTACTGACCCCAGTGGACGAATATCTGAATGGTAAGAAGAGACATAACACACAGTTTCACTAGGTGTTGATGAGTAGACGGAGATCTTGGTGAAGGTAGTATGTAAAGTGATAGATGTGCACTTAAGCTTGCGGTATGCGGCGACAAAGAAACCACAGAATTACGTTTTGTGAGGTGTTGAATAATTATCAATTAAGACGAGAGTTGAGTAGACTGTCATAGATTATTGCGAAATAGAGACCGCTTATCCATGGATAATTGCTGTTGTTGTTTTTTGTTGTTTTTTCATACTGTATGCACTCTTAATAGAGTATGACAGATGGATAATTGCTGTTGATCTATTAGCATAAATTCATAATCAAAGCCAGCTCATTAACCCTTGATACTTACCGGTGCGCATGCTTGAATCCACTACTTTCTTCAATATAGATAAGCTACCCTACCCCCTTATCCTACTCTTCAATCCCCTAACCCCCCGTATCGAAATAACTTTGAAGTTGGTGTTCTAAGAACAACACTTGTCAGTTGAAGTACCTTGAAAATTGTTATCCTGTGATACACCGGTTACTGGTACATGGACATTCTATTCCCGTCTCAGTCGAAAGCAATCGTTACCGTTTACTTCTCATCTTGTTCTAATCGAAGGCAGTGTTCCTAAGCGGCCCGGCCGGCCTGCACTAGCGAAGATCAGGCCCGGCTTCATGCAGAGCGGCCGGACCGGGCCGCTTAGGAACACTAATCGAGGGATCATTGATTATAACTACACATTATCTGCTCATGCAACTCCGACATGTTGCGTAAAGTTCCTCTGGTCCCTCATTTTCAGCTAGATGCATAGCAAGGAATTGTCAGAAGGAGCCACCATTGAACAGCGTTACTTATGATGCTGTTGCGCATATATACAGACCTGACACGAGCTGGCTGTAAGCGAGGCTGATGACAAGCCAGAAGGTACACTAGTTATTCTCTTTTGTATATATCTTACATCTCGCTCCTTTTCTCTGCTCTCTGTACCTATATTTATGCACATGGTTCTCCCCATATCGGAACAGTGTCATCTTGCATGCAGCCCCGTAAGATCAGGAATGACTGATCAAATCAGAAACAAGCACATGCTGATCTTAAATATATCTTATTTTCGCATACTGACAATAACGACGCAAGCAACGCAATGACAGTAACAGCGATAGCCGTAGTTCGAATAGCTATAAGAATCACCCCTCTCACCTGGCACAGCCGACACAAACACATGCTCCATCTCAGTCCACATTTTCACTCCTCAGTCCTCCACAAAATCTCTGCATCACACTCCCTAGAATAAATACGTACACACGGGTTGCGAAGCAGGAGCAACATCAACAACTCCGTGGATCGCCACCGTGATTTGAAGGTGAGAATTTCCGTTTACATGGTAATAGGTGCGATTGTATTTGGCTAGTAATGACGCTTGTTTGATATGTTTTGAATGAATAATGGAGTGTGGTAGTGTTGGCGTAGTATTTGCTTCAGTGTTCCTAAGCACTTAGGTATATTAATTTGCTCCTCTCTCTATCGATATCATTCATAAAAGGTGGTCGCCGTTAGCTTACATGGATTGGAATATCTGTACGGCTCAATGAATCTGTGGCTAATGTCCGGAATTAATATAAGTAAATGTTGATGTAAATGTAATAAGATCGAGACAGACGGTCACAGACTGCCTTAATATATCGCACCCCAACACTCCAGAAGCCACTGCGTTCTATGGCGAACGTTGACGACTGCATGTAACACTTCATAGGGGCACATTTCATTAATTGAAGAACGCATTATAATTCCTGGTTGACAAAAAGCTTCAGTTTGGGGCTCATACTGATAGCAAAATTCAAGTTGTGATTGCCAAATAAGTACAGTACATATCCACTTGATTTGTTCTACTGTCGAAACTGACAATGCTAGTCGCTCTTGGAGACTGAGGTGCTAAAGATATCGAAAGCTGTTGATCTTGTAACATTAGTATCTATAGTCCGGCTACCTCGATCGTAGCACGGGCTTTGTTGCGTACTGGTTGCAAGTGTATCTAATCGTGTCTGGAATCAGACTGAGGTATGTGATGTGTCGAATGTCTGTTGCGGACTAATCATTTCGCGGCACTTATATTGACCAAAGTAGCATCAATGGTGAGCTAGCGAGTGCAGTTGGAGGTATTTATCAACGTACACGGGTAAGTTGGTGGCTAGAACAACCTTTCATCAGGATTAGATGGTAAGTAATGATGAAGGATAGTTCTAAGAAGAGTGGGTAGAAATGATCAGTGTATGAAGGTGTATCAAGGATAACAACCAGGACAACGTCAACTCCTTACAAACCCAATTGTAGCCAAGAACCCACGAAAGTCCAGTCTGTGTTCACACCGGGTATGCCCGCTCGGGTTGGACTGGCTTACGTCAAGAGAGGCTTCCAGAATAACGGCCGTGCTGGCATAATATGGGGGCGGCTTGTCGGGTGCAGAGGACTGTATGGCGTAATCATTCATTCTAGTCGTATGAGCGGATAGGTTGGAAAGGCAACATTATGTATGTTCGACCCTTGTTTCGATCCTTGTCACCCTACCCCTCCACACATCTTCTGCACGGCACGTACATACATTCTCTCACCATGACTTCAGGATGGCTTTCTGTTTGAGTATGAAGATAACCGACCCCGATCCACACCCACCGAGTCCGAGTTATGGCGCGACATGTTACGACAATTAGAGACGAGAGAGACCTGTGGTGTCCCGGAGGATTTTTGGAACGATATTAAGGATAATCGACTACAATACTCGCTTGCAGAGGCAGAGGAGTGGAGTCAGATGTTACGCCAAATGGAGAAGAAACAAGCCTTAGATATGCAAGAGCATTTCTCGTCAGAGGTAAAGATTTGGACCCTAAAATTCCATCACGATTCGTGAATGACTTTGCAGAACTCAGCTAATGTTGACACGTTTAAACAGGACAGTTACGGTAGGCTTACTCCACCCACTCCGATAACACTCCCCAGCTTTCGACAGTCACTATATCTGTCTATGGTCAAAACTTCTTCGCCTCTAGATCGAATTGACCTTGGGTTACCAATCCACTCAGCTCCACAGCACTGGGATGAGCTGTTGGGCGTAACATCACCATTATCTCAATTGAGTAGTAGTTCTCTCATATCAGAACGTGTCCTGGCCAACCATGCGGACTCTCCAACTCCAGAACTGTTCCAATCTCCTGTCGCCCCCATTCGGACACCTGTAAACCAGGTAGTCCCAAAAACTCCTGCTGTTCAAAAGCCTACACCAGCACCAATTGCCCCTATGTGGATACTTGAGAATCCTGAAGGACAAGCATTAACACCCATAGCAACCTCTTACAGTCATCCACTTAAAAAAGTCTCCGAAAATCCTGGTTATCAGACCATACCGCAAAGCCGCTCACATAGGCCCAGAAGTTCTCGAGAAGAGGAAGCAAAGCACACAACGCTTGGTCACATGTTCTGCCGTATGTGTGAGAATTGGTTAGAGAAAAGAGCCTTTCATGGATGGAGGGGCTGCGTATATTGTCAGCAGAAGAGGAAACTCTATGCCTCCGAGGCAAACCTGCGCGGAGACACGGTAACCACACATGTTATCTCAATCAAGAACTAGTTCTCTCAAATCTCCTCAACTAGTGGCGGCCGACCATGCAGACATTCATGCTACACAACAACCTCTACAAGCTCCTGAGAACCTAGTAGCCCACACAGCGCCTTCCCTACCGACAGCACTCACGTCTACGGGTCCTGCTAAGTACGTGTTTTGACGTATGTACTAGGGAATGGTGGATAAGACTGAGTTTGAGGGATATAAGACGTGCCATACATGTCACCAAAGGGTTAGAGCGAGCTATGAAAGATATCGTGATGCAGAGATTTAAAAAAGAGTGGCTGCGAATGTTGCAGTAGCCTAGAAGGTTATTGAGGCTAGGAATCAAGATTGGTTGTAACAGAGTCCAGATAACAGTACAACAGAGAAGGCAGCGTATGTTCAAACTGTTGCAATGGAGTTGCAATGGAGTTGTAATCTGTTTATAGGTTGTCAGGGCGGTAAATGTTTGCTTTTAAGAATATTAAAGACGATTTGAAATTAGAAAACTCAGTTACATTTCATTTGTTGCATTATCAACTGGTTTAGCTTTATTTCAATCCAATCATTTCATATCGTCACGTAAAGAGTAATGCTCATACTTCATAAATCGACACACGATAAGATACCTAATAATCTACAATCCGCGCAGATATTACTACTCACTGTACCCCGGACTGAAAATAGTTTACCAACTCGATGAATTGACTGACTCACTCACAGTCTCACTACTCACAACTCATGACTATAACCTAAGAAACAGGGCAAAATCGGTGGGCCATGCAGTGAGGCATGGACCAGACACTGGTAGTGTAGTGGTTAACATCTCACCTTCCCATCATTTCCCATGGGTACAGGTGAGGACATGGGTTCGAATCCCGTCCAGTGTATATTTTGCATCCTAAAGTTTTACTTTTGCCTCACCCTCATATCCAATAAATTTGTTACATAGGTTCAGCAGCGACGGCAGTGATGTGGCACCAAAATATACGGCATGAAATTGAATACCTCTAGTCTCTCGGGCTGCTCCTGCTCTGGTGGTTAGTAATACAAGACTGCACCTTTAATTGATGCAAAGTGCGCAATCCAAAAGGAGCCCTTAACTACATCATGGATACCAGACCTAAAACTCGCACCGTCAGCGCCATCAACAAACCAGAGACAGCCACTATATCGAGAAGCAGCATCTTTCTCACAATGCGCCTTCATCTTCTGCCTGGCCCAGCATCAGTTCATTTCGTATTTCCCTATCACCTCGCATAACTTGAGCATATAATATATTGCAACTACGAACCGCTAGTGCAAAGGGAAGCACAGATAGAGCTCGTCACAAAGTGGAAGCACAGATGACGCTAGCTTAGTTCATTTACGCCCTCATCTAGTCTACTCAGATGCATGGACTCTTTTGGTGGGATATCCCTATTCCTGAGAGTGTTCTCGCGCGGACAAATCTTATGAGGAAAAAATATGGTAGAGGCACATCTCAATTGCTTCTAGTAAACAGGGTACTGATTTTCGTGAATTGAAAAGATGTTCCTTGGCTAATTCCTTCAGTTATGGAGAATTACTATTCAATAAGCCGGAGGAAACTGACGAATATGAAGACAAATCTGCCATTCTACAGGTGCCAACGATACTTGATTACACAAAAATTTTGATTTGATTCATTCAGATTGCAGAAAACATGGAGCAGTTTAAGATGAACAACCTCCACCGAATATTCACAATTTTATATTCATCTTGAAGACCCTGGGGGATAAATATGAACTATCCTGTCACGACTATTCGCTGCTATCAACAATTTATTATACACAAACTCACAATATACAAACTACCATGGCACACACCGTTCCAACACCTCAATCAATCCCACACAACCAAATGGTGGCAGATGTCATCGACGAGTATTTTTCCAAGGGCGTCGAGTTCGTACGCGCACGTCCCGACATGGAGGTTCAACTTCTCGCCGAAGAATTTGTCAACCTTATACTTCCGCACTTCGACGAGTTGATTGTCCAAAGCAAAGCCTTACTTGGGATGGGACCTACTAGATCAATTCAGGCCTCCTTCGAGGTCGAGACGATACTGCGCGAGGAGATGAAGCAATTCTTTACAGTTATCAGAGCAAATCCGCAGATGAATGTATCACAGTTGGTTGCTAGCAGTAATGGTAAACCTGGGGAAGAAAAACAAAGCGTTGGGGTGAGGAAGGGGATTGAAGTACATATGTTGAAGTTTTTTGTATGATTTCAGGGCTGCAAGTTTGAAGCTGCAGGGGTGCAGGTGACGATACAGTGCAGGTACAATATGCCCAGAAGAAAGTAATTCACAGAAGCCAAAAAATATTTCAATTTTCCATTGGTGGCTTCACCAATATGAACTTGGCAATGAAATAAAGCTACTTATAAGACTATGCCAGCTCTTGTGCCCAGGACCCAACTTGAATGTTGTACGACGAGTCGATTCCGCTATGCGAGGTTGGAGGTGAAGCCGTCCAGTTGAACCACTCCATATAACTACGATCTTGAGTCTTCAACTGTACATCCTAACGGCAAAGGCTAGAGGTCGAAAACTAAAGTGTCACTCGATCTCGTACAGTTTGAGCTGTAAGATCTTCCAACAATAACTCCAGTACAAAAAATGTCCTGATCGTGTAGTGGTACTAGCTTCACCGTGCTCTGCCGTAACAAACACAACCACAATGCGGTCAAGCAGAGGGCCGCGGGTTTGATCCCAGGTGAGAGCATTTCTCTGGTACTGCCAGGCACTGTAACTTTTTGTCGCTCAGAATATTGCTTCACGACAAAGGATATCAAACGTGTTGCGCAGTCCTTGTTAGAGATGAACATATTGTCAACCTTTTAATTTCGGCTTACATCGGTTTTGCGGCGTTCAATGGAATATTGGTATGCATCAGAGTTGATGTGTGAATTCCCGCCTCTGCCCGCGCAATTTGAACTGAGATGTTACATTATTTGTTTGATACCACTCAACTAGAACTCATATCCATTCATGGTCCATTATGGCTGCAGTACAGCTATATCATCCAGCATAAAATGCTAGCGGCTCCACCGCTCAACTCTAACCTGACAGCTCGTGATAACCGCACTCAAAATCCGTCCAACACTTGGTAGGTCACCTGGCCCTGTTGATAAAGCCATAAGGTTCGTGACTGTTCTTTTAGACTTCACACTTTACTCTTCCCTTCCCTACGCATCCTGGACGATTAGACCTGTACCTAGACACTCATAGTACCAGGGTTCGCAACCGTCCGTCCCGTCCGGTCAAAGCTATGCCCGATCCCAGACTGCGATTTTCCGGCTGAGGATTCACGCCCGCTTTAGCCCTAGGGCTTCGAAGTTCAGGACTACAACCCTATAGGGCCTTACAGTCACGTAAATAATTAGCTTTATGCTGCATGGTCTCAGGGCGATGGGAAAAACAAGCCGCCTATATTCGCCCATCGATACGAAGCGGAACAACAGTGTGAGAATGCTGACCGGATCAGAAGATGCTGAATTATCCCCTGCTAGGCAGTCGGAATTTCCGCTAGCGGGCCGGAATTCCTTCTTGCCAGCCGGAATCATATACACCCTGTCACCGTCAACATCTGCCTGGGCCCTTCAGTCACCCTGAACAAGCCCTAGAGATTCTAGCCTCGGCCCGGGACGCCCTAGGGCAAACAAAGTGTTCATCCGGCCTGGACGGCGGTGCCGGGCACCGAAAGACGCCGGTCCGGACCGACGGTTGAGAACCCTGCATAGTACCACAGCCAATACACACAGTTCTCCCCTTCATAGTCGCAACTGGCCCGACATTGTTCAGTCTTTCAACTTCTGTCACTTGACAACTCCTACATACCACGACAACTCCTACACACCACGACCACAACCAGTATTCCTAAGCGGCCAGGCCTCCAAAATCAAGGTCGAGCCAGCCTAATCTGTGGGCTGTTGAGATCAATCGAGTACGAATAGAGATATTGAATTGACTATCGTACAAAAGTGATTGTCTAAAGAGCAAAGAGAGAGAAAGACAGGCAAATATATGGGGAAGGAGAGAGCTACTCGGCGAAGCCGAGTATCACATCCGGAGACCGATGCCGGGCATCACTCCCGGGGCTAGACCTCCTCCTCGGCATGGGGGCTGGTGGCGGCCCATGGGGGCCGCAAGCCACCGCCTCATGCCCGCAGCCTTAAGCCGAACGCCACACAAACCATCGGGCCAAATCCCGTGCCAACATGGGCAGCCGTGACGGCCCAGCCGGCCGCCAGGCTTTTTGCAGCGTTAGCTTTTCAAATAGAAGCCAAGCCACTTAACACTGACAACAAAATGGCTGTCAATAACGGCAATATGTAAGCAGCCCTCTGCACCTATACAACTATCCTAAGCTGGCTCCCTACTAATAATTAACTGCAGACATCAAATCGTCGCCATGCTGGCGTGGGAGCTTGTACGATAGCCAAGACAGGTCTCCCAGGATCTCCAGATCTCTACGGGTGAGTGTTTATTGTTACAAGATTATCTATCTTCTTATTTCTAAGAACATTAGCTCGAACCTCTGGATTGCCACTCTCTTCTGGAAACTGACCTCGGTTGCGGCGCTTTTCTGGGTTGTGTGAGCATCCTGGCAGGCTGCACGACAACCTTCTGCGCCTCCCACCGCTTCTGCCATTGGTAATACCGAAACCTAACAAACCAGATTACGGAGTCGCCAAAGCATACCGGGTGATTACGTTGTTAAGTTGTCTGGGAAAAGTGCTGGAAAAAGTGGCAGCCAATGCGATAGCAGAGGTATGTGAGCGAAGGAGGCTACTTCATGATGGACAGTTTGGATGCAGAAAGAGAAGGGAAAGAGAAGAAAGCGGCCGCGAACAAAGGCACAGAGAAGAAAGAGAAAGAGAAAGAGGAGAGGCGCAGAGGTTCCCGTGGCGGTCGCAAGAAAGGCGGCTACGGAGGCAGAGGTGGAGGAAAACAACAGAGCCTCCATTTAGCCCAGACCTCGGGAGGAGAAAATGGCAATGCCAAGGTGCCTAAGGTGCAGGAATTATGCGACAGTGCAAGCGATGATGATGATGAGACGGATGATTCGGACTTGGGAAATGGCAACGGGGGCTATTAGCTGCGAATCGTCTCCCTTTAACTAAAACTACTACTGTGTCTTCTACAATGAAAACGTTTACTCATTATCATCATCTCAGAATCAGTGATAACGATACCTTAGACCTTCTTCATTTCGATGGGAAGCTCCAATTCAAGATGGGAGATGACACATATAGTAGTTTAGCACCCAAGACAGTCAAAGATGATGGAGCATCAGAGAATTATGTGAGAAAAGCAACAATAGAGAAGATAAGAAAGAAGGGCACAGTGCTAGAAGAGAGAGAAGGCAGCTGAATGATTGTCCAAACAGCCAATGATAGGGTAGATGATGGTATTGAAAGACAGCACCAAGTGTACCTGAAACTCAGGCTCGGACATGATGGTTACGCATACCCCTAGTGGTTCAGGATCTACAATGTAAAGGGATTTGATATTGTCCATGGAGAGCATTCGGTTCGTGATATTAACAGAACACACAGCATCGACCACCGCACGAACGTGATGTGGATAATGCAGGGTGGTGTACGGTTGAATGGCAGGTAAAGGGCAGCCTGCATCCACTACCTCTGCGGTCTACGGCCCGACAATAAACTGGATGACGACCTAGTGTGAGATGCCCCATGCACAATGCGCATTGAAATTGTTGATGAAAACCAACTCCATTGCACAAGCCCCTGCCTGTTGGCTAAAGCATTCATGGTTCTTGTGTGATACAATGCTGAAGCAACACCTGAGCTAAAGAAGTCACCAGATGAATTTCAAGAACTGATTCAAGATATAGAGACGTGTGGTCTGTGTGCCGAACAATCGTATGAAACAACACCACGTTAACTGCAAGTTGGGATTGAAGTCTCGTCTGAAAATGATAAGAAGGTTTCATAATGCCCCCCATACCGACTGTCGCCCAAGGATGACGCAGAACTACAACGTCCATTAGAAAAGCACTTCGGAATGGATGGATATGCCCAAGCAGCAGTCATTATGTCTCCCCAGTACTATTCGTACCAAAGAAAGACGGTTGGTTGAGGATGTGTATAGACTACTGCGCCGTCGACTGCATTACCAAAAAGGATAGATACTCATTACCCAATATCGAAGAGCTGGTGCAACCATTGGGTGGATCATCATACTTGCTAAAGATTGACTGAGCTTCAGGATATCTCCAAAATAGAATTTGTGCAGGACATCGACACAAGACAGCATTTTCAATGAAATACAGCCTCTACAAGTGGACAGTTATACCTTTTGGACTAGCCAAAGCACAGCAGATCAAATGCGCAGCTACTATGATACTCAGCTCACCTCCTTTCGCACATGGTGGCCTATGCTCTTCTGGACATATGATACCATGGTCACAAATGCCTATTTCATCTACAAAGATATGCCTCAGAGTTCTAACACCATCACACATAGGGAATTTTGCCTGCAGTGTTCCTGGGGGTTGATCCTGACTAGGTCTGGACCGATTTCCACCTCACAGATTGTACGGTCCATTAGGGCCAAATTCACGTGGTCAAACGTTAAAGAGGGTACTTCTTTACCCCTAGACCGAAGCTGTGAGTGTGGGCACCTTCCAGTCCATCACGAGGAGGGTAAGCGATTGGGGTGTTGGCTTTCCCGCTGGAAGCAGAGAAACAGTCCCACAAAAAATACCAAATCTCCACCAAAAACCCGCTGGGCTTGCACCCAATGTGACCGGCCATTGTGTCTCAATGATGAAGGGAATTGCTTTGTTGAGTTCCATCAGCTGTAAAGGAGTGGGGTGGGTGGTGGTGCAGAGAGAAGGGGTGGGGTGGTAGCTGGAGGGGGCAGATTTGGAGGGGCAGCA
>Ga0307515_10022383_pt1 | contig 11139 bp, 8 predicted proteins | sample 17_EM_MG_FD_194513 | JGI IMG/M metagenome (GOLD analysis project Ga0307515, IMG submission 194513) | Populus trichocarpa ectomycorrhiza microbial communities from riparian zone in the Pacific Northwest, United States - 17_EM | ecosystem: Host-associated > Plants > Roots > Unclassified | place... | reverse complement strand
GTTAGCGTCTAACACATAGCAACACCAAAACTACATGGATTTGTGTATCGCCCTCTCTATAAGGCTGTCAATAAGGCCCCTTATTCACCCCCTCCCTTATAAGGGCCGATCGACATTTGCGACATCCTTCGGCCGCTCGTTCTTGGTAGTACTAGCTATTGGCCATTGTACTACCTAGAACAACTCTAATGCCATGCATAAGTTATGCATGACCTTCCGTCGAGTCCGCGACCACCCTCATTTATACTTAATTGTGTTACCTTTGGTTCGGTAACGGGACGTTTTGGTAATCGACAACGTCATCTGCTCAATATTAACGTGCCTTCCAGCCTCCATATCAAGCACTGAGCTAGTCAAACGTTGCGGTATGATGCCTCCCACGAATTACTGTACAGTAACTGTTGATCTGCGTGACATCTTCAATTTGTGTCTTCGCTCGAGCGTACCGGCAATTTCAAACTGTTGGGGATGTCGGAATCATTACTGGAGGTCTTAGCTGCCCTTTCAGACGAGGATGAGGAGGTAGCGGTGGTGCTCGAATTGATCCGGCTCGAAGAGAGAAGAGAGGAAGTACAAGAGGTGCTCAAATATACTGTGGGTACCAGTACTAAGGAAAATCTGGCCCACGAGCCGGTGGAGGTTGAAACCTTCATCCAAAACTACACAGAAGAGCCGCCGATCTTCAAATTGCCCTACGATGTGCTATCGGAGATCGCAATAATACTCTCCCGGGTACAAGAAAATGGTGTTTGGCCCTTTTCAGGTGTCTGTCGTACGTGGCGGGATGTAGTACTTTCAACTCCGCGTACATGGACCAACATCGATCTGAGGGCCAAGCACAGCTCTTTATGTCGCAATCACAGGCGGTGCACTACTCTATTGCGCGATTGCATCGTCCGCGCGCCAGATCCGGCCCTTTGCATCGAACGGGCTCGCAACTTGCCCTTTCACCTGGAACTTCATGAACTCACAGACAACATTCGGAATTTGCCCGGATTCATTCGTCGTATAATGCCTCATGTTCAAAGTCTTACTATACACGAGTCCACTGTGACAGGAGTCCGCATTTCCCAGCCTGCACCGAAGCTCGAGGAACTGCAAATCATGCGAAGCCCAAGGACGACCAGTATATCAGCTGAATACTTCGAAGCCTCTTCATCCTTTCTCGTCGACCTACTTGGTCGCCATTTCCAAAATGAGTGGGCACCAACTTTCAGCCGTCTTCAGGTGGCACGGTTTCACGAGATAAATTGGGATCACAACCACATTGCTGGATTTAAACAGCTCCGTGCTTTGACACTCAGCGATTGCAAATGTGAAGCAGTGGGTCACCTTCACGAGCTCCTCCGAACCAATTTCAAAACCCTTGAATACCTCCATCTCTCGGTCTATCCCACCATAATGATCGAATCACAAGTTTTCCAACCTATCTTGCTCCCCAAGTTGCGCAAGCTCTCATTCCTCGTGGCTCAAGAGGAACCGAATCCTCCACTTTTCCGAGCAAACCCGGTAGTGTCTATCGCCTCCCATGCCATAAACCTCTTCCAATCTCTCCTCATTCCAGAAGTCACAGAACTCCAGGTCTTCGCTCCTTGCATTCAAGATCTAGACCTCGCCACCCAATGTACTTCTCTTCAGAATCTGTACCTTATCATCCCCAGCACCACAGGTGAACTCTCGCCCTATCTTCGGAACGTCCGCTCCCTCCTCACTGTGGCCCCTCTCCAAACCTTTGATCTATTCATCGCCCCACGGCATAAATCTCATTCATACGAGATGGCAATTGCCTTGGCCCAATTTTTACGTGATCCCTCTGTATTGAGGCACCCCCTCATGGGTTTCACTCTCATTTCAAACCTAGACTTTGAGCCGCTACGCGCGGCCGTCCGCAATACATGGGCGCGAGCGGGGAAGCGGCTTGACATCCGCCGCGCAACCGAACTAGAGTGGCGAAATAATGGATTCAAAATATTGGAGGACAACCGGCACCACTCCAACATACCCTCTGACCTTCCCATTCCATACTCTGCCTTGTATTTTGATGACTAAAGGTCTCTGCGCAGCCCTACTATGGGGACATGGTCGTTCATATTGCCTACGTTGCGTGAGATGACTCATCACACGTGTTTGTCGTTTGGTTCTTGTTCTGTATATATTCCTGCGTTAGGTTGGTCGTGCTCCTCCAGCAGCGCAGGCTGACAAAAACGTTGAGTATACAAATTCCCATATTAGTTGTCAGAATTTGTGTTTTCGTATTTGGTTTACTGCTGTATGCCCTCGCTACTCTTTGATTTATTTCCATGCATGTAAGCATCTGACTTGCACCCGGTGATCACGTTGGCCACCACTGTGCACTCCTTCCATATCCAGGAACATCATATCTAAAAGCTATTGTATATTTGTATTCCTGGTCCAAAATATGACTTGACCCTAAGGATCCCACCAGTTGTACAGTGGCATATCACCCACCGCGCGGGCAGTATCACCCATCGGGCAACAGCACCCACGCGACACTAAACCTCTTGCTTTGCCATTCACATATGTAAATAAGATTATTATGCTTCTTGAAACTGTCTTCTGATGTGCGCACCATTAATCCCACTTGCAATGTGAGCCAAACACCAAAAACAGCAAATTGAATGAGGATCCAGGGCTGGAAAATGTATGGGAACCTAGGTCGCGATGCCCAGGACCTAAGATAGTTGTGAGAAATACATGTCCTTGTGTTGCAGCTTATCTCTTGAGCAAAAGGACTGCGAGTGAGCCCTCAAAGCCAGTTTCCAAAGCCAGGATTGATCACAAAGGCTGCCAAAGCAAAAGCAACAGCCATAAAGAAGGAAGAGACCCTTCAAAGGGCTGTGGAGGAGTTTCAGCAGACTCAAGGTCTACCCTCAGCACCAAGCCAGAAATTGTTTGCAAACAGCTTGCTGTCAAAGACACCATCCGGTCAAGAAGGAAATGCTCCGAGCATACAAAGGTGAAGACATAGACACCCTCACATTTCGATTGACCCAATCCCAGGTGAGGAAGTTGACATGGGTCCCATGGACTTCGTTGAGGAATCTGAAGCATGGTCAGCACATGACAAGAGTGCTCATTTAAGCACATAAGTGTACCGTAGACTTTGAATTGATGCTTTGTGCCCCGTTAATCATGCGTTGCTCGCTGCGTGATCCATTGTGGAATTGGGTCAAGCATAGATCAGTGAGATAGAGGCAGCGCATGCGGGGGAAAGTAATAGAATAGGCTCTTCTCGATATGTGACTATGTTTGATACATGGCTGCCTACTGTGGTCTCAGATTTCAGTGAGCACTGCTAAGCTGCCCGGCAGGTGATAGCCGACTGTAATAAAATAACAGTATATTCCGACACGCCTTTTCAAATATTCGGCCATTTTTAGACGTACTAAATTAAGTTATTATGAAATCATGATAAAATATAAAACTAATTATGTTCGCGACCTGCCATTTCAACATGGTCGGCCCTAGCCTCTCGCCTAACACCTGTCTCGCCGTCACGCACCCAAGTCACTGCCACCCAGGGCCTGTTGAATCTGTCAACGGGCCTGTCAAATTTACTTTGTCCACGGAGCCGCTGGTGGGATTTGAGCCCTCATTTTAAATCTCAGTTACTGCATTCATGATTATAGAGAACATTCCTTCAAGGGAATTGCCCAGAAGGTCCGTTTTGAATTTGGAAATACATTATTGAATATCGATACTCGATGCAGCAAGCGATAGGAAACCGTGAATAAGGGTGGGACGGGTCTCCTCTCAGTCCCCTCTCACAGTCCTATACACACGGTGTACACATAATAAACATGCCTTGAACAATACGACAGCCAATGATGGCCAATCACCCATATAACCGGAACTACACTCTCGGAAGCTGTGGTGTGGCCAGGTCCTGCATATACGCACACTTGGTTGGTGTGAAGCACAATGCTACCAATAGGTTGGCGGCCATGTGCGCTCCGACACTGGACGACAGGAATTGAAAAGGAATGGGCTCGCTTTTAGAAGGGAAAGGTAACGTAGGCAACTTATTTCAGATAGAGTTGAGGTCTTTATTTGAGAGTCTAGTGAAGGCGATATCGTCGCCATTGAAGGGTCAGTCTCTCTGGAGTCTGGATGAACCGAGGGATATGATAAGAGCCCCAAAGGGCAGCGCGAACGCAGCATAAGATCATACACGGTGGGAGCGGATATAGAATCCCCATAATCTCTCCTCATCTATACTGATTCACAGTTTCTTGGCGTAGCTTTATGTTTAGTTAGTTTACCTTAATTCTCCATCAGGGAGATCTCCATTCAGACTTGCCCCGAGATTTACGAACAATAATGATACTTGTTGCCAGCTGGACGCGTAGTCCGTACCAATTGTATGGCCATTAGCTTCCTCCAGCCGTCTTGCCTGACCCCACCTTCAGTCATTTCAGCTGATCACCATCTACGCATATTGCTTAACGCATATATATTCCCACAATGAAGGATACGATCACCAACGCGAGTGCGTCGCCCACTATCGATTGAGTACCAACCCTGAATACGAGTTTCCCCTCCAGACTTTCCAAAAACCACAGATGGGAGGGTATACCATCTTGGCCTCCGTTCTGGAGAAGTCGCAAACCGAATTGTGAGACCCTTTTGTTTATTCCTTGTCCATTCGTAGGGTCTTGACCCGTATTGGCTATGGAGATCACCGTCGGGGATCCGGCGCGAGCACGAACAATTGCAAAGTACCTTGACAAGCACGAAGCATTGGGGTTGAACGGGGGCGTGTGCGGAAATGTGGGGAGGATGGCCAACCCTATCACCAGAGAGGCTGATTCTGGACTCTTTGCCTTACACTCCGAACGGGGGTTCTTGACTATAACAGGGACATACAAGAGTGTCCCTGTTAGCATTGTCAGTATTGGGATGGGCTTCCCTAATATGGACTTCTTCGTGCGGGAATGCAGGGAACTCCTTGAGGGGGAGATGATCGTCATTCGGTGAGGATAAGGCGTCATCTCGTGATAGGCGTCACTGACCCAACGGTATCCATGATACCAGGTTCGGTAGCTGTGGGGGTTTAGCGGAGGGCTTGCCTGTAGCTTCCCTCGCTGTGCCCAAATCATCCGTCGCTATCAGCAGAAATTACGATTTTGATTTTTCAGGGTCTGATGGAAAGTCTGATTCAAGCCCTCCTTATCGTATCTGCAAGCCGGCGAGTGTGTTGGCTGGCATGCCTTATTTATTCGCTGATCCGTAATCAATCAGGCGCTTGCCGACCCCACGCTGCACGAGTTAGTGAGTACATACAAATATAACTCCCCTGTGCCCCCTCCACTGATACCCCAACCCCTTAGCTCCTCAACACATTACGCGCAAGGCTCACGGATACAATTGTCAGCGGGGACTTTACCAACGCGTCCGCAGACGGTTTCTATGCCTCCCAAGGCCGTATCACCTCATTCCCTGATCATAATGAGAAGCTCATCGAACACCTTGGCAAGAATATTGGTACCCTTGAGGTGAGCTGTTATCGAGGGCGAGGAGAGGCGCCACTGATGTTGATCACAGATGGAAACCTTCCACCTACTTCACCTCGCATCGTGCTGGCCGCGCAGATCGAACCCCCCACCCCCAGGAAGGACCGGCCCAGTACCGCCACCATCTTGCGAACCGGCAGAGGCACGCGTTTTAGACTCGGTGGTATCTCCGGCCTTTAGCGTCGTTCCCCAATCCCCATCAATTTCTCATGTCACAGCTGCCGACATTGCTACTGGCCCTCGTATCAGGGCAGCTGCAGTGCAGATGATATTTGCCGACCGCCCCTCGCAAGCATTCATCACTCCTGAACAGGTCCACGCTCTCGAAAATGATGCCGCGATTGGCCTCCTCGAGGCAATTATTGCATATGACATCCCGAAACAGGTGACGGTGTTTAATTGCAGGCTGCCATTGGGCAATACAGTCTGACTAGACTCGCATAGCTTCAGCACCCTACGTCAGGGAGTGTATGGGAACCGTTGGCGGAATGAGGAAGGTGGGGCCCTTCAACCAGATAGCCTGTCTCCCTTTGGCACTACAAACAGAGTATCATTATGTATTTACGCGTTTATGCCCCTATGCCATGAATACCGTTCTCTTCTTTTCTCCCTCCAAATGTCTCTACAAGATTTCTTTGGGCAAACAATCGAGAACTTGGACTCGACCGCCACGATGAGCGGCCAGCCACCGTCATCTATTGTGCCCGAAGAACCCGATCCGACACTTCCAACACTTCCTCCTGACTTTCCTGAGCACCTCCTGCTTCAAATCTGCGATGCGATCCTCCAGCCGGCGCTCTCACCGTATTCCCCCGTTCGACCGCACGCAAGACCGTGGATCAGGGCATCACCAGCAAGAGCACCTTGCAAGTCGGATTTACTGGCATTATGCTACGCGAATAAGCGGCTGTATGCCGTCTGTTCCGACCAGATTTATCGGCACATCCGAGTCGCCACTCTCGCAGTCGCGGATATGTTCGTAAGCAGACGGAATCTACTCAGGAATACTTCGTGAGTGAATCGATCTCGGCTATGCTGAAAATGGCTCTCTCGGGGTTTGAAGCAGTTGAGAGGAAGCCTCGTACCTACCGCCTCCAGAGGCCGCTTATCGGGGCATAATGGGGACGTAATTCTAGGGGAGAAGTACAAGAGACTTGAGGGTGGTTTCCTCAAAACCGCTCACTGTCCCCATCGCAGGCATATTGTTTTGCCTAATTTAGGAGCAGTTTAATACCAAATCCTTCCTACACTTCATAAAACTAACTACACTGCAGTGCACTCGAGTTCCACATCAATCGCGAGCAAGATATCACTCAAGCTCAGACCGACCTTAACCTGAGTCGTTTGTTCATCCAGTGTGGCATAGTGATGTTATGGTCGCCTGCTCTCAAGGATGTCCTTCTCGACATCAAAACCTTATGCGACCCACCTGTTCTCCGGTCTTTCTTCGAACGATTCTGCCAGCGAGTGTATATCCCACCCGGCACAAATAAGGATGAGGACAGTGACTCGACGCCTCGATGGTCGGATTCACAGGGTGTTCTCAACGCCGCTACGAGAATTTCCGTCCCCAGGATCACCGTCGCGATCGGAGCGAAAGCCGCAGGTGAAGTTAGCGATGGGGTGGTTGGGATGCTTCATTCTATGTTCCCGCTACCACAAAAGAACATGGTACCTCGTCTACAACTACCCACGCGCAAGATAGAAATCTTCGTACCCAACCTCTCTTCCATTACCCACCTCGACTTGGTCTTACCACGACCGGGCTGGGGTTCTGAAGAGTCGGAAGGCTCCGCCCTCGGAGTCACTCTAGCACGGTTAACATCTCTCAAGCGACTTGGTCTACATGCTAGTACGGAGTTTGGCATCACACGGAGGCCACTACCGCCATCTACAGCACTTCCGCCAGCGCAGATCGAGGAGGTGGATGAAGACGGTAAAGGGGCCGATATAAACATCCAACCTAACGGTGCGGTTTTGTATCCCGCGACGACCAACAACAGCAGTGCCACGACGCCTTCCGTTGCACAGGATGCGCTTGGCCCAGAAACCTGGTGGGCCAAGATACTTGCGCAGATTGGCCCGGCGATGGAGAACTTGAAGGAACTGCGAATAAGCGCGCGAGGTTGGATGGGGGAGGATGAGTTCGACGCGTGGTTTGTGAGTACCACCACAGTGGCGTATCTTGAGCCTCGCTGATGGCATCTTTTAGGCCACGGTGTATGACAAGCTCGCTCGGTTCCCTTCCCTCAAGACACTGATATTCGACATGGAATTTTCCCTCCCAGAGCCCTACGTCCAGGTGGCCGAACGCGCTTCTCTTACGTCCGACACAATGTATGCGCTTTACCAAACGCAGTCCCGATGGATCCGACGTCTCATTACTCCATCAAAAGACGACAGGCACAAAGCCTCGATCGCGTCTGCTCTGCGGCGAGTGTACTTTGGCGAGTACCAAGGTTACCCTGGACAAACGGACATCATCGTAGGGCCTAAGAAGAGCAAGCGTACTACAAGCGCTGGAGGTGTGACAGCAGAATCACGATATGCAGCAAGGAGGAAGAACATGTACAGTTCCATGGCAGATGGAGTGCCAACGCGCCCCGACGGTACGGTTATTAGCCCCGGGCCGAGTAGTCCGGGTGTCTCGGGTGCACCGAGCCCTATGGGGTCCAGAACGAATGAGGTTAGCATGACGAGTGGCCAGAGGATCGTGCCTGGGATGTGGTGGGCAGTCGCTCTTCCTGCAGGTACCATTACACAAGGATGGGCGGACGAATGAGGGATGGTAAGAATGGACTCGTAATTTTCTTGGAGATCACGACCCCAGAGAGACACGGGAGGGCGTCTGGCTTCTTGTAGGTCACATGTGGCACAATACTGTGGTCGATGCTTCGTATTTATTTGTAGAACTCGTCACACTCGTAATCCATGGGTTTAATCGTTGGTCTTTACAGCAGATTCACTACTATGGAGGCGACTCGAGAGGAGCAAATATAATTATTAAGAAATCCTCATTACCTAAATGCCTGGTTGACAGGTTCGCTAACATATCGGAGCGTTGAGGCTCGCATACTGCATCCCGCGATGCGTATTCTCTGTCAGTTTGCCACCTACTGATGGGCCTGTCCGATGCTGTGAGAGCCACGTTTGATTAGGCTTCATGGAGGCAGGGTAAATAGAGGCCTAAACGTTTACCTTGATCAGTGCGGCCCGCTGTATTGAGGACTATATCCGGAATTTCTTATTGGGCACAAAAGAGCTTCGCCCAGATTTGCATCGGGTTTAAAGGAAGTTCCATCATTGAATATCCATGGTGGTTATCGCCATATGTGTATACTCTCTGATTTCAAAGGATTTGGTGTGAGTGTCTTTATATACACAAAGGTTTCCATCCTACTTAATTCTTGGTTCTGTAGTGTAGTGGTCATCACAGTGGATTTTGATTCATAACCTTCCATTAACCCCGGTTCGAATCCGGGCAGGACCTCTTTTGCACTCACAGAGAAGCGATATGCTTATTCATTTTCGCCAGAAAGCAGCAACACTATAAGAAACTGCTGTCCTTTTGGACAGGAATAAGGGGCTTATATGCATACAAATGAAAGTCCAAACATTCAGAAGATTGTTCCATTGACAAAAAGATCGATGCACTCCATGTGACGAGAACACTAACATTCACACAGCTTGCATACTCTTTACACCCATTCCACAACCTGTACTGCCTCCACAAGGTATTAATATTCAGTGTTCGAAGGTGCTTGCAGGAATAGGTATGGAGCACAACTCAATCCATTTCTTTGCCCGGTAGCAAATTGTGAAGCCGCTAATGATGCATGAGATCAACAAGCTGGTATAGCAGGTAATCGGTACCTCAATCACTGCTTGCAGTGAATGATAGAGACGAATGTACGCCAAGATATGTAGGAAAATGATAGCAAAATGGAACAGGAATGAATGAGATTATTCACAGATATGTAATATCGGTTCACACATTTGGCCCACTGACAAGCATTTGGACCCATTGACGAATCAGTCAACGGTCAACGAGCATAGTAGCACATGCACTAAACACCTCCACTGGGCTAATACCCAGGCTCTAGAACCTCCATGAGATTAATGCGGAACCGCGAACAGTGCTTTGAATTAACGGCGCCGATGTGATTTTCTTTTCTTCTCGTGCAGGCCTTGAAAGGTGTTGGGGAATACCCCCGATATGTTACCCCAGTCCGCTAAGTGTACTCGATCCGAAAGCCGCAACATCCAGTAACTGTATAAGGATAAGATGTAATATTTTCCTTTGGTGCCTCCACTTCCCTTCTTGTATGTGATGTGATGTGATCTAGTACCCCTTCTCTCCTGCCCATACCCACGATGCGCCTATCAATTGAGTGGGGATCTACTCCCATCCTTCCACTTCAACCGCACATATCCCCTCCCATGTCCATCCCCGGTTAGGCCGATCACCAAACCACCCATTACCCTCGCCATTCCCGTCTTCCTTGCTGAGTGCGACCCATCGCGCCAGCGCCGCACGAGATATCTCAAAGGTCGACGTAGAGGTTCGAAGAGTGGGAAGTAGCTGGTGTGCGTAAATGTGATACGCGCGGGCGTATTGGGGAAGGAGTGAAGGAAGGATTGTGGCTGGGAGTATTTTCGTGCCGGAGAACACCGAGTCAGTAAAAGCACATGCTTTGTTACGTAGGGGCGGGGTATCAGCATGAGAAACCTACCGAACTGGTCCAAACTCCAAGTACGCCAGAGCGGCTTCTCCGCCCATTGCACGCCATACGTATTTGCCGCTTCACACAAAAGGACCTCCAGGTCATCTATGAGATGGGCCATTTTGAGAAATTCATCATGCTGCGTTAACAAATCCTCTCCACAGTAAGTATTTTGAAATTCCAGTGGGAGAGTGGAACGGTGGAGGTAAGGTAAGGAGACGAAGGACCACATACCATCTTGTCCACTGCTCCTTCCATCAAGGGTATTTGTTGGTTTATCACGGTCATATGAGGAGTCACTATCGGTTCGTGGGGTGGCTGGCCAGGTGGAAAAAGGGCGAGTGCATTTCTGTGTGAGTATCTCCATTAATATCATAGCTCCAATACCATTTACTATTATTGCCAACAATTCCGTTTACGGGGGACCTCAGTTGAGATGAGTGAGAGGGAGAAGAATAAGAGCCACTCACTCACTCAATCCGTGTCCTACTATCGACAATCTCCTTCGCATACCGTGATCCTTCAATGACCAACTCATTCCATCGCTTCGCACATCCACGGATCTCCAACAAAATCCTTCGTGCCTGGCCCAGGATCTCACCTGGTCCATGAACCGCGGCTTGTGTTTTTCCTTTTTCCTTTCCCTTTGTGCCAGTTTCTCCTTGTTGAGATGGATCAATCCTCCGTCTGCGAGGGGACTGTATAAGGCCAGAGTCGCATCGGTCACGGTCCCGATTGGGGCTGGATGGAGTGGTCGAGGAAGGGGTGTTGGATCCTTGGCGGTTTTGCTTGGATTTTTTTGGTGTTCTAGGGGTACTGACGGTGGGAAAGGATGGTTGTGGAGACGATGCGACGGGCTGAGACGAGGGTGTGGACGGACC
>Ga0307515_10022382_pt1 | contig 11139 bp, 2 predicted proteins | sample 17_EM_MG_FD_194513 | JGI IMG/M metagenome (GOLD analysis project Ga0307515, IMG submission 194513) | Populus trichocarpa ectomycorrhiza microbial communities from riparian zone in the Pacific Northwest, United States - 17_EM | ecosystem: Host-associated > Plants > Roots > Unclassified | place... | reverse complement strand
CAGTTCTTCTAGTACTCCTATATACTAAGCTTAAGCTTCTACTTAGTTTAGGGTGGTATAGTAGTTGGGGTTAGTTTATAGGGTTTAGTGGGATTTCCAGATCTTTAGTGGATATTGGTAGAAATCTTATATCGGTAGAATTTAGTAGAATTCTTAGGTTAGTAGAATCTGGTAGATTCCTTAGGCGCGGGGTAGACATCAATAAAAATCTTAGGCTAGTAGATCTTAGTAGATTTCCTAGGTTTTAGTTTAGAGTTAGGGCAGTAAGTTATAAGGCACTTCTACTTATAACGGAAGGCGGTAAATAGAAGCTTAAGGTTATCTTAGTCGATAGTCACCTTATATAGCTTTATTTAAGGTTATCTAAGGATTACCGGGTAACCTAAGGTAGTAATAAAAAGCTTAATTAGTTCTTTGTGGTTTAGGTATCGGAGTCTTAGGGCTACCACGTAGGTAATACGGCCTAAGACGGTGCGTTTGCCGTTAAATCCAAATACATTAATATGCCGGTTAAGGGGGGTTAGGGTAAAACCATTATCTTATATAAAGATCTTATTAATAAATCCTATGCCGCTAGCTCCTATATTAATTAGGATTTAAGTGTTAGCCTATTAACCATTCTACTAAAGACGGTAGTTAATAGTTATACTACGGTCCTAAGAGTCGGAGTTTATAACATTAAATACGTTTAATAAGATCCTAAGGTAGAGCCGTTCTGGAGAGCGACTTAGCTCTAAAACCTTTCTTTTAGAGGCAATTAGGGCGGGGTTCTTATAGAGCGTCGGTTAAAGCTTTATCCTTATAAATAGTGCTTATTAGACGTAGGGCTAGAACCAGATAAAGATTAGGGATAGTAACCGGAAGATTAATACGGTAAACGGCTGTTAGTATTAGCCGTTTGTAAATCGTTTTAGTGCGTAGGTAGGGGGATAAGGTAGTGTTTTAAGATATAATCCTTCCTTCCGCATTTAAAGCAGAGGCCTAGCTTAAGGCGTAATCTAGGATTTTAGTATTAATATCCATGGCGTTAGGGTGCTTAGGCTGAGATAATAACTTAGTAGACGTTTGCGGGGTTATTATATTATATTAGGGGGCAGGCTTTAGTATCAGGCGTAGTATATCGTTATACCGTTTATTAATAACGTTTACGCAGGCATTAAGGGCTCCTAGTAGGTCTACGCCTATTAGGGAGGTTTTTAGTTTAGAGCTTAAGGATTTAATAAGGCTATTAATTAGTGCGGAGTTGTTCTAGCCTATTTCCTTTACGTAACGGTTAAATTCGGAGAAGTATACTAGAAAGCTTTTTGTTCCTTAAGTTATATAGTTTATCTTTCTCTAAGCAGTAGCTTAGCGGTTTAGGTCACTATACGTAGCTTTAAGAAGTACAACTAGACTTAGTACTGAGTTCGGTTAAAGGGGTTTAATAAGATTAGCTGCGTCTCCTCCTAGTTAACTTAAGGCGTAGCAGAGTCGGTTAGCTTCGGTTAGGTAGCGGTTAGCATTACTAGTTAGCTTATTTTTAAGCTAGCTTAGAAATAATTGGAGTTCTTATTATTTGCTAGTAAATATTAGAGGGTTTAGTAGTTATTCAGATTATTATAGTGCAGTAGTTGGTTCGGGGTAAGTAACTACTACAGGTTTGGGGCTTGCGTTCCGCGTGTTTATTTCCAAAAACGGCGTTTAGTCTTAAGGTCCTAGCGTAGGCATTTTAAGGGTGCGGACTTCTTCTTAGAGGTCCTTAATTAATTGTTAATGTTATGCTTCTTATTTAGCTTATTATTAATTTAAAGTAGCTTAGTTCTATATAAGGGCGTCTATAAAAGACTTTTATATTTCTGCTAATTGTTTTTAGAGTGCGGATATAATACCGGCGGTTATTATAGGGGCTTTGGGTTTGGTCTACATTTTAACGGTAGTATAGGTAGTTAACGCAATATAGTGTTATAGAGTAAGTATAAGCGGTAATAATATATAGCAAAGTAGATACTATTAAGCTATATATATAAACTGTATAATAAGGTTAAGACATTATATAAGGAGAAAAGGTAGGGAAATAGGAAGAAAGGGTATATATCGTTAGCTTAGTTGCTTAGTCAACACATACACAGAGCAGAATAGGATTTAGGTAGTGGTCCTGGCAGAACTTGGCAGAATTTGGTGGAACTTGGCGGAATATGGCAGAATATGGCAGATTGCCGTCAGATTGCCGCAAATTGCCGTCTCGTGGTCAGTCTCTAGTTGCTAAGTCGGTGGAAACAGGTGGACGTGTATAAGGTGTCACGGGGGTGTCCCGTAACACTTTATAAATAAGGTCTTAGATTAATTGCTTAGTAGGTAGTGCGATGCAGGCTTATAACTATAAGCTTTGCAGTATAGGTACTAAACGAGTAACTTAAATGTAAATATAGCTCTAAAGTCTCTATATATATACAAGGTAGGGGGCAAGAAGATAACGACGATAATCTATAATAGCCACTGTATGTAGCGCCACTTAGTCGGTAATAGGTAATAGAAATAGGTAATAGAAATAAGTAGTAAGATATACGATGACAAGAAACAGGTAGTAAGTTATAAGGTAATACAAGCCTCAGTGGTTGGTTATAAAATCGCCCGTATAGGCTAAAGCTCTATATGCGCTTCGCAGCCGTACGAGTTTATTTTATATAGGGTTTAATATCCTACACGGGAATGTAAGCTATATAAGTGACCTAAGTAGAAGCCCAAAACGCCTATATAGCCAAAAAGCCCGTATAGGTTTATGTTGCTTTATGTAAACTAGCGTAATATAGAGCCGCGCTTATATAATAGCTATGTAGCAAAACCACCTATATAGCGGAAACGCCTATATAGGTTCGTTTCTGCTTATATAAAGTAAAATTACTAACGAAACCGCCTATATAGCGAAAACTTCCATATAGGCATGTTTCTGTTTGCATAAATAAAATAACTAACCTTGCAGCGAAACCGTCTATAGGGCTTATTTTTGCTTAAGTAAGGTTTAAATAAAGAACTTTATTAACGCAGCCGTCTTTAAAAGAAATTATCTTAATATCTAGTCGATTCTATTTAGTTTTAAGGAAGTATTAAATATTAAAAGCGACTGGTGACAGGATCTATAGATGTATTTACTTAAGTACTATATAGGAGCAAACTATATATATAAGTTTAAACTCTTAACTAATCTAACACCTTTAAAGTCAGTCTTAAAATCTTTATTCGCTATAACAGCGGCTTTAAGGTGCCTATATACTAGTTTCTCTCCTACGCTCTTAATAAAGTCAAGCGCAATTTATATAGTATTTGTAACGAAGCCTTATAGAAGATACTACGGTAGACTTGTTAATAGGCTAGGTATGTAGGTAAATAAGAAATTAATAATATAATAATAACTAGTGGAGTAGTTGCCTAATAGATTAACTCTAATTATATTTTAAAATTTACTACAAAGAAGAGAACTATCTAGGTAAGGACTATAGTCCTTTAAATATATAATACTACGCCTAAAAAATGTACTGAGTAACTGAGTACGTCGGTACGCTAGTATATCAGTATATCGCGTTTCTATATTCCTACGTTCCCACGTTCTAAACTTATTACGTAACTAACTACGTAACTTAGCTACCCCTTATCCTATAGTTTAACTGGTTCTAGCACCTCCTATACTTCCACCACTAGTCTATTTATATCTCTTTTTAGTAGTTCTACTACTGCTAATATAAGGTCCGTAATACCATCCCCCTCCTTTTTATCTTCGTCCTTAAAGATATCTCCTATCTCTAAGTCGTCTATTAGAGGTATAGCATTCCTATCTTTAATTTAATAACCTTTATTGTTCCTAATGCCTCCTATTAAATCCTCTGCGTCTAATTATTGTAACGAGCTAGTGACGTTTATTCTATTACTTAGTAAAGTTATACCGTCCTATTCTTGTTGTGCGGAGAAGAAGCTAGTATATATTACAATCGCGTCTCTATCTAGTCGCTAACCTTTTTTCTATGCTAAATATAAGCGAGCGAACAAAAGAATATTCGATTAAGAGTTTTACGTTTTGTTATAATAACGCATACCAAATTTATAAAGATGCTAAGTATGGCGCAAGCTATTGTCTATAGAAGCCAAAATTATTAGAGTTTAAAGGAACTAATAAACCATTACGCAGATCGGACATTAAGGACAATAAATTTAATATAGGTAAAACATTTACAGACAATAAGGTAACAGAGGCAGCTTATTAGGAGCGTATAGACCTTAGAATAGTTATATTAGAAGCAGAAACTAAAACCTTTATAGAATAAGGATCAGTAATGGAAATTATAACACTATCAGATACGGTATCTATCGCTTTATAAAACGGAAGAAGAAATATCTAATAAAAAGGATTAAGTAAGCAGATAACTGCTAGTGCTAGCTTACCATATTATATTATACTCTTTTAAAACCCAACATATATATATAAACTCTTTCCTATAATAGACAGCGACCTTCTTCTTATTACCTCTATCTTTTACCCTATCCTTAGTATACTAGCCTTACTCCTATATTAGGCGTTACTAGCTAGCTTACTAGGAGTTATAAGTAGTATAGATAGCTATAGTATAATCTTAAATTTAACCTAGATATTTAGTATAAGTGTTAAAATAAGAGAGAGCCTAGACGATATAGTAGTTAAAGATACTAAAGGATTATTACTACTTAGGCCTAGGCTATTAAAGCTTAAAGTTAATAATTAAAACCTACTAAGGATAGGAAAGCTTGCCTTAATATAACTACCGCTCTTAGTATATATATACTAATTATAAGAACTAAAAGTATTATACCTTATTTTATTTTTTTTATCCGTTGTATTATACTACGTACAATACTACGCATGCAGCCTCTAGGCTATGGCGCTATAGTTCTATATACATAAATCCTTTCTAGGCAGCTTAATATGTACTAGTAGCTATATCCTAGTAGTTTATAAACCCCTAAATTAGGAGTTTATAGTTTCCTAATAAAAATACTAAGATACTACAACTACTAGGGAATAAGAAAATGGTAAGAAAAACTATAAGAAATCCTAACCCCTGTCCCTGTTCTTTTGCAATTTATTTCTATCCTTTTACTCTCTACTATCTTTTAACCTAAGAGCCTAGTAGGAGTTACCTTCTTCTAGACTCCTATTAATTTTATTCTTCCATAGAATCTTCTACACTAGTACTATATACTAGTTTAGCTGCTCTAAGATTCTTACAGTCTCTACTATTAGCAAAGTGTTTTTCTTTACAATTAATGCAAAGAGGGGTAGTATGCTTGCAAGGCCTGCCGCTTATTAAGCAGGTAGGGCAGCAGTGGTCTTTAGATAGATATACAGCCGCACAATATCTACAGGCCCTAGTAGAGCATCTGTCTCCTATATGGCCAAATTTTTGGCAGCTATTATACTGCGTAGTAGGAGAGACTTCGAGGTATTTTACTACCTTAGTAGCTGTACCTGCAATTAATATCTCTTTTTACTTAAGGATTTCTTGTCTTTTTTCTTTGTTCTCTATAGTAAAAACTATAGAGCTAAATCTGGTCTGTAGATCGTGTCTTTTTATACTAGATAAGATCCATCTAGGTAGTCCTTATATCCTTATAGGATTAAAAGTCTTAATTTCTTCTTTTAGAAGCTTAGAGCCTCCTTCTCCTAAGAAAGGTAGGGTAGGAACCCCATAGGCTATAATTTAAACCTATAGTTCTAGTTTTTATTTTATTTAAAAGGTAAAGCAGTTATACCAGATCTCCTTATATTTAACTAAGAAATCTATATTATACTCTTCTGTAGTTATAAGGAGAATATTTTGTTTTCCTTTAGTTCTAGCTATAGATGCTAAAACCGGTTTTTCTACTTGCAGTTTTAATGCAAATAGTTAATTAACTTTGTTTCGTATAGAGAAGGTATTTAAAGGTTAGTCCTTTTGGTCTGTAATTAGGACTAGCTTTCTTTCTTATAGCTGCTTTTTCTTACTTCTAGTAGAAGTAGAAGGAGTAGGAAATGGTAGTAAGAGAAGGGTAGAGAGGACGAAGTAGGGAGGTCCTTTTTTAGCCTCTCTACGTAGGTTTCTTTAGTAGGGGCTACCTCCTTACAGAGAGCTCTTACTTCTTCAACTAGTCCTTTTAGGACATCTTTTATCTTTTCTTTTCCTTTTATAAAGGGATTTTCTCCTACTAGGATACTACGTGTATAGTCCTCTAGCTATTTAACTTGTTCCTTTTTATCTTCTTCTTCTTCTTCTTCTAGCCCTTTATAGGCCTAGGTTAGGCTATCTAGAGCCTTTTGTAGGTGTTATTCTGGAGAAAGGGGAGAGAAAGATATACTAGGTATACCAGCCGTAAAAGTTATCAGTTTAGTTGTCTTTTTTGCAGGTTTTTGGTTTTCTTTTTTAGTAGAAGACTAAGGGTGTCCTCTTTTTTCTCCTGTCCCAAATAGGCCAGAAGAAGGAAAAGGGCCAGAAAAGGTAAATGTAAATATAGACTCATTATCACTTATTTCTATAGGAGGTTTCTTTTTAGGCCTACTAGGCCTTGGCATTGTGTCTCTTATAGGGGGGTTTTCCTAGTTTTTACTATCCTTATACCCTTTCTCCTTACTAATCCTACTAGAAGATTTCTGGGGAGATTAGGCTAAGAGGTAGTAGGGAAACTAGCCCCTATTTTATAGTTTTGGTATTAGTGGTATTAGTAGTAGTAGTAGTAGTTTTGGTGTTCCTGTCCGTGCCTCGCTTATAAGCTAGGGCCACCCTTAGAGAAATTTTTCTGTTAGGAGAAAGGGGGTAAAACGACAAATAAATCCACCTCTAGCTCGCTAGGCAGTAGGAATTAGGTCTTGAAAGTTAGAAAATCGATTGTTTTTGATGGTAAGATGGGTATGCGTAAGTTTTGGAGTGTGGCGCTACCTTTTAGTAAGGTTGCATGTGTGGTAAAGGTTTTACCGGTGACACTGTCGATTAGATAATCATACGTTCCGGTCAAGCTTATACCTTATATAGTATATCTTATTATATACTTCTAAAATTCTTTTATTAGACATCTAGTTATTTAAGGACGTATAAGCAAAGTTATTTAGATAGAATAAGTACTAGTTATAAGTTAGTAGAGGTTAGGGTTTTATATATAATGGTAGGGCTAAAATATACTAAGGAATTAGCTTAAAAGAGTAGTTAGTAAAAGAATAAAGAGGAAATTTTTAATAATATATTAAAGATATATCTAAAATTAGATAAAGGTTAATAATGGGAAGTAAAGTGTTAAGGAAAAGGATTAAGCTTAACAAGTAAGGTATCTTTATACTTTACCTTCTAATACCCTTTTAGTATATAGCCGCAACCTTACCAATATAACTCTATTATAATAGCGCAATTTAAAAGAAAGTAATTACACGCATAAGTTATTTAGCTATTACTTCTTTATAAAAACTAATTATGCGACTAGGGAAAGGTAATTAAGACATTAATCTTTAATATATATAGGTTAAATTATACCTAAACAATACTATAGTGTTAAAGAATAACGTTTAAACGTTTTTAATAATTGTATAATAGCTATAGGTGCTATTCTAAAGTATCCCTCCTATTTACTAGATAGTAGAGCTATACTAACTATATATTATAAAACTACTAAATTTAAAAGTATATGCACTAAATCTTAAGAGATAAGTCTTCTTAATTAACTAATTAATTGCCTAACTATATATAATAGCCTAAGGATAAGTATAAAAGTAATATATTAGTAATATAGGGGATTATAAAAAGGATTATAGATTATATCTTAATAGTTAAAGATAATGGCGAGCTAACGCCCTATATGTTAAATCCTATACTAAAACGTTCTATAGAACTATACTAAAAACACTAAATTACCTATAATACCCGCGATTAATTATAGACTAATATAAAGTCTTAAAAGTAAAGTTATATAAAAATCCTTAGGTTAACCTAGGTAGTTACTAGTATACTTTTAATAGGCTTTTAATAGATCTCCTAGTAATCCTTATATCTTTTCTCTAGTTATATTTTTTCCTTATTAAGGTTTTTAGAAGTTTAAACTAGGGGTTAGATAGATAGATAATATATAATAGTATACTAATATCTCTCTAAATCCCTTCTAGGACGAGCCTTTATAGTCTCCTTTTTTTATAAAGTAATGGTAATTAAAGGCTAACTATAAAGAGGGAGAGGTAATATAAGGGATATTATTACGGTTAACTTAGGTTGCCCTTAAGATAACTCCTAAATACCCCTTAGATAGCTATTGGTTATATATTAAAGGTATATACCAGTAGTATATAGTCTTTATAATCCTAAAAGCCTTACCTTTTTAAGGATTTTTCTCTATAATCTATTTATTCCTATAATTATTCCTTATAGCCCCCTATCTACAAAGTCCCTTTATACTTTTAAAGTTATTTAATTTTAGTATTAGCTGCTATAAGCTCTAACTAGGGGTTTAAGTTAGTTACTATTTTACTATTAGTAGTCATTAAGGGTTCTATAGCTACTTTACTGGCTACTATATTTCTTAGTATAGTAATAGGTTTATTAGGTAATTTCTAGTAGTTTCTTTAAGAGTTTTAGTCTATGTAGGTCCTTTAGGTTATATTCTGTTCTTATATATCCTTTAGTATTACGGAGTAAGTATAAGCGGCGATAATATATAGCGGAGTAGATATTATTAAGCTATACACATAAACTGTATAGTAAGATTAAGACGTTGCGTAAGGAAAGAAGGTAGGAAAACGGGAAAAAAGGGTATATATTGTTAACTTAGTTGCTTAGTTAATACGTGCATAGAGTAAAATAGGATTTAGGATATAGTCCTGGCAAAACTTAGCAGAATTTAGTAAAACTTGGCAGAATATAGCAGATTGCCGTTAGATTGCTATAGGTCGCGGTAAATTATAGTCTTATAGATGGTAGAAGTAGGTAGGCGTATATAAGGTGTTACGGGAGTATCCTATAACAGTACCCCCCTTTTAAACTCGAGCTTCTGTGAGGTAGGGCTATAGTAGTTCTAGGTAGAGTTTATAAAAGTCTTCTTCAGCTAATATAAGTCCTATAGAGTTAACGGGTTCCTATAAGGGCTTAGTAAAGCCTCTCCATTTTGTAAGATATATATATTTTAGCGTTTCCGTTTATTATACTTAATATTATTAATTCTTTTAATAAAGTACTCGTTCCTACCATCCACTTTAACTGGTAGGGGAAGGTCTTATATTTATCTAGGCAGGGCGTTTAATATGGGGGTAGTAAAGTAGAGGACTAAGGTATAGAATACGGGGTAGATTTTAACTATGTTAGGGAGTTTTAGTTAATAGGCGTAAGAGGAAACAACCTTCTTAATCTCGTAAGGGCTAGTGTTCTTCTAATTAAGTTTCTTAATAGGTTATTTTATATTTAGGTTTCTTATATCTAGCTAGACAAAGTTATCAATTTAGTAGGCTAGTGCTAGGGTTTATTTCTTATTCGCTACGGCTTTATAAATAGATTAGGCCCATATTATTTTATTAGTAAGGAACCGTTATAGTTCCTTTATCTTCTTTATGAATTTATTTACTTCTATAACTTATAAGGCGTAATAAGCGGGGCAAGGAACATTACTAAAAGGTTTAAAACCTATTTGTGGGTACTAGCCGTAATTAGCTAGGAATATGGAGACCTTTATAGTTTCCAAGACGGAATTATTTATAGTAAACTCGGTAAATATAAGCTAGTTAATCCAGTTATCTTATAAATACGACATATATATCCGGATATACTATTCTATTATAGCGTTTATACGTTCCGTTTAACTATCTATTTCTAGGTAATATATAGTAGATAGTAATACTTTAATACGGAGTTAGGTAGTTAGGTCTTTTTAAAATATAAAGATAAACTAGCTGCCTTTATTAGAGATAATCGTTTTAGGGAATCTATAGAGTTTCTATACGTAATCTAGGAACAGTTAGGCGACGGTAGGCGTTAATATATTAGGGCAGGCGATTAAGTGCCTTATCTTAGATAGTCGATCTATAACTACTATAATATTTATACAGCATTTACTTACGGAGAGGTTAATAATAAAGTTAATTAAGATATCCTTCCATATTCGGTCCGGAATAGGCAGTGGCTTTAGGAGGCCGTTATACGTCTTATATAAAGCTTTAGCTCGTTAATAGATATAGCAGCTAGAGATGTACCTTTGTGTTATATTATATATATTTAGCCAATAGTATTCTCGTTAGAGTAGTTTTAGGGTTTTTCCTTAGCCTAGGTAGCCGGCTACTAGTAAATCGTGTACATATTTAAGGAGCTTAAGCTGAAGTTTATTATAGTTAGGTATAATTAGGCAGTTCTGGTAATATAAGCAGTTTCCGTAGGTTTTGTATTTACTTAGAGAAATCTTTTTAAAGCGTCTGATGCCATCTTGTATTAGCTTAAGCGTCTCTTAGATAAACTCGTTATTTAGGTATTCGTTAACTATAATCTATTTAATTAATTAATTAGTTATTTTAAGGACATGTACCGTAAGATCTTTAGTAGGAGGGTTAAATAATTTAGGGCGAAGCAGGGTCTAATTTTAGTAAGAGCGCGCTTCTTCTAGGGCTGGCGCGTCTTGCGAGCATTAGGTTAGGGCGTTAGGCTTTTAACCTTAAATGCTAGGGCGGTACATAATTAAGAATGGGAAATAAGATAGATATTTTAACTAGCAGGCCTAATAATAACTTAGCTATTTCGTAGTCGTAAAGTACTACAAGTTCTTATAGTCGCTAAGGACCTTAATTAAAAATCCAGCGCCTTCTAGTTTGGGTTGCTATTGCTTAAAGTATCTAATAATAGCTAGCAATTCTTTATTATAGATCTTATAATTATATTCGGCAGGGCTTAGTCGCTTTAAAAAGTATACTATAGGGTATAATACTCCATCCTTATTATATTAAAATAGGATATCTCTAGTAACATAGTTAGATAAGTCGGCTTCTATAATACTTATTTAGTTTAGGTTAAAGTATTAGAGTATAGGCGCAGTAGTAAATATAACCTTTAGATAGGTAAAGGCCTTCTTACATTCCTTATTAAAGACAAAGACTTTATCCTTTTAGGTTAAAGCTATAAGGGGTAAAACTAGGGCGAAGAAGTT
>Ga0307515_10022381_pt1 | contig 11140 bp, 2 predicted proteins | sample 17_EM_MG_FD_194513 | JGI IMG/M metagenome (GOLD analysis project Ga0307515, IMG submission 194513) | Populus trichocarpa ectomycorrhiza microbial communities from riparian zone in the Pacific Northwest, United States - 17_EM | ecosystem: Host-associated > Plants > Roots > Unclassified | place... | reverse complement strand
GCTATCTAGTAGAGAAAGATATACCCTAAATACTAAAACGTATATAAGGCGCGAAGACTTCTTAAAAGGGTAATATACTTAAGTATATAAGCTAGGAAATTCTCTACCTATAAGTAGTAGAGAAAGAAAAGAAAATATAGGAGCTATTATAATACTAAGCGGAGACCTAGCGCCCTACTAGTAGAGTACTACTATAGCGATAAAGGGTAGGAGGCTACTAGTATAAATAGAGAACCACTATATATACTACAAGATAGATAGACCTTAAGTAAAAACGGCGTTAGAAAAAGGAGTAAAGGTATAAAAAGTAGCTATATAGAATACCCTATACTCCTTCTATATAAAGAATTAACGAAGGCAAAATCTATAGCCGCCTTCCTACTATAGATAGAGATCTTAGAACTAAATATATAATTTATAAGTATTTATATTTTAGATACTATATAATATATATAGATAGCCTATATAGTTAGTTTGCTATATACTACCTTACCATAACTACCGCTTAATAAGAGACTAGTTATTAAAGATGGAGTTATATTAGGAAATTAGAAATTGGTTTATTATTTAGCAAGATACTTTACTTAATAACTTACCGCTTTAGCGTTCCCTACTAACCGATTTTATCTCTTTATTACCCTAGCTCCCTTTTTTCTTACCTTTAGTTTACTTTAGTTACTATACTACTACTATACTATCCCTAATTATAATATTTTCCTTTTTTAGTAATGCATTTTCTTATATTTATAAAACTAATTACTTATATTAAGCTGACAATTACCCTCCCTATTTTAGATTTGCTAATAACTATAATTATTACCGCTTATAATTAATATATTAAGATCTACTTATCTTATTAAACCCTAGTAAATTATAGGCATTTAATATATCATGCCTAGGCGTGATATCCTCCTATATAGATTAAATGACTACTATAATGCTAGCTGCAATTATATATACTACACTAGCCCTTCTTTACGCCAGAATAGACTAAAATATAAAGGGCGAATTTTTAGTGGACTGTATAGTAATCCCTATATAATAATAAGTAAAGAGGAATAGTATAAAATATAAGCCAAAAATGAGTAGATAGGTAGTAGGGATATTGTCCATGCCTTAGCCAATTTAAGTAGCTATAGAGATTCTCCCTGTATAACCGCTGAGGCGAAGGTTATAAAAGATACTGTTAAGGTATATATAATGTATTATTGATAGAGCTTGTAAACTGTAGATAATTTAGCGCTGCTTAGTGACATAAAATGCCTTATAAAGTGGGAGTCCTAAATTCTGTAATGTGGCAACGTAGTACTACCGACAGTAGTGATGTGATACTATCGATAGCGGTGTTAGAGTGTTAAGGAGCTAATAGAAGTACACCAGGCGGGCTAATTACGGGCTATTCCCTAATTATAACTTGGCAGTATTTGCGGTAATGTAAGAATAAGAGCCTGTGGAAATTATTATAGTTTTACTAGTGCTAAAATCTACAATACTAATCACGTAATAAGTCTTCTATTATATGTTTCCTCGCCCTCCCGGAGGGGATGGCACGCCAGACCTCCAGAGACCACGTTTCGTAGCCGTTTACTTAATACCTAACAAGCCCACTCTACTGTGGTTGAAAGACTCAACTCTGAGGAGGGATTTTGAGTGTCCCAAGACTGTGAAGCCAGATCTTCCCACGACACTGTTCCTCGAACGCATGCCGAGCCTTGGTAGTGTGAAACACCCATTGGATCGCCGTCCTACGCTCACCCGCGATCTGAACAGTGAGAATATCCTCGTCCGTGATTTGGCTCCAGTGAGTAAGCTGCTCGAACTTGCGGTTGGTGCCCGAAGCGATGTGACCAATGAGGATATCATATTGTTCGATATGGACTAATTCTCGAGGCAAATCTTCACAACGCCGGCTATGGTAGACAAGCTTCCTCCATTCATCCTTCGGTGTCTGCCTTTCGCCGCACCAGAGATAGTAGGTCGTGAGATTCCTCATTAGGCTTTCGGGAATAGCAACTTGGATCATCACGATTTCGGAAATGTCGACCTTATGCTTCGTCCACTGAGCATATCGGTCGGCAGTTTCCCTCTGTGGTGTCCAGTAGGCCAATCTCCTTTGGCTATTGAAATCTCCCGGTATCGTAGAGATGGCGGCAAGTTTGATCTCTTGTGTTACTTGGTTGTAGAATGCTTCAGATCGCGCCCGGTCTCCAGCTCTCCAAAGCATTGTATAACCTAACAGGTCAGAAGGAGTGGCATATGTGGTTGCGACTGAGGGAGTAGGCTGGTTATCGGCTATTTCGCAAGACGGGAAAGAAAATGTGGCTGCCTGAGAGTTCGGCGACGGCGGTTTGACCGCCAGCTTACAACTCGTCGGGCTAAGGAGGGGTGGTAGTTCTGAGGTGGGTCCTGCTGCTTTTTGGCCTTGCGAGGCCTTCTTAGGCTGCTTAGATCGAGCGTCTGCTACTTTTTGATCCTTTGCAGCCTTCTGGAGTTGCTGAAGTCGAGTTCTTTCCATTATTAGCCGGCGATCCATATCTTTTAGCGCACCATAACAAATCTCCATTGCGTCTAGAACCCAGTATTTGCAGGTGGCGGTGAATCGAATGTCGTCAAATTTAGGAAGAAGGATAGTTCTCCGCAGCTTTTGATTAATGCCCATGGCTCTCATACAGGCATCCCAGTCGTCCGTTGACGATGTTGCATCAGGGACATCAACCTCCTCGATGTGCCATCTCACATAATCAAAGAAATCCCCGTCGAAAGCTTCATCTACGGCGGTGACATAACGATCCCACAGAATCGCTGCTTGCTCGCTGGTGAACCCCATGTACATGTATGTTTCAATGCTGTGGAGCACAGCTGGAATTTCTACCTCGCTAGCCTCTTCGCCGACGAATGATGCATCAAAATGCTTATGGGAAATAGGTTGACCGGGAGAGAGAGATAATGCCGTAGACCGTGAGGGCGGACGTGAGATGGCAGCTGTAGAGATTCTCCGATAATTATTGCGAATAGGTGACATTAAGCCTTGTGATTTAAAGAAGTTTGCAACATTATCTGACACCGTTCTCGGCATAGATGTTGTCGCCATATTAAGATGTTCTTCGAAAAGTGAGGAGTTTGCGGGAAGTGTTGAGTCAGTTAACCGGCCCACTTACACGTGCAACTGCGCCAAGGCTGCTTCTCATTGGCTAACGTTTCCTGCCTATGTTTCGGAAATAGTTACTTATACATAACTTAGAGCGATTGGGCAATGCCGAATGTGCATTCTTTGTAGACGGACGACGCAAGGACAAAAGGGCAATTCTGTAAGGTACGCATTGAAGCACCCCTTATAGATGCGCCAAGGGCGGCTTCTCGTTGGGCTGGCGACTAGGTTCGGAGTTTTTCGACATAATCACTTATTATTATTGATCGGTCGGGGTAGGACTTTCCAGAGCCAGTCTTAGGCGTTCGTGGCAGAGTGTACAGCAGCTTCCTTTTGCCTTTATAATAATTGATCCTTTGCTGTAAGAATTCGCCTTCCGAACCTCGTCCTATGTCTAGTTATATGTCTAGATTTGTTTATTAGTCTCTTTAAAGCTCGAGCTCGCTCGTCAAACTGTTTATATATATATTTTTTAAATATCCATTGTATTATACTACGTACAATACTGCGCATGCAGCCTCTAGGCTATAGCGCTATAGTTCTATATATATGAATCCTTTCTAGGCAGCTTAATATATACTAGTAGCTATGTCCTAGTAGTTTATAAATTCCTAAACTAGGGGTTTATAGCTTCCTAGTAATACTAGGTTACTTGCAACTATTAGGTAGTAAAAAACGGTAGAAAAATGGTAGAAAAAATTGAAATAAAATCATAAGTAATCCTAACGCCTGTCCCTATCCTATTTGTAGTTTATTTCTATCCTTTTGCCTTTTATAGTCTATTTACTAGGAATTTATTAGGTGTTACCTCCTTCTAGAGATCCTGCTGCTGTTAGCCACTTTCTAGTAGCTATTTTTGTCCTATTCAGAAATAGAAATAGCGCCTCTCTTCCTTTCTTTGTATAAAAATACTTCTTTAGGGAAAGAGAAGAGCCTATTTGTCTTTGCATTTCCTTTCTATCTTCCCAATATAGTCTGCATTCTAGTAAGAGGTGTGTAGGGGTCTATACAGCGCTACAATCCCTAAAGCATCTATCTTGTCAAATATCGTTAACAGCAATGGGAAGCGTAATGGGAGCAACCCTTACAGAGGACCTAAGCGAGGTAAAAACACTTCCAAAAGCGGCGATCTTAAACCCTCTAAATTTGGACGCATTTTCACCAACTCCTATATTTAGACAGTTATAATCTATCCCTTAATTAGTAGGGTCTTAAACCTAATTAACCAACCAGGACTTAAATTCGCTAAATTTAAAAGGTGTAGTAAGTTTCTTCTTATAGCGTGTTAATAAACTCTTAATAGTACTATATAGGAGGGTAGAAGCAATTAGTGTCTAATTATACTTATTAGAGTAACGTTTTAGATCTAGCTAAAATATAGTTTTATATTAACGGATAAGACGATTATAGTTCTAGAGACTATTACCCTTATACTTATTAAGGTCCTTTATATAAAATTTAGGTTTTTTTTAATACTATAGTGTAGTATAGCGTTGCCCCTTTAAGTCCACTTTACATTTAAGGTATTTATACTTCTCCTATTTATCCTTATAATTATTTTTAGTAGTTTTAATATACTTATCTTAATTATATCTCTAACTCTTTTTTTATAAGGTCTTATATAGTAATTGCTTTAATAACTCCCTGGTAGTAATTATTTCTAAAAGTCTTATAAGGCTAGACGGACTAGCCGTGGCTTCTTAATCTACTCCTTTATAAGTAGAGGAGTATATAATGGGACGAGTTTGTTTTAATAATATATTTAAGGTTAGAATTAAAGTAGGTAAAAATAGGAGTTGTTATAAAATAATACTTTAGGTCGTTAAAAGCTTATTTAAATTTTATATTCTTCCTTATTAAGTTTACTAATAGCTAAATAATTTTAAGAAGTAATATACGAAAAGCTATATACTTCTTATCTCCTTTATAGATATGAATTTAATTAAAGGCAGCAACTATATTAAGCTTTATAAAATATCGTGCCTTTACTAAGCGGTTAAGCGTCCTTTAAAGTAGGGGAATTAGATATTAGTTTTAAATCATAATTATATTTAGGGCTTAATAATTAATATATAATCTTAAGCCTCCTTTTAGCTTTTTAATAAATAGCATAGATAAGGTAAATAGAGATTAGCTAGGCGAATAAATCCCTTTTCTAGATACTTATTGTCTGTATAAGTAGAGGTTGTAAATAGTATTACGCGCAGAGCGTATGCGGCAGGGGCCGCATAGCGTAGCGTAGGTCACCTGACCACCTACGGCCCGATAGATAGTCCGACCTCAGCCCCCCCCCTATTTAGGCACCGCGATCCTTACGATCCTCTGCAAAAAAAAAGAAGAAATCGATTGAAACCAATTACCCCCCTACCGTGGTTCCAACACTGATCAGTGTTGCATAGATCAGCAAGGTACAACGAAGAGAGGCACTGTCTGATTCTCTAGACCTCTTGTCGAAGGCTAAGAATTAAGGTATTGCTTGCTAAGCCTAAAGGCCAGTTTATAAGGTTCCTCGCGCTTCTAACCTGCGTCTATTACGCCTTCAGAATGACTAGTTTATAGTTGTTTCCACGCTTCTAGTCCAACTGTTGAATTAACTGCGGAACCAAAAGATGGCTACCTCCGCGATAAATACCGAAAAATCTACCTCCGTAATAGATACCGAAAAATCTACCTCCGCAATAGATACCAAAAAATAGGAGACTGGAATTGACGCGACTGTAACCGACATTAAGGAAGTTTAAGCATTTGTTAATTGGCGTTTATCGATATATAAGGAGAATAGATGGAAGGGATTTAACTTATGGGAGAGCTTTATTAATGACTTTGAGTTATTTACAAGGGATATACTTAATAACCTTGGCAAGGATCGATTGAAAAAGATCAGGGATTACCTCTGTGAAAATGGCGTATATATACGGAAGGAGGCAAGGAAGTCAATTGCAGACGGCCTTTTAGGAGCTATTCACGAACCAACTCCCTTAAAATAGCCTACCGACGACCCTACTGACGACCCTACTGACGACCCTACTGACGGCCCTATTGACGACCCTACCGACGGCCCTACCGACGACCCTATCGACGACCCTACCCTAGCTCTACCATTACTATCGACTGCCCCCGTTCAAATTATTTAGCTAACCCCAGTAACTACCCCCCCGACTTTAGCACGAATTACCTAAGCTATAGACTAGCTTGCCTTATAAGGAAGCTTCGGAAGAGAGATTACCAACTTAGCTAAGCTCTATACGGACGAAGTTAAATACTCTAGCGAATAAGATAACTTTGATTTTAAGTTTAAGATCTTCTAAAACTACTACCTCCGAGCCGGCGTCCCTAAGCAGGCCTATACCATTGCTATTCCAACTATACTCCGCGGCCTTGCTCTTAAATACTACTTTACCCACCTTAAAGATCTTAACCTTCTTGAGAATGTATGCATAGGCCTTAAATTATACTTCGAAGGCGACGAATATAAACGCGATATCCTATTAAAGTGGAATGTAATTACGCTTAAACAAGTTACTGCTTAAAAAGGACTTAATACAGGCCAAGCATTTCAGATATTAATTAACGAGATGTGGCAGCTATAACGTAGGTTAGTAAAGGACCTCTAAAATAACATAACATTCTATAATAAGCTCCTTACTGCGTGCTAAGACGTACTAGCCTGTAAACCAGCCTACTTTTGACCCGCTACTACCCTTACTAGCCTTATTAGCGACATTAAATCCTTAATTATGACGTATGGTAAACAAGAACTAGAGATTAAATCATTCTATACCAACTGACGATACCGCTCCTCTGACTAACGACATTATCCCCCTAATCGTCAATACCGTAATAAGGGCAAAAAGTGCTTTGTATGCAGTAAATCTGGATATTAGTCTATAAACCATATAAAGGAAAAAAGGGACTAAAGAATACGTCAATATATCTCCGATTTTGAGGGCAGTAATAGTAATACTAACAACAACAACGATAACTAAGGAGATACCTTTAGAGCTTCTAACTTCTACCTTGATATAGAACCCTGTCCTAGCTATTACGGCGACCCTAAGGCGGAGGCGTTTTGGACTAAGTTTATAAAGGGAGAGGGATAGAGATTATAGACACCTTAGTAATACCTTATACGCGCCTACCTGTTTCCACCGCAATATCTAAATATTTACGACATCCGCAATATCCGCAATATCTATAACAATATCCACAATGTCTGTAATATCCGCAATATTTATAATACCTAAAACATCCGCGATTACTACCCTAAGCACCTGTTGACGTATATACTTCTCCTTTATATTTTTTTTTACCTTTTTTCCTTTTTGTAAATGTTGCCAGTGTCTATATAAGTAGAGGTTATAAATAGTATTACGCGTAGAGCGTATGCGGCAGGGGCCGTATAGTGTAGTGTAGGTCACCTAACCACCTACGGCCCGATAGATAGTCCGACCTCAGCCCCCCCCCTATTTAGGCACCGCGATCCTTATGATCCTCTGCGAAAAAAAAGAAGAAATCGATTGAAACTAATTACCCCCCTACCGTGGTTCCAATACTTATTAAGGTATTATTATATTATAAGTAGTTCTTATTATAATATACCATATAGCGGACCGAACCTTAATATTATATTAAGCTTAAGTTTTATATTAAAAAATCGTACTTATCTTAGTATAGAGGTAATTAGTATATAAATCATTTTTTAACTTATTAATTAGATTATAATATTCATTAAGTATAAGAGGCTAAGGGTTAACGTATTATTTTAGTTCTAATGCCTTTTTAATATCTTCTTACTAATAAAATAAAGGGTGTAGCTTATATTATACAAAATTTAAAAGGATTTAATAAAATATCTTTACATTCCTTATTATAATTAGTAGTCGTGGCTTTATTATATTGGTTTAAGGTTTATAGTAAGGACAACTCATATTATATTAAATTAAAATAGTTGTATATATATTTATAGGGCAAGTAGTATTTTAAGTAATAACTTCGGTAGTAGGTTATACGGAACTTAATATTTCTTTAACCTAGCTAATTAAAGGATTGTATTATTTTAGCTATTTATATTTAAATATTACTTTATATTACTTTAAAGATATTATAAATAGGGAAATATATTTAAGGTATTTACCTGTCTATATTTTTATAAGAGTATATTACATTAGTTCGCTATATATTAAGGGTTTGCTATTAAAGCCTTATAGGCCTTAAGGCTTATTAAGTTTCTTTAAATTTAGGCGTTAGGTTTTCGCGTAGTTTATATTAATAAAGCCTATACTAGTAGCTTTGCTATTTTATTAGGATTTATACTTCTTTCTATTTTCTAAGTATTTAAATTTTGCAAAGTATATTAAGGAAGTTATATTATATATTAACGCTAAAAGAGCTTAGGCACTTATGTTTTTCTACTTCCTATTTTAAGGCGCGCCTTAACTTTAGATTAATTTGTTTTTTAAGTTAATTAAAGATAAGATACTTTATAGTAACTAAGTATAATTTATAGAATGGGTATAATTTAAGAACTAGGAGAAACTACGGCGGACCTTTATAAAAGGGTAAGTTCGGTAATTCCTTTAAATATATCCTTTTTTACTATATCTAAAGCATTCTCTATTTATGGCTTAAGTTTTTTATTTATTAGTTTTAGAGGTATATAGAATTAAGTAGTATTAAGGTCTATAGGGCTATACGTAAGGCTTTTTAGTTTTAGAAAAGGATTACGTTTTAGGGTATATACTAGTTTTATAAAGTTTTAAATATAAGGTATAGTTAGCTTTAGAGAACAAGTCTATTTATTATATTAATGGCCCTTATTAATTAATTAATATATTATAGCAAATTTGGGTAGGTCTTTTAGTAGTTCCCTACTTACTAACTAAGCTCGAATTTTATTTAAAATAGCTTAATATAGAGCAGTAACTTTAGCGGCTTTATTCTAATTTAGTTTACTAACTAGGTTTAAAAATTCCAAAAAGAAACTATTAAAGTCTTGGTTCCGTTATTATAGGTTTTTAAGTTTAATAATAGCTATATATTCATTTTAGCAGAGAGATAATGATTTTAAAATTAATAAAGGTACTATTATAGAAGAATGTCTCTATAGTTTATATAGTGTTCTTACTTAAATAAGATGTTTTATAGCTAACCTTACTAGCTTTAGTAGGCTAAAAGTAGATATGCTAAAAATAAAGTGGCTTAAAGAATTGGAATAAGAAGAGGACCTAGAGGTTTTAACTAGATTTAAAGATTAATATACTAAAGGTTATAACAGCGCAGTAATAATAAGATATTTCCTTATAGATAGGTTATATACGCTTACGGAGCTGTATTAAAAGTGGTATAGATAGTAATATAATAATAATTAAAAAGACTTTTATATATAGCTAGGCGAAAGAGTTATTTAAGACTAAGTAATTATAGAAAAACGTATAAGTTATATTAAAGGAGCATTAATTATAATATTAAGAAATCTAGAAGAAAGATTAGAGGACTGGAGAAGTAAGAGGTAAATTATAATACTAGTAAATAATAAATTAGTATTTAGATTAACTAAATAAAGGTTTAAACTTATAAATAAAGATAAGCTAAATATAAGGTAAGGATGTGGATAGGGAGTTTAATAATAGAATAATAGGTATATTATATAGACAGAGACAAATCCTTAAGGGAAAAGGAGGAGTCTGTATGCGAGGTAGAAAGGGTTTTCCCTAGGTATATATAGAGCACATACCTTATAGGCGAGTCACCCCTAGGTTGCCCTAGGGTCGCCCATACCTTACAGCTATATAACTATCTACTTAGGTTTTACCTAATAATGCCCCCCCTTTTAAAAAGGGTTGTCCCCAATCCTTTATATACTTAAGCCTTAATAAAACCCTATAAAAAACCTTAGTAAGGAAAAAATTTAGAGGGGAAAGAGCGTTTTAATTTTGCGTATAGAGAGACGGGTAGTATATATACGCGGCGCAAAGATATTAAGGAACTTTAACCGGCGGTCAAAGTTATCTAATTAGTTAGATTTGCCTTACTAAGACTCCCCCGTATTTAACTAAGCTAGTAGTAATTTTATATACCCGGTATAGAAAATCCTAATTAGTCCGTTTAATAGGTAGAGCTAATAGAGCTTAATACCGTCGCCTAAATTTAGTAGACCAGAAATATTCCAAAGCTTGCTTATATAGGTAGGTTGCTAGTACCTTATAGGTAGGTTATAGGTTATTCGCATACAGCTAGATTTGTAAACGGTAAGGCTATATACTTATTAAATCTGTCGCTAACCCTACTTTAGCCTTACGCTATACCAGCGTAGCGCCGTATATACTTCGTGGGTAGGTTATAGGTTATTTATATACAGCTAGATTAGGACGGTAAGGCTATATACCTATTAGACCCGCCGCTAACCTATACTTTAGCCTTATACGTTATCTATATAGTATATATATAAAATAGTATATAAGTTGTCAGTATAGGTTACCACTAGTGGGTTACTAATAGGTTATAAACCCTAGTTAAATAGACCCCGGTTTTAGATAGGCCTATTCTCTAATATATAAACAATTTACTCGGCTAGTATAAAGTAACAGACTAGGTTTAGGAAGGGTACTTTCTAAATTAAGGCTGTAGTTCTTATAGCAATTATTACTTATTCTTTAATCCCTTAGAACATCCTCTGCTCCGCTTTAATATAGGTTATATTTTAATAGCAGCGCTTACTTTTCGCCTACGCTTCAGCTATAAGGCTAGGGTATTCCGCTTACAGTACTTATCTAACAGTTATTAACAATTCTTAAGTTCTATCTCGTATTTCTATTTATTATACTTATTTAGCCATCCTAGCTATTTAATAAGGTACTATAGTTATCTAGTATAATCCTAGTAGGCAATAATTGCTTCTACTTCCTAGCTACCTTCCTTAAGCTCTTTTACTACTAGGGGTTAAAACCTAGGGCGTAACCTATAAGGCTTTAGTAGGGAGATATAGAAGACTAG
>Ga0307515_10022380_pt1 | contig 11140 bp, 9 predicted proteins | sample 17_EM_MG_FD_194513 | JGI IMG/M metagenome (GOLD analysis project Ga0307515, IMG submission 194513) | Populus trichocarpa ectomycorrhiza microbial communities from riparian zone in the Pacific Northwest, United States - 17_EM | ecosystem: Host-associated > Plants > Roots > Unclassified | place... | reverse complement strand
GGTGCGAGGAAAACTAAAAGCAGGGGATGGGAGCAAGAAATGGTAAAGTAAATATTGAGAAGAAAGGGCAGTATGAGATGAGAAATGGCAAAGGTGAAAGTGTATGGTGATGAGCTTTTCTTCTGCTGTCGATCTCTTTTTATTAGTGATTGATAATGTGGTGGATCCATTTTATTAAAAGATTAAAACTGCATTCATTTTATTTTTTTATATTAATACATTAAGATTATCTAATAATATTTTTTAAAGGTAAAAAGCAATTATAAAAATAGTTTAAAAAGAAAAAGATACAGCAATACCGGAAAGGGACTGCAGCAATTGAAGTTTCAGAGAAGGAACATGGCTGTGTTTTGAAGACAAAATTTGTCTACTTGAATTTGCTTATTGGTTAGTAAAAGTCTTCGTCCCGCGCTGCCCAAGTCGCTTGGGCTCCACACTGTGCAGACTGACTCGCTATGCATATATTTTATCCCCATACCTAAGCCGCTGCTGAACACAGCTCCCAAGACGCGAAAATCAGCTGTGCAAGCTCATTGTCTCTTAGCCTGTTTCGATGGCCTGTTTTTCCAAGCCTCTCTAAGCCTACACCAAAAGCAAAGTGGCTTTCAAAAGCCGCGAGAATTAATTGTGCGAGTACACAGCTTATTGTTTTTTGGTCAATAGTATATATACAGTAGAATTCCAACATGTTTTAAAGTTTTGGTGAATTCCAACATGTTTTAGAGTTTTGCTAATAATAAGATACCATCGAGTTATTTTTTTTTCTGAATATAAAAAAATTTCATGTTAAATTCAGGATTTTTTAAAAAATAAGAATAATATATAAATAAAAAGTAATAATAGTAGATATATTAAATTAATAAAAAATTAACATCCAAGATATAAAACAAATCGGGTCAACCTATCAAATTCATGACTCAGAATATGAGATCGGATAAACTAAAAAAAAAGTAAAAAAAATAACAAAGACTAATTCATAACCAACCAAATATTAAAAAATAAAATTTTAAAAATGTTAAAAATATATATAAATCTACTAAAACTAACCTTTTAAACTCATAATCATGGTTATAAAACGGGTGTCACATTATAAAAGGTAAACCTAAAAAAATTAGGAAGCAAAATCCCCAATAAACTAAATGTTAAAGAATAAAATCAAGAGAAAAATAATTAAAAAACCACAATCAAAGGATTGAGGAATATTTTTTTATTAAATTTTTTTAAAATTCGTTGATTTTATTTGTTAAAACTTTATTAAAACAATGTAATTTTTATATTATTGCAAATTAAAAAATTAATTGATCCGAGTATCCTTGGACAACTTGCATGATTAAAATAAAAGAATTGGGACAATTTTTTAAAAAACAAAAATTAAGTATAAAAATTGAAAAGAAAATCAATTAAAAAAATAAAAAAAATATTAATAAAAAAAATCAAATCTCACATAAAAATAAATAAGATTAAATGATAAAAGATAAAATTAAAAAAAAAAGAATACAATTGAAAAATATAAAAAGTTGTGATTATTTTGAATTTTGAGCTGGGCGGAGAAGAGAGAAAAAAAAGTGGAGGAAAAAAATCTAGCCGCTGCCTAACAACGGCGATTCAACCACCCCTCTGCTTTCATGCTTATCCCTTTCTGCCACACAAACCAACACTCTATCACATTTTAATTTCAACAAATTCGAATCCCCTGCCGGGTTCAATTTTAGATTATCTGCCCCAGAATTTGTTGGACATATATATTGGTAGAACTTGTCTGGCTCCTTAGCCCAAAATATGAGAAATTTCATTTTGTATTTAAGGTGAATACAGGGTATTAGATAAAATTATAAATAGATTTTTTAAAAACATATAACAAATATATTTTTATATTTTATATATATATATATATATATATATATATATATATATATATATATCTGACAAGTAAAGCTTTAAAAAACACTTGGAAAGTTTTTTACTTTTTTTACTCTAATTTTATTTTTAATATTAAGTTTATCAAGATTTCAGTTTTATATTTTTTTTTTAATTTTTTTTATAAGATTATCACAATCTCATGATATGAGTTGCAAGTTTAGTAGATTAATCTATATTAACTCGTTTTTTTTAGTTTTTTTTATTTGATTTTTTTAAAGTTTATCTTTAACATTAAATTGAATTTATTTTAATTTGTTTTTTATTGAGTTATTTTAATTTTATAATCCAAATATAAATATAACAAGTTAACCCGAGTTGATTTTATAAACTATATGACCTACTTGAAATTGAAGACTAGAAGGAATATTGAAGTGGACAAACTAGTACATTAAATATAGCTTTGCATTCTTCTTTTTTTAAAACCGTTTCTTTTTTCTATCATGTATATCTTTTACTTTACCGTGTATTTCATTTTAACCTGCAGAACTTCATATATTTAATGGAGTTATGTAATCATTATAAAATTTGATTATTGTATAAAAAAATTTCAAATCAATCTAATATTTTATTATTTTAATATTTAAAAATAAAAAAAATATTGTCTTGGATTGGATTCATAAACTTGTCTGAATACTCTGGTCGGCTCTAAATGTCATTAGTTATATCTAGTGGAAGTCTCCATTGTTTTGTAATAAGTTGTTTATTGTTTGGAAGGATTAGATTTCGATTTTCCAGTTTGTTTGTGTTGATGCTCTCTCTATATGCTTTATGGTGCGAGCGACGTGTCTTTTAAGATTCGAAAGTTTCACGTGAGAGGTCGGTTTGATCGAAATAAAATACAATGGATAAAAGGCTGGTTCAACTACAGGCAATCGAGCGAGTATTTCTCCACGTGTGAAGCGCACAGCGATCTTGAATGACAAAGCACGCAAATCCAAACATTTTCAATTCAGGATACAGAGAAATTAATCTTTGTTAATTCCACTTTCCTTGAGATGCAGTAGTAATTAGTGATACAAACAAGCAAATTAAGTACATATATATTACCAATTGATTCAGAATTAAGTAACATTACTTCTCGATCCAAGACCCAATCAATCAGCACCTCTTGTTTAAATATTATTAGTTTCAATTAATTACGTCTTCATGAAGGCTAAAAGGATGTTTATGAGATTGATATTTTAGTTGAGAAGCCTCAACAGTTGATTTTCTTATTCAAGTTTTTGTTTTGAAGTAACAAAAAAAACTTAATTGGCTTAATTAGTCTCTTTGACTGTTTCATGAGAAGTTTTGAAAATTACATCTCTCTAATTTTCTTAATTTTATGTTTTTTATTTTTATTTTTTATGATAAGTATTACAATAGTGTTAAGGAAAAAAACTTATTACAGTACTAAGTAAAACAAGTTTCAATTAAAACAAATAATGCACCAATCATTTTTACACATTTATATGAAGAATACAACAACAATCAATTTGAGAAAATTATTTAAACAATTACAACAAATTAAAACTACGAATAAATATATTTTATTCTCATTACAAATTTTGCATATCAATTTTAATTGAAACTAATCTGAGGAATGTGAGTTATCTTAGGCCAGTCCTCTCCTAAATCTTTCTCACACCTTTTCTCCAAATTAGGACAGCCACAGATTGATAAAGACTGGAGAGAAGTGAGATGTTGGATATTCTCTGACAATGAATTCAACTCTGGACACTTAACAAGCTTCAAATCCTCAAGTACCGTCAGATACCGCATTCTCTCTGATAGAGATGTGAATTTATCACAAAATTACAATAAAATCTTTATGTGGGGAAGGAAAATATGTGGGGAAGGAAATTACAATAAAATCTTTATACCCATAAATGCTATGACAAATCTTTATACAGTAATCTATTCAGGCAAGAATAGCAATCCCCAATGTCCCCAACATTCCAATGTTGGTGATCGATGGTATAAAATTCAAATAAAAAGTAATGATTTTAAAAAAATTAAAAAATTGAGTAATTTAAACTAATTTAATAATTTTAAATAAAAAATAATGATAGTAGATAAACTAAATTAATAAAAAATTAACATCTAAAATATAAATAAAATACTCAAATTAACCTGAGTTAACTTATCAAATTTGTGATCTGAGATATAAAATTAGAACAAAAAAAAAAAAAAAGTTAATTCATAACCAATCAAATATTAAATAATAAATTTTAAAAAATATACTAAAAAAACAAAAATTTATTAAAACAAACTTTTTAAACTGTGATGTCAGTTAACTAATTTGCTCGATTTTTTCTAACAGAGATTTGATTAATGTTTGCCAATGTTGGAAAAACTTGAAATTTTGACGTTTGAATATATATATATAATGAAAAGGAGGTTTGTACAGTCCCAATTACTGTAGCTCTAGAATCATATTTATAGTGAATTTCAAGAATAAAATTATTATTTTATTTTTTTTAACAAAAATAATTTGCCTGATTATTGGGACTTTTATATTTCTTTGCATAGTATAATGATTATCTTGTCATAGAAAGCAAAAAACGCTGAAGTAGCATCAATGTATTGTTTAGACTTTTCATTGTTTAAAGCACAATAAAATTACTCAAGTGCCTTTCATTTCAAGAATTTTTTAACTTGCATGTACGGGTTTGTTTTTAATTTTATCCTTATTTTTTTTTGTTATAATTAATGAATTGAGAGGTTAATTGATAATTTAATAAATATAAAATATTATTTAAAAGTTGATAACATGTGAGGCTGCTCAGCATCATTTTAGGGTAGGGTAGTATGATTGTTAAACGGTGACTTCCAAAGCAATATTAGAATCATTTTGGCAAATCCATTTATCTATGGAGAATGTGTGCGGACAATAAACGTTTTTTTTTTTTTTTATCTTTTCAATTTTCATGTCTGATTCTCTCTTTTTTTTTTATAGCAGCTTTTCAATTTATTTTTTTAGATATAGATTCTATTTTTTTAATTATTATTTGTTTTATTTAAAATTATTTATAAAATTAAAACTTGTTTTTCAATTTAATCCTCCTATAATATTTTCATATGCCATATTTATTTTATAATCTTTTGATTGTTATTTGTTTTATTTGAGATAATTTTTAAATTTTATTTTATATTATGATTTAATCCTCAATAATTATTTTCTATCAAATTTAATTCTCATTCTTTTATTTGCTATTTTTGCTTAAGAGAATTTTAAAAATTTATTTATTTTTTTATTACATCATTTAATATTAAATTAATTGGGGATTAAGCTTCTATATTGAGTTCGAGTCTATAATTTTATGATTTGTGAGTTTGAAAAATTAACTCAGATTTAGAAGATTTTTTTGAGTTTGCCTACTCTTTTTTTTATTTTTTTTTTATTTTGTCCTTCAGCATTTATTTAATTAAATATTAAACTCCGTTATGTTTTTATTTGTTGTCTACAAGATTTCTCATTCATTTACAAAATAACTTGGGTTATTTTAGGATTTTTTTTTATTGTTGTTCTTTATTAAAGTTGGCTTTTTAAAAGATAATTAAACCAAATTAGTTGACTAAATATAAGCATGAAATACTTACTTTATGATATTTTACTTTGTTTGCACCTAAAATGAGGAAATTAGGGAAGCGAAAGAATGATTTAAAACAAAAAATTAGCACATTAAATTAAGAATATTGGTAGAATAACATATTATTAAAAATAATTAGTGAAATATCATAGTTTATACATGTCGCAATTAGAAAACGCGATATTTATAGCTTGTTGCTATTCAGAATAAAAACTTCTACAACAACAAAAAAGATTTTGACGAGACAAATATAATGACAACAAACAAGATCAACGACGACAACCCGAGTGGACCACAGTTGCCACCAAAAGTAAGTGAGTCACCCGTCATCTTTAAGTGATAAGTGTAACTCACTTGGATCATTGTTGATAATATTTTTTTTAAGAATTATTTTTTTTTATTATTATTCTTTTCTCTCTCCTATCTCTTGTCCTTTTCAAAGTTGGTATTCTGAGTAGCGGCAAGTTAATTATAAATATAGTATTTTTTAATCTTGACATGTATAAACTGTGTTATATTGCATTTTTCATTCATTGACAGATATAAATTGTATTGTTTCATCAATTTTTTTATTTTGTATTATTTCACCAATATTTGAAAAACAAAAGTGCTGGCAAGCCAAAATAGCCAAAAGAATGCAATAAACATAATGCCACATTTTATATGGCATTTGAAAGTACATATATTAAAAAATTGAAAAGCAAAATACAATCCAAACAACAAAACAACCTTAAATTCAACCATTTTTCTGCTCTCACCATTGCTGAAAATTAAGTTGTCGATTCAGCCGTATGAAATGATAAGCGGGGAACAATCCAATGTTGTGTCCAATTTTGGTTGGAGACACATTGCTAGCCGCTAATTAATTGCCCTTTCTTTCTTTTTCCTCTAATTATAAGTAATTTCAGATTGTTGTATTGTCTTTTGTTTGTCCATAAATTTCAATTTAAATTCCTTTCATAATTCTTTAAATTGATTTAATAGGTGCGATTGTCAAATACCAATCTCATATCTAAAAAATTTGAAAAGGCAAAAATGCTATAATATTAAAAAAAAATTATCTTGAAATTCTCTCTTTTTTCCTATTATATATTTTCTCTCTTTTTCCCATGCTTTTTTTTGGTGTCCTTTTTTTCTCCACAATACATTAAGTCCGACACATGATTTAGTGATAGGACTATATTTGTGAGCATTTTAAGAAAAAAGCTTTAGAACAAGAGGATCTTATTTTAAAGTAATGGGATAATTCTCTCTCATTAAATTATAATAACATTTAAACAAATTGTCGTTATTAACACAATCAAATATTCTTCACTTAAAAGACATAAATGCTAGATTATATTTGCTTGAAATGGTTTTGAAAAAATAACCTCGATATCCTTTTTAAATTTTATCATTGTAAATAATATTTGTTATGTTTAATCCGTCATCATCAAGTTATTTTAGAATTAAGTTTCAAAATTTTTTTTAGCTTGCCTTTTATTTCATTATCTTATTTGTATGATCTGGATTGCATAGTTTGATTAGCTTGCCTAGTTTGCTAGTTGGGTTTTTTTGGTTTTTTTTTTATTAATTTCTTTTCAATTCTATCTTTCTATGTTAGATTTATTTGAAATTCAACTTTAATTTTTAGCTTGCATGTTGATCATACTCATCTTGATTGGCTTAGTTCGTTTTCTCCTCCTTTTTTTTTTTCTTTTTTTTTTCTCTTTTTTTTTTTAATTTGATTAGCTTGAATCTTATCTTCGTAATCTTTTTCGTTTCAATAACTGTCTTTTTTTGAGGTTTCCGTAGTCCTTCGGCATTATATAGATCTCCATTTGCTTCAGCTGCAAATCTTGTCAAGACATTGACTGGATCAAAGTATGATGGCAAATTCTTGCATAGCATTGTCAAGGAAAAGTTGGGAGATACATGGTTGCGCCAGACTTTGACAAATATTGTGATCCCAACTTTTGACATCAAGCACCTCCAGCCAACTATCTTTTCTACCTATCAGGTGAAGAATAACCCATCAACGGATGCCCTTTTGTCCGATATCTGCATTGGAACATCAGCTGCCCAGACTTATCTTCCTGCCCATTATTTTGAAACCAAAGATCCATCCGGCAAAGTTAGAGAATTCAATCTTATTGATGGTGGTGTGGCAGAAAATAATCCAGTATGTTTATGAATTTTTTAACTTGCATGTACGGGTTTGTTTGTATTTTTGTCCTGATTTTTTTGTTATAATTAATGAATTGAGAGGTTAATTGATAATTTAATAAATATAAAATATTATTTAAAAGTTGATGAGATGTGAGGCTGCTCAGCACCATTTAAAAGTTGATGAGATTGTTAAACGGTGGCTTCCAAAGCAACATAAACTTTTTAATATTATCATTTTGGCAATCTTTTTATCTACGAGAATGTGTGTGGATACTAAACCTCCAGTATAGTGACAATAAACTTTTTATTATTATTATTTTCTTTTTATCTTTTCAATTCTCTAATTTTTTATGGCAGCTCTTCCATTTGTTTTTTTAGATATAGTTTTTATTTTTTTAATTATTAATTATTTTATTAAAAATTATTTATAAAATTAAAACTTGTTTTTTAATTTAATCCTTCTATAATATTTTCATATGCCATATTTGATCCATAATCTTTTTATTGTTATTTACTTTATTTGAGATAATTTTTAATTTTTAATTTTTATTATGATTTAATCCTCAGTAATTGTTTTCTATCAAATTTGATTCTCATCTTTTGTGTTGCTATTTTTGCTTAAGATAATTTTAAAAATTGATTTATTTTTTTATTACATCATTTAATATTAAATTAATTGGGAATTGAGCTTCTATATTGAGCTCGGGTCTAGAATTTTATGACTTCTAAGTTTGAAAAATTAATTCAGGTTTAGAAGATTTTTTTGAGTTTGCCTGCTCTCTTTTTTCTCTTTTTTTGAACTCATATTTTTTTTTAATTTTTTTCTTCAACATTTATTTAATTAAATATTGAACTCCGTTACGTTTTTATTTGTTTTCTACAAGATTTCTCATTAATTTAGAAAATAACCTGGGTTATCTTAGGGGTTTTTTTTGTTCTTTATTAAAGTTGGCTTTTTAAAAGGTATTTTTTTAATTAAATTAAATTAGTTGACTAAATATAAGCATGAAATACTTACTTTATGATATTTTACTTTGTTTGCACCTAAAATGAGGATATCAGGGAAGCGAAAGAATGATTTAAAAGAATAAATTCGCACATTAAATTAAGAATATTAGTAGAATAACATATTATTAAAAATAATTAGTGAAATATCATAGTTTGTACATGTCATAATTAGAAAACACGATATGTATACCTTGTTATTATTCAGAATAACAACTTCAACAACAACAAAAAAGAATTTGACGAGATAAATTCAACGACAATAAAAAAAATCACCGATGACAATCCGAGTGGACCATAATTGACACCAAAAGTAAGTGAGTCACGCATTATCTTTAAGCGATAAGTGTGACCCATTTTGATCAATGTTGGTAATATTCTTTTTAGTAGCTATCCTTTTCTTTTTTGATTCCTTTCTCTTTTCTATCTCTTGTCCATTTTATTTATTTATTACAGAAATTATTATTTTGAATAGCAACAAGTTATAAATAGAGTGTTTTTCAATCACAACATGTATAAACTGTGTTATATTGCATTTTCCATTCACTGACATATATAAACTGTATTGTTTCACTAATTCTTTTTTATTTTGTTTTATGTCACTAATATTTTTTTTAAAAATGTTGTCAAGCCAAAATAGCATATATTATTTTTCTAATTGCTGACATTTTATATGGCATTTGAAAGTACATATATTAACAAATTGAAAGAAAAAAAAAAACAATCCAAACAGCAAAACCACCTTAAATTCATCCATTATTTTTCTGCTCTCACCATTTCTGAAAATTAAGTTGCTGATTCCCCCTTAATAAGACTCCAAAAATCAATCCAGCCGTGTGAAATCAACCATTTTTTTCATAAGGGGCTCGATACTCTCACTCCTGGGATTCAGCAAATAAAAGCAATGGTCCTCCCCTTTAGTTTCATAAAAATTCACAGTACCACCCCATCCACACTCGCTCATAGCTTCATAACTCTATGCTTATCCTTTTCTGCCACGTAAGCTAACACTTTATCACACTTAAATTTCGATAAATTCGGATCCACTGCCGGGTTCAATTTTGGATCATCTGCCTCAGAACTTGTTGGAATTATATATTGGTAGAACTTGTCTGGCTCCTTAACCCAAAAATACGGGTGCACTATTAGTAACCTTTCTATAGTCACGGCAGCCAATCCCGCAGCCCCAGCTTGTACCGCCACATAATGGGCTATGGTGCCTCCGGCACTCTCGCCGGCTAAAATAACGCGCCCGAGATTCGTATATTCATTAATCCATGGTTCGGGTCCATTATCATTAGAGTGCTTCGCGATCCACATAAGCCCTGCCCATGAATCATCGTATGCAATCGGTAATTGGTGTTCAGGTGCTAACTGATAAATCAATGTATAGCTCTTACAGTTTGTTATTCATTAGGACTCCATTACTGCTCTTACAGTGCTCTTACAGTTTGTTATTCATTAGGACTCCATTACTGCAACAACTTGTATTCCTAAAGGATTAGTCTTCCTGCAACGTAGAGAACTCTGTTAGGTTTGTATCTATATAAATGTCGTCTATTAATAATATAATATGCAGTTCTCTTCCAAAAGCTTCAGCTCTATCATGGTATCAGAGCGTCTCTGATCCTTTATTTTTTTCTTCTCTTTTTCTTTCCATTCCTCTTCAATTCTGTTTCTTTCCTCTTCCCATCACCATGTCAACTTCCATTCCTTCAAACACAGAAAACCATCTTATCACCATAAACACAGCTACTCAAGCCCCTCTCAAACTCACCTCTTCTAACTATGCTTCTTGGAAAATTCAATTTGAAACACTATTTATTGGCTACGATCTCCTTGGTTACATCGATGGCTCCAAGCCGTGTCCCTCACCAACCCTTGTAACAGATGATATCACTGTTCCTAATCCTGCCTATAGTCTTTGGGTAAGGCAAGATCAACTTCTCTTGAATGCCATTGTTGGCAGTCTTTCTCCTTCGCTTATTTCCTTTGTCGCCCACACCACTTCTTCTCATGATGCTTGGCATGTTCTTGCCACAACATATGCTAAACCATCACGTGGACGTATTCGCCAGGTGAAAAACCAGTTAAAGAATCTCACAAAAGGTTCTATGAGTATCACAGATTTTGTCTACTTCATTAAAGCAAAATCTGACGAACTTGCTGTTCTTGGTGCTCCTATGGATACTGATGATCTTACTGAACAGATCCTTGATGGTTTAGATGAAGACTACACAGAACTTGTTCGGGCTGTCCAAGCTCGCGAAGCTGCTATCTCCTTTGATGAACTCCATGAGAAACTTCTCTTGTTTGAAGCATCACTTCAAACACGGTCACAATCCTCTCGTCTTGGTCCTATTACTGCCAACTCTTTCACCAAGAACTCAAGCAACAATAATTGGCGACCCTCAAGAAACAACTGGCGACCATTTTCTTCTCCTATTGGGAACAATCTTCGTTCCTCATCTACTGCCCACTTTCGCCCTGCTATG
>Ga0307515_10022379_pt1 | contig 11140 bp, 12 predicted proteins | sample 17_EM_MG_FD_194513 | JGI IMG/M metagenome (GOLD analysis project Ga0307515, IMG submission 194513) | Populus trichocarpa ectomycorrhiza microbial communities from riparian zone in the Pacific Northwest, United States - 17_EM | ecosystem: Host-associated > Plants > Roots > Unclassified | place... | reverse complement strand
CTTGTTTAACAACAAGTGAACCAAGGTTTAGGTATCCAAACAAACAAACACTCAACCAAAACAAACCTACCTACAACCGACCGAAACTCGACACCGTGTCTTGCTTTCAGGACGAGGGGCAGCGCATATTCTATCAATCGCTTGCATCTCTTTGTCTGTGAGCTCCCCATATGTTGCCTTGAACCCACCAGGGTTATGTCGGTACCAGGTCGCTCTGCCAACGTCTTTCCCTTTGGTTCCACATTTCCGACACGTGCATTTCCATTTGGTAGGGTTCCCGTGGTCGTCTGAGGGAGGAGACATTCGGGGGAGTGGACCGGATCGTATGTTGTCGCCTGTAGGGATGGTCGGGGACTTAGGAAAAGGGACTTAGAAATAAAATCATCTTAATTCACGCGAAGTACTATGACGGTGTAGGTACATGCTCTCGAGTCTCTCGAAGTCAAGTTGAACGCGTCCCGGACAACGCGTTCTAATTGAGGACACACGGATCAAATCGATCCGAGTAGACCCATCTAGATCCACACCACGTGAGACTGACGCGTCTCACTCCGGGTCACCAGCGCTCACTCGGCCTCGCTCCCGCTCGTCCGAGTTCTCACTGGGGCTGATGAGCGATAGAGTCGTCAGGTTTGGCATATCCGAACAGATCATGGTAATGAGAGCCGGCGGGATTTCGAACAATTCCGGCTTCGACATCTCGTCCGCACTGAGGTCCTCCAGCTTGAACTTCCGAATCAACCGAAGGGGCAACATCCCAACAAATCCAACCGCATCCGCGAAGACGCGATTGTCGTCTCTGTCGCGGTTGGGATCCCTGACCAGATGGCCATCCCAGTGTCTCGAGATATATTTGCGGACGAGCTGACGGCGGGAGACGGAAACCGAAGCACCATTGGGTTTTTTGACAACCACAGCACACTCGGTCTCGTACTCTTCACGCTTCATCCGAAGTGTGACGCAGGAGAGATCCGGGAGGGAAAAGGCGTCCCAGGATTTCGGAAAGACGTCTACCGGGGGCCGAGCAATGTCACTCTCCGATTGCATTTGTATGGAGACAGAACAATTGGATGGATATTGGATGTGAGTGATGAGGGTGTATGGCGACCGGAGCGTGGACCATCCGAGGTCGATGTTGGATAGACATGGGAGATCGACCGGTTGGAAGTCGTGGGGAAATGCGGAGTTTTCCTCAGGGGCGTTCAGCACATCGGCATCTGCGCGGATTTGCAGGGCCTCAATCAGAGGCAAGGTCCGGAAGAGCTCTAATAGTTCGCTGACCGTGGTGGTACCACAATAGTTGATGAAAAGCGTTAATTTGGTTAATGTGGGGAAGTGGAAGTGTAGGAGAGTGTCGGGTGGCCACGTGTGGACGTCGACATGGAGTGAAACTAGGTTTGTAGCTCCGGCGAGGAAGGGCCGCTGAAACTGGGGCGGTGATGAATGATTGGAGATGTCAAATTCCACTTCCCGGAGTAGTGGGAGGGGCGCATCAAAAGCGTCCAAAATTTGCCCAATCTGGTGCGTGTAGGAATATGGAATGCACATTTTACGGATGCGCGATGAACGGAGAACGACTTTATTGAGGAATGGTATATTTTTGTGGAGCTTCGAGTCGAAGAACACGTCGAGCGGTGCGTCGCCACAGCGGTCCATACTCGCTGCAACGAGACCCCGACACATCTTTTTGTTGTCCAGCGTTGACCAGAGCGGAGGAGAAGCGATAATTGTATCGCGCCAGTAACGGCATACGTGGGTGGTGTAAACGAGGTCTTTGTAGGAGATGAGGAAGGACGGAATCAAGGCAAGGACCTCTGGAGGGAGACGATTGATTGTGGGAAAGGTGTTCATTGAGAACCGGATTGTTGAAAGTGCGCGTGTAGCCTCCAGCCTCACACTACGGAGCTGGAAACATGATGTGAGGGTCAAGTCAGAATGGGACAAGTGAAGGTGACACGTACCCCACCCAAGTCCGAGGCCAGCTGCCCTGAGGCTCTCTGTATCAGCAGCTCCTCATTTAACGTGTGTATCAATTGTTGTAGATTAAACCCACGACTAGGACGTTTCGTGTGTTTGGTATCCATGACCAGAGAGGTCGAGCGAAAGGGTGGAGCAGCTGACCACTTCTCAACGGCAGGCGGATCGTTTAAGAAAGCCCTGTGAGTCTTCGTGAGTCAAGGTTTCTCACGAACGCCATGTCGGAAGCGTCCGAAGCTATGCGTCTTATCTGACGAACGCTGGCGGGGCGGGTGTTTCGTGTGTGGGTGAACACTACAAAGCGGAGGGGCTGGGTCGGGCAGGTCGGGCGCGATGATCGGTCTCTCAGGGTGACTCCCACATGGCTGGGTCATGGGAAACAGACTTCAGTATTTCAACGGTCATTGGCACAGGCCACATCGGACGTGATAGTTTTACTCTTTGGGTCCGAACTCGCCATTGCGAGTCCGCTTTTGTTCGAGCAATGCTTTGCCCTCAGCCTCAAGCTGGGCGTCGATCGCCGTACCCCGTTTGGGGCTGACATCTCCTTGTAATTCGCGTGGACGGTCAAATGCATCCCCGAAGCTCCCACCAGATTGCCTGCGAGCATTCCAGTGCGGTGCGGGTTTGAATCTCAGATCTGTTATCCGAGGAAGATTCACAGCTCACTTTACTTCGAGGACCTTGTCGAGATCCATGGCACTCTCTGGAGGCAAATATCCAGGTTTTTCCGGGTGATGTGCATGATGACTTCTGGTGTAGGGTCAATCCAGGACATTTACAATCGAACGAACATTGTTGACTCACTCCTGATCATGAGATTGGAATGCGACCGACTGGTAAGAACCGGTATTCGGGACAGAGGTTCCTGAAGACGTTTTGGTGAACTTCGTCGGACTGGGTCTATGCTAGGGTCTTTAATTTCACTGAGGTGGTAGGTGGCAAACAGCTCGATGAATTCATCAACCAGCGCTTTTCTAGGATGGACAGGTGGGTGGGAAATGAGATACCACTGCCACATACCGAACAACACCGTGAGCTAAGCTGCTCGCAACTCTCCCCGGGAGTCATAACGATAATCCAACAAGGCGGGATCAGAATCCAGATGGAGGGGTGCTGTATGACACGTGACTCGGGCATCCCGCTTTGGTTCGGCAATGACTGCGGCTAGCGCGAGAGCGTGGACACGACGATGCCTCGTGTCGTAGCTAGGGGGCAAAGAGGGGTAGGTTAAAGGAGGAGAACAAGGTGTGGACGTGTGCTGCAACCACGAAGGTGCCGACGATGAAATACGTACCAACCCCTTCCGCTCTGTTCTCAAACGCGCACAACATTTACAACCACATCTCCACTTCCATTACGGACATGACTGCGCCTTTGGACCACGAAGAACTCTGGCCGCAGTTCGAAGTCAGCGTACAATCCGTCACAGATGCATTCAAAAGGTACGCCGAACTCGAGATTCCTTCCGGTTTTACGAGCCCCATAACGCTGGGTTGAAGGTTTGAGGAGAGTGTTGTCGATCCAACTACAAGATTCGTAGAACTCGCTTTCAAAAGATATCCGATAACCTCTGTCCGTCTTACACTCCTACCCTTGGCACCCGCCTGACCTGGTTGCAGACTTTCGTCGCTGTTTTCTTAATCCTCGTCAGCCTGCCCATCCTGTCGTTCCTGTGCGTTCGATCCCTTTCCGTTACAACGCGGGACTCAAATAGGCCACCTTCACAGCGGCTTTTTCGTATTTGTCGTCGCATCGACCACGTTTATGAGCTTGTGCGCCGCCTTCGTTACGTCTGCGTTCATCGTTGGACTGTATGGTGCGTCGCCCACACGTACATTTCTGAGGCTCGGGCTGATAACTTGTCCGTTCAGGCACACTCCTGAGTATACTAATTCTTCTTCTCGGCGCCTTGTCGGTGTGGATCTCGACTAGTATCATATTCGGGTATCTCGTGTGGAGGTTATTCGCCCTCGTGAGAGCTGAGGGTAGGGCGGGTGTTTCGCAATGGTCGGCCGAGACGGCGAAGCGTTTCAGACGCCGGAAGAAGGAAACCGAAGAAAGACGGGGTCGCCCATCTGGGTCCGTGGCGTTGACGAAGGAGGAAGACGACAGACCACCGCTTGACCAACCGACGAGCGAAACAATAAAGCAACAAGTGTCTTCGCCATGAACGCTTGGTCCTTGTAGTGTAAATTATCGCGTATGTATCAACAGTTTGTAAGTAGTAGAGTACAACGCTTCCCGTCGAGGCCTTGGCACAAAACCACCATGTCACGCACGGCGAAAGCGACACTCGCAATCGCGGCGACCTTCTGCAGCGTCACCATATTCACCGTGCACTACATGCAACGCCAGGAGCGCGAGGTTGGTGTCAGGTTCCGGACGCGTTTCGTATGCTCATCGAAAATTTCTCCTTCATTCTCACGCAGACGATGTATCAAGGCGTGTTGCGTGATGATGCGCGGCGGCTGGAGAAGCATAGACGGCGAGAGGAAGAACTCAAGGAGAGCTTACGAAAGCGAGAGCTGTATGAGAGGGTGCAGACGGTTTCTGACCCTGCGCCATTGCCATCATCGTCGTTCACTGGGGAGGGGGAGAGATGACCCACGTTCGTATCGACGGTCAATACGTACGTGGACGTAAAAGAAACGATCCGAATTTACCCGTTGCATTGACCTGAAGAGGAGGATGGGATGTCCAGCTGATGAATCGATGACTTTCAAGCCCGATGATCGACAAGGGGAAGGGACCATATACACTCTCGCTCTGCCTACGAGGTTCACCCTCTCTTTCTCCCTCTCCCTCATCTGTGTAATGTCCCCCACCACATCACCAGCCCTCTCCCCCATCGTCACAGCACGCAAAGTGCTCCTCAGAAGAGGCTCCGCATCTGCATCAGATCCGTACGGCAAACATCTCGATGTCAATGCAAATCCCGCCAGAACCATCTCCAGCAAACTCACAATCGTCCGCGTTGAGCCTCAGCAGTCCGACCAAGAACTCCCAAGATCATCTTCCCCACAACAGTTCAGAGACCGACGTCAGCACAAGCGACATGGCAGCAACTCCTCTGTCGGCTCCAACCAAGGGGAGTCCGGAAGATTGAGTTTCGCCTTCACCACCTTTGGGCCCACCAACGGCTCCAGTGGTCGTTCCAGTCCCACTTCTGGTCGCACAACTCCCAGCTCCCCCGGCGGTCCTCCACCTCAACAACGCAAATTCACCTCCTTCTCCAAACCAAGGCTCGCCCCTGAACAAGTCATCGAGCTCGCAAAGTCCTCCACTCACCCCAAATCATCCCCATCGAACATCGGCCCATCATCAATCCCCGCATCAGTTTCCGCTCCGAACTTCACGCCCCTTCCTGATGACGTATATCTTCCTTTTATCGACCGACCAACCGAGGTGTCGGCAATGATCTCCACACCGCCAACTGCCAAACTCTTCACTTTGTTGACCCAAGCCTTCCCTCTGGATGCGAGACGGCCGGACGATAACGTGACCTTGGAAGACTTTGCCGAAAAAGATCCCAAGTCATGGACGCATGCTCAATTGGAGTACTGGTTCAGGCATGTCGACCGAGACGTTGCGTGCGATGAAGAATGGGCGACCAAAGCCCGTGCTTGTGTTCACTCCCACAGCGAACTGCTATGGGAGAGGATCAAAGGCGCGCTCGGCGTTCCACCAGAACTGGACGTCTCGGAAGATGACATGGAGGAAGATGACACCGGTGGATTGGACGCCAACATCACCGACTTTATGCTCTCTCCCGTCGACACAGCTCACAAACCGGACTTCAGTCTGGCCGGTCATAGCCCCGGCAATTTCGCTGACGTCTTCGATGACGATTTCGACTCTACCCCAATATGGATCGAGCCCGTGTTCGCGACAGACCCCAATGCGTCCCCGTCAGTCGACCCGCAGGTCGGGTTAGGAGATATCAGTGAAGCAGCCGAAGAGGAAGCCGAGAACGCAGAGGCAGAAGAAGATACAAGCTCACTACTACCGAAGCAGGAGGAAGTTATCCAGGGGTTGAGGATCTCCACCTCCTTCTCGTCTCCCGCTTCCCACGTCCACGGAAATTTCCCTCCTACGGTCGCATCTCCCATCGCCATGGGAGGTGGGGGAGATGGAGGGATAAACCCTTTGTCCAACTCGGAAGGGGACTACAAGCTTCGGCGAAGCAACTCCTCGTCGTCTTCCATCCATATCGACGGTCGACTTTCGCCCTATTTCGCCTACAAAGGTGCACATGACGACGACTACACTAACGGCATTGAACGTGGACACGGAAGCCCGTTGTTCCCCAGTAACTTTGCAAATCTGGCTGCTGGCCCCACGCTTCGCTCAAAGTGAGTTCCATTCATTACCGCTCACGCCGAACAAGAACTTACTGCGTGCTTCGCGTAGTACCCAGAGGCGGTCGAGTATTCCCCACCAGCCTTGGAATTCAAATCCGCACGCAATCAGGATGGCTCTTGCGAAGCGGAGGGGGAGTAACCTCGGCATGTCCGAGTACGCCATGACGACTGCGAGCGAGGGAAGTGTTGTCGGGGAAGCGACCTGAGTCCCCTCTGCTTGATACGGGACTGATGCACTCAACATCCAATCGATCCGCTTCCCACCTCTCGCGAAGTGAGGACTAGTTCATCTTTCAACCTTGATCCCAATTCTTGGCCGCCTCTTTCAATCTTCGATCCTGGTGACTTTTGTTTCGGTTTACCTGGGTAGAACCATAATGTTTCCCCTCTCCCGATCCCTTCCCCTGGTTCCTGTTGCTGTGTATCCCCGCCATCGCCTCCCCCCCCACTTTCACTTCGGTTGTCATGTTGCTATTTGTACTTTTTGTTCCTGGGACGAACGAACTCAAAGAGACTTGTCAATAACAGTTCCGTTGCTATCCAGTTAAATAGCAAACATGTGGATGCCGCAATAGAGCACAACCTGATGTACGCCACGCCTCAAGTTTCTGGGACCTCCGTGGCCAGGTCGATAGTTGCGAGCCCAGTGCAGTTCAGGAGACCGGGTAAGACATGTGAATGCCGCATCATAGCTTCCGCTTTCCCCTCTCCCTTTCCCGCTACAATGTCCGCCTCGTCCCCTCATCGGTGTACTTCCATACAGGCAGTTTCCGGTGCATCGGGGAGTAACGAGGTATCACTCGGATTCCGCTCTCAGGACGGACTCAAACACGACATGAAACCCAGTGAAAAATCTGGCGATCGGAACCAATCCACCGCGATTCTGGTCAACGTGGCCAATCCTGACCAATCCGAGACATTCATCACGTGATTAGGCACCTCGATGGGTATGCGTTTTCAATATAACTCTGGTATTTTTTTGGAAGTCCCATGTACTTTTGATCGTAAAATGAAAAATGAAAAATACAAGTTCCAATCTTTTCGATCTGTTCCCCACTTTGTGATATCTTTGTGAAGACTCCCTTTTGTTGGACGACCTGAAGAGAGAATGGCCAGTACTGGTCAGTACTGGTGTGAGTGTAAGAAGTGTGGTGATGGGAGGTTGTGCAACAGGTCAACCTGGTTCAGGCACAATGGCACAAGAGAACGTTGAGTATATCAGCACACAACTGGCACCGGTGTCGCACATAGAGATTGTTAGTTCAATTATTTGTAGATGTCTAGCAAACAGTCAGCTCCAGCAATCCACCACCTGAGATGAGATAAGATAAACCCAGATGAGATAAGATAAACCCAGATGAGATAAGATAAACCCAGATAAGATAAGATAAACCCAGATAAGATAAGATAACAGACAAAACAAGATAGCAGACAAGACAAGACAAGATAAGATAAGGCAAGATCTGATTAGATAAGATAAGATAACAGAAGCAACCACCTCAGCACTACAAACATTACATTCAAGACACAGGATCCCCATGGAACCTGCTGTACACACCCCTTACCACCCTGCATCAGCACCCCACAGGCCAGAAGATTCCAAGAAACCAAAATGGAACCTGCTGGAACCCAGTAGAACCCTCTGGAACAGGATAGAACATGATGGAAGGTCATGGAACATTCTAGAAGGTTGCAGAAATAGGTCAGGAAATATTAATAGAATGTGCTAGAAGGTTTATAAATAGAATAGAATGCCATGGAAGGCCATGGAAGGTCATGGAATGTTCCATGAGATTCTCATGTAGAAAAGTATATAATAAACTCAACCACAGGTCTAGGAAAGGAAGAGGTACCCCTACCATTGAGGCTATACACCAAATCCTCTAGGTAAACAGTCCCTAAACCCCGCTCTCTCTTCTCGCCCCCCTCTCTCCTCCCCTCTCACCCCTCTCACCCCTCTCACCCCCTCTACCCCCCCTTTCTTTATACCTGTGTGTGGAAGGCTACACTGTAGCCAACACTCGGAACGGAGTAGTGACAGAGAGACATGCAAGACAGAGAGGACAATGGATAGGATTCGCTGGTCGTAGAGAGGGAAAGAGAGTAACTAACTGTATCGCTATGAGGGATTACCGTATATATAGTCCAAACTCAACATGATGTAGTCGTCAGTAGTAATTGTGTGGTCATCAGGATTACAGTGTGGTTGAGTAACTTTAGATAGTTACAATATCACTCAGTTGCCAATCCTTGTGTGTGAAGTCTGAATCTAAGATCTGAACAATCTTGGTGCATTTGATCTTCTGAGTTAGCATCCAGATCTCCGTTGTGCACTGAAGTAAGTATCTTCAGGGGCAGAGAGTGCTATACCAGACAAGTGTTCAACCAAGTGACAGCCTGACTAAGACCCCCACCACAATTGTTGGTCCGACCTATCTCCCCAGTTTCTGAACATATTGAAGACATTGCAGACTGTTACCTTGATGATACGACATATCCCCTTGACTACCTGACATATCTCCTTGACAACCAGACCTATCCCCTTGACAACAGCACAGCCTACTGCATAGCCATTTGGGTGCAGCAGATTTTCTCCAACACAGCCTCAACACAGCCCCTAACTCATCAATACAGTTACACACAGTTCTCTTATGTGCTGATTGATCAGTTACCCCTAAAAACCTGATCATCAAGAGCAGATCAGGAACTCCATTTTCATCAACCCCCTCCATTCCCTCAGGTGAAGGTATCCAAGGTATAGACTTTAGAGTGTGTATTGCAGGTGACTGAAGCCTATCAAACACCACTGAAGGCCTCATTCCTTCAGCAAACTCATCAAGGCAGGAGCTGGAAAGTCCAAAACCCTGCCCACCTTGTGGAGTTGGTAGTCTAGTTCACAGACAATCCAATCAGCCTGCTTGTCAAACAACAAGTTAACCAACAGGTTTAGGAAACCCAACCCTAAATCCACAAACTTGACACTGGTACTGTAGACGGGGATGGTCCTGCCCCAGCAAGTCCATTAGATGACATTTATGTCAAAGAACCTTCCCCTGATAGTGAAGATCATCAAGATAAGGTTATGACATCAGCTAGATCAGACACAGTAAGTATCGTACATTAATCTAATTTATGCTGTTCAGGCTTGTTGACGTTCCATGTAGGATGATGAGGCTGTAGGAGAGGATGTCCAGATATATTGGACTCCCATATCAACACCCCAACCAACTCCTTGTCCTCCATTGTCGAGTTCTGTAGAGGTTTGTGGGTGTTGGGTTGAGATGTGATACCTTAAACCTGTTGGTTCGCTTGTTGTTAGACAAGCAGGCTGGTTGGTTGGTCTGGGAACTAGACTACTAACTCCACTAGGTGGGTGGGGTTTCGGATTTTCCAGCTCCTTGCCTTATTGAGTTCGCTGAAGGAATTAGGCCTTCAGTAGTGTTTGAAAGGCTTCAGTTACCTACAGTACACACACTAACGTCTGTACCTTAGATACCTACTGTTATCGCGGTATGCTTCTAGCATGACCATGGTACTTACTCTCTCTTACGCTATCCAGGCATCAACTCCTCGTACGTGTAAACTCGGATGCGATGCTTCCGGAAGTTCCGAATGTTCCGAACTCGGCCTGGCGACTTCCTCGTGGTTCTCATATCTTTCGTGCCTCGAAATGATCTTTCTAACTATCTGAATATTTCGAATCCTTCACTCTCGAAAGCCGGCCATCCACCTTACGTTTGAAGCTTTCCTTGATAAATGAACAACCCTTGTCCCCCAAGCCTTGCATGACTACCTGCGGTCCCCATCACTTCCGAACCTTGTTCCCCTTCCCTTTCTGAAAAACGCGTGAGATAGGAACGATCCAAACATCCTATCGACTCCGAAATCTCGCGATACACCGAGGATACCCCATCCTGTCGTCTTCCCATCAAGATCTTCGAGCCTCTTCCGAGTTCTGAAGTCCTCGAACCCCGGACACCGTTCTCGAACCTCGACCTCAAGACTCCAAACCTGCGATCGAGATCACTTCCGGATTAGGATCGATCAGTTCCCACGACTGCAACGCCTCGCCCGAAGACTCGCGCCCTCGTTCGTTCTCGAACCCCCTATGCTCCCCTTTCTCTATACACCCACTTGTTTAGCTTTACCTCTATGCCCCCACCTCCCCTTATGCTATTCTTAGTTTTCTCCCCGTGTTTCCCTGAACCCCGGCGGACTTATGCTCTTTTCTCTTGCTTAGAGTATTTCTTATTTTCCGAACGCGATAGCCAATCGCGATTTTAGTTTCGACCTTCTTTCTTTTCTCAGTGTAGCCACAGAAACTGTATATAAAGCCCGGGGTAGCTACCGAATAAAGTCAAGAAGTCGGAGCGCCGTGCTCACTTCCCAGTTTAGTCCTCGTCTCTCCCTCGTCTCCTCTCGTCGTCGTCGTCTCGTTCTTGCTCTCGCCGTCACCCGCGTCGTCGTCGTCTTGCCGTCTCGTCTCTCTCTCGTCCCTCTGCTTGTGCTTCTAGTCGCCTCTCGCCCCTATCTCAAACCTCTGCCCGTGCTCCCTACGACTGTCGCTCTCTGGTCTTCGACACTATCGGAACTTTCGAAGATATCTGCGAGATCTCTATCTGTGTCGACGTTCGATCCTACTGGGTCGTCTTGTTCGAGCATCTAGCTTTCGAGACTTTCGAAGATACTATCTCTACACACACTGGGGACAAAGGGCGGTGTACCGGGCTGGGACATTGCAAGTACATTGCAAGGAAATGGATAAAGAACCCACCCCATACCCACCCGGTATATCGCAA
>Ga0307515_10022378_pt1 | contig 11140 bp, 14 predicted proteins | sample 17_EM_MG_FD_194513 | JGI IMG/M metagenome (GOLD analysis project Ga0307515, IMG submission 194513) | Populus trichocarpa ectomycorrhiza microbial communities from riparian zone in the Pacific Northwest, United States - 17_EM | ecosystem: Host-associated > Plants > Roots > Unclassified | place... | reverse complement strand
GCAGCTGGGGTAAAGGTGTGGTTTGGGTAAACGGACACAACCTGGGGCGGTATTGGAACATCGGCCCGCAGCAAACGCTATACCTGCCTGCAGAGTGGCTAAAAAAAGGACATAACGACATTGCTATACTGGAACTATTAAAACCGGAGCAAGATCAATTATCCGGATTGAGTAAACCGGTTTTAGATAAGTTACAGCCCTAAAATCCACGAGCCATGGATATAGCCTTGCATCCAGTCCCCTTTATTAAAAGCCTTAAAAACAAGCTACGATTGTAATAATCAGGGTTAGTTTAAACTAACAGAATACTAACAGATTTATAAAAAAAGCCTCTCCGTTTTACACGGAGAGGCTTTTAGCGTTTTCCCACATGGACTCGAACCACGATTGTCTGAACCAGAATCAGAAGTGCTACCATTACACCATAGGAAAATAACAACCAGGAAGATTTACACCTGCCTGGTGTGCAAATATAGCATGTATGGCTTTATTTAGCAAAAATAGTTACAGGCTGGTTTCAGTATATTTTTTGAAATTATCCAGGATAGCTTGCCAGCCTCCCCTTTGCATTTCAACGGGGTTTTGTGTTTCGGGGTCAAATGTTTCTGTTACTTTAGTGGTATCACCATCTCCAACAAATTCAATCTTCACTCTCCTGCCGTCACCAAGTCCATATTCTATCAGGCTATATTGCACTACATTACTGTAAACGCCTTCAAAATCAAAACTAAAACTTCCATCTTTCGCTGCCATGGTAGTTTTAAACTTGCCGCCTGTTTGCGCGTCGTTATCAGCATAAGGCGCGTGCCAATCGTCTGATGCATGGCACCATTGGGTAATATGTTCCGGCGCAGTCCATGATTCCCAAACTTTTGCTATGGGTGCCTTTACCGTTGCCTCTACTGTAATAGCCGTTTTATCTGCAGTTTCCATCTTATATTTTTTTGGGTTGATTTTCTTTTGATAAAATTAGTAGAATATTTTAAAAAGGAATATGGCTAAATGCGACAATTACAGGGTGTGAATAACAGGTAGAAATGTTTAACATAACTAATTGTGTTTTATATTTGGTGCAACAACAAGTGTATTTTATCACAAGAACCCTGCCTATCATAAAAAACAAACATCAAAAGCCTATGAGTTTTCTAAAGAATATATTTAAAGTTGGTGAACAACCTATTAGATCCTATGCGGATTTTTGGACTTGGTTTCAAAAAAATGAAAAAGCTTTTTTTAAAGTAGTAAAAGAAAAAGGAGATATCCACAAAGATTTTTTCGACAAACTTTCGCCAAAGCTTAACGAGCTAAAAGACGGATTTTACTTTTTAACCGGCGTATTTGATGAGCATACCGTCAAACTTGTTTTGACTGCTGATGGTGCTATCAAAAACATTCCATTTGTAGAAGAACTTGTTAACGCCGGCCCGAAAGTAAACGGATGGAAGTTTACTGCACTGAAACCTGCTTTAGACATTACAAACGTATACATCGAAATGGGCGGATATAAATTTTCTGATAAAAACATCCACTTTTATGAAAACACTTCGAATGACTTCCCTGATGAAATAGATATCACCGTTTTACATGACGACCTTACACAACAAAATAAAGATACCATCATCAATGGTATATACATTTTTCTTGACAATTTCATTGGCGAACTAAATTTTGCTACAACCATAGATAACGTGAATATTATAGGTAAAAGCGAGGCGGAAAAAGAATTGGTACCAATAGCGAAACTAAAAGATTTTTTAGCCTGGCGCGAGAAAGAATTTATTGAAAAGTACCAAGGCATAAGACACAACACAGAAAATGAAACTTATTCGGGGTTTGAAGCAACCCTGAACAACGGCAACCCTTCGGTGGCTATCATTAACACAGATTTACTTAACTGGGACAGCAAGGCATCTCATCCCTGGATCATGAGTTTTGAAATTAAATATGGCGGTGCAGCCAATAACGGTATGCCCGACAAGAAAACCTATCAGCTGTTGGATGATATTGAAAACGATCTACTTCGTGAATTAAAAGACTTTGACGGTCGCCTGAACATCGGCCGCGAAACTGCCGGCAACGCCCGGGATATATACTTTGCTTGTAAAGATTTCAGAAAACCATCCATTGTAGCTTATAGTATTATACAGAAGTATTCCAACCAGGTTGATATAACGTATGATGTTTATAAAGATAAATACTGGCAATCATTAGAGCGGTTTAGATAGCTATAGCATGCGGTGAACACCAATTAATTTATGTCGTATTATTTTTGACAAATTCCCGCCAAAACGATTGGTTATCTGCAAAGATATTTTTTCCATATTCAAATGTCATGTATTTTAAAATCAAAGATTTGGAGCATAAATTAAGAAAATAAAGCATCATATATTTATCATATTCAAATCACAATCGGTTTAATTGTGTGGTTATTAATACCTTTATCTTAGTATTAACAACCAGCTATGCAAGCCATCACTATCGACGAATTTTATAAACAGGTAGGTAAAGACGATGTAGAATCGCTGTTACCTGCCGGCATCAATAAAGAAATAGGACATTTTAATATATTCAACCTGGAAGAACTGATTCCCCGATTTAAAGACGACCCGGGGCATATGCCATACAACAGGCGGGCTTACTATAAAATAAGCCTGGTGCGGGGGAAAAACATTGCGGAGTATGCAGACAAGGTGATCCATATCGAAAAAAATGCTTTGCTTTTTGCTACGCCCAAAATACCCTATAACTGGGTACCGCAGGATATGGACCAGGCCGGATACTTCTGCATTTTCACCAGCGATTTTTTAATACAATCAAAAAGCGGGGCTGTTTTGGATGAACTCCCTATCTTTCGCCCGGGCGGTTACCCGGTTTTCCAGGTTACCGATGCGCAGGCCAACGAACTGGAGCTGATGTTTAAAAAAATGCAACAGGAAATAAGTTCCAATTATTTATTCAAGTACGATCTTATCCGCAATTATGTAATGGAGGTAATTCATTACGGCCAAAAGCTTGAGCCCTTAACCACCTACAACAGTGCGCATAATGCATCGGCCAGGGTATCATCCCTGTTTATCGAGTTGCTGGAAAGGCAATTCCCGATAGCATCTCCGCAACAAAAAATAACATTACGAACTGCGCGTGATTATGCCGACCGCCTGGCCGTGCATAGCAACCATCTTAATAAAGTTTTAAAAGAAAATACTGGCAAAACCACAACCGAGCTTATTACCAACCGGCTTATCCAGGAAGCTAAAATCCTGCTCAAACAAACCGATTGGAACATATCAGAAATTGCCTACAGCCTGGGATTTGAACAGCTATCGCACTTTTCAAACTTCTTTAAAAAACAAACATCACTATCGCCAATTGAAATACGGGCAAAAATTGTTTGAAATTGATAAATAGCTGATTGATGATTGCAAACATGTTATAAACGATGGCACGTAGTTTAGCGCTATAACAAACCAACATCATGACTCTCAAATTAATTAGCGGTGCCCTTATCATATTTGCAGCCTTTATGAGCATAAAACACGGCTGGCAGGGATTAACTATGAAGCCAGGTGCCACCGGCCCCGAAGCAGAATTATTTGGCAAATTAAATTTAAGCCAGGCCACTTTAAAAGTGCTATCAGTTTTGACACTGTTAAGCGGAATACTTATCCTTATGCCGCAAACTTTTGTAGCAGGTAACATTTTAAACGCCGCCCTGATATTTTTTCTGATGGTGATGTTTTTTTACGTAGGCGAATTCAAAGCCGCTTTAATTGAGATACCTTTTCTGTTAATTCCGTTGGCATTGATATATTTGAGATATCCTTTGGGTAACTAAATTAGAGAGACTTATTAGAGTTAGCTGCTATTTGGCCCGCATTTTATTGCCTTTCGGCTCATGCGTTACCTCAGCAAGTCCCAATGCTTCCATTAGGGGCGGAATGTACATGCCAAAACGGCCACGTAACCCTTTCTTGAGTCCGTACCAGCCGCCAACGGGATTTTCGGGAGAACGTCCCCATGCTTCAACGGTGCCTTCTTTTGCTGGTTTTTGTTCGTCGGCACTTCCCAGTTCCATCCAGTCGCCGTGTTGCTTAAGCATTGCGTGCAAATCTGCAAGGCAACGGTAATCATACAGCAACACCGTTTTGCCAACGGTGCACACCAAAACTTCTTTACCATCTTTTACATCAGTGTGCATGGTATATGCTGATGATAGCGGCGGCGTTTTAAGTACTAAAGGGGCTTCTTTAGTGCCAATTTGTTCTTTCATCGTATCAAAGCTAAATTAACGTCTGTTTAAATATTCGATCAATCGGGTTGTTGCCTTTAAAGTTAGGAGATATTAAGGTACGCGCATAAGTTTCACTACATATCATCGGAAAAATCAGCAAAAAGACCTCTAAAAAAGCCGCTTACAATGTAAGCGGCTTCCTGTCTTAATTCTTGACTCTTAATTCTTGCTTCTATTTTATTAACGCCTTAATCCTCGTTCACAAATGAACGCAGCATCCAGGTGTTTTTTTCATTAAATTGCATAAAGCGGTTTACCATATCGTTGGTACCATCATCGCCGGCTTTGGCAGTAATATCTAATATCTCCCGTTCTTTGGCTATCAGCGCCGCCAGGTCATCAATAATAGCTTTTACCATCAAAGTATCTTTTAAGCCAATGGTTTGGATTTCCTTGATTTTTGCGGTTTCAATATAGTCTTTAAACGTACTATATGGAGGTTTCCCCAACGACAGTATCCTTTCGGCCAGTTCATCAATGGTTAGTAAAGCGGCGGTATACAACTCCTCAAATTTAAGGTGCAATGTAAAAAAACTTGCGCCCTTTACATTCCAGTGGCATCCGCGTAGTTTTTGATAATGGATGTGGTAGTTTGCCAAAAGATCGTTCAAATGATCGACAACGGGCTTTACTTTTGTTTCTTCTAAGCTAATTTGTTCAGCATTCATAGTAGTGGTGATTTAGTGCTTTTAACACTACCGCAAAGGCAATGTTTTGTAAAATTACCACTGTTTTGAAGATATTAAGCATCTTTACACACTTTATGACAAAGTTGCTACCATTCATCCAACATCAATGTAAGTGGCCCGTATGGCGTATGGAAATTGACGAGTTGACAAATATTATATTCCTGGAAGTACGTAATAGCGGGGATAAGTTGGTATCATTTACATCAATCAGCCTTGATAGTGGCATTGTAAATTTTGAAGGCCTCACAACTCCCGAGCGATGGCTTACAGGTATCGAAACAGCGTTTGACGGCGTACTTGTTTTGCACAATTACCAATCAGAAAAAGGGCCGGCACATAAGGGGATAACATCCATTGACGGGCACACCGGAAAAACCTTATGGAGCAATTACACCCAGGCATTTGATTACCTGTCAGTAAATGGCCCGGTGGTTTACAATACCCAAATCCAACCTAAAAAACCCGTTCTGGCCGATATCAAAACCGGCGAAACGGTAAGAAACTACCAGCCTGTTATCGATGTAGTTTTAAACAACCTTATTTTGAGCCCACAGGTGTTACCGGCGCAAGCATTTAAAAGTTTGCCGGACGGAGTTGAGGCCTACGGAAATACCGTGGATTACCTTGAACACAATAATTTTAGAATTGTATCTTTGCACACGTTTTTGGACGGGCAACTGAAACAAGTCCTTTATATTTTTGACGATGAAGGTGATACGGTTTATCACGATTTGTTGCAAACGGATATACAAAAATTGCAGCCCGAGGCGTTTGTAGTACATAATAATAAACTGATCTACCTTAAAAACAGATCGGTGTTAATAGTTTTAAATTTACAAAATACTGTATTATAACATATTATGAAATTAAAGGTCCTTTTATTGATCGCCCCCGTACTAACCATTTCTGTCTCCGTTTTTGCAAGTACTGCTAAAGATTCTATCGGTGTTGAAAACCAGAATGGCAAAAAAATCATCCTCCACAAATTAGATCCTAAAGACAATTACTACTCCATAGGCAGGCGCTATAAAGTGAGCCCAAAAGCCATCATCCAGTTTAACAACAACGCCACGCTTAAAATTGGCGGCACTATTAAAGTACCTACCGACCTGCCATTTGATGAACCGCAAGCAGCAACTACTGCGCAGCCAACAAAACCAGTGGTACAACCGACAGTAGTACAGCAAAAGCCCCAGGTTCAGCCCCCCGTTGTAAAAACCCCACCGGTAGTTCAACAACCGGTAGCACAGCCACAACCGGCACCTGTAGTACAGCAACCCGCGGCAACAGCACCGAAACCAGCTACGCCGGCACCAGCAACAACGCAGCCGGCAACTGCGGCGGTAAACATGGATAATGTACAACAGTACAAGGTATCGACCGGCGAGACAATTTACTCTATTGCCAAAAGATTCAATACTTCAGTTGAGGATATCAGGAATTTAAACAACCTAAGCTCGGATGATTTAAAGGCCGATCAGATCATTAAAGTTCGTACCGGTATGCCACCGGAAGATAGGACAGTTGCCAAGCAGGATGTATTAAAAACCGATTCGGCAAACATGCCTATTGACAGCGCCGATGCAAAATTTAAAGCCAACCGCTTTGGCTTATATGAAAAAAATGAGAAAGGAGTAGCCACCTGGATAGATGATACCAGCCTTGACCCTAAAAAAGAATTGGTTTTACACCGTACTGCGCCAATAGGCACGGTTATAAAAATTACCAACCCCATGAATAACCATACTACTTATGCTAAAGTAGTAGGCCGTTTTACCGATAGTGAGGCTACAAAAAATGTGCTTATTGTAATGACCAAAAATACTGCCGATGCTTTAGGCGCCTTAGACAAACGCATTAACGTAAATATCAGCTACGGAAGCCCGAATGAATAAACCTTATATTATTGGAATTGCCGGTGGAAGCGGATCTGGCAAAACTTTTTTTTTGAAGTGTTTCCTGGAGCATTTTACTGCCGATGAAGTATCCCTGGTATCGCAGGATGACTATTACATCCCTGTGGCGCATAATATGACCAAGGAGGAGAACAAACTGTACAACTTTGATTTACCCTCGACTATTGACGACCGGCATTTCCATGATGATATTGGCAAGCTTTTAAATAAAGAGCCTGTCATTAAACATGAGTATACCTTCAATAATCCCGATGCCATCCCAAAAGTACTGGAAATAAAGCCGGCCCCAATCCTGATAGTAGAGGGATTATTTATACTACACTTTAAAGAGATTGCCGGCATGCTGGATATGAAGATTTTCATAGAGGCCGAAGACGACATAGCCCTACAGCGCCGCCTTAAACGCGATTTGCTGGAACGTGGATACTCGCATGATGATGTGATGTATAAATGGGTAAACCATGTGGTACCAGCCTACAAGGAGTTCCTGTTGCCCTACAAAGATGAATGTGATAAGGTGATAACCAACAACACACATGTTGCAGACGATATCATCGCAGTAACAGAAGAAATATCGGCTGACTTAAGAGAAAAGCTCTTTTAAAGAATTTGAAAATTTGAGGATTAACAAATTATTTCAGACATTTTCAAATCCTCAAATTAAAATCAGTTTCCTATTATTTTCCTGGTTTCGTTGTGGTAATCGGTTTTAGTAATTACACCGGCTCTGAACAAATTTCTCAGCTTCGTAAGTTCGGCTTCTATTTTAGGGCAGCAATTGTGGGTATTGAGTTTATAGGAGCGGAGCGGGTCTTTCTCTGTGCGGAGCGCCCAAACTAACGAAATTATCCAGGCTATCACAGTCCACCCTAAAAGCACGTTCAGCAGTAGCACTGATAAAAAGTTATTTTTTTCCCTGGCCATTATAGATGGCAGCAGATAAACAGGCATTGTAATGGATAACAAAATGAATATTAGTATCAGTTCTGGATAATCTATCATAACTTAATTTAATATTGTCATTTATACGCAATAACTTATCTGTAAGATGCAAATAATTTTCAATTAATGCTATACCTCATTATAGGTATTTTTTTTAAAGCACAATTTCGGGCACCTCCCCTTCTATAATTAACTCTCCGGCGGTTGCTTTTATTATCTGTTCTACTGTTACGCCAGGTGCCCGCTGCAGCAATTTAAAACCGCCCTGGGGCAAAACGTCAAATACGCCCAATTCGGTTACTATCTTTTTTACACAGTGCACGCCGGTTAAAGGCAAGGTGCACTTAGGTAATAACTTCGATTCGCCCGCTTTGTTTACGTGCTGCATGGCTACAATGATATTTTCTGCCGATGCCACCAGGTCCATAGCGCCGCCCATGCCCTTCACCATTTTGCCGGGAATTTTCCAGTTGGCTATATCTCCGTTTTCGGATACCTCCATGGCGCCCAGTATAGTCAGGTTAACCTTCCTTGCCCTGATCATACCGAAACTCATAGCCGAATCGAATATCGACGAACCCGGCAGCATGGTAATAGTTTGCTTACCCGCATTAATTACATCCGGGTCTTCCTCTCCTTCAAACGGAAATGGCCCCATCCCCAGCAAGCCGTTCTCCGATTGCAAAACCACGTCCATGGTTTCGGGGATGTAATTAGCCACCAATGTGGGGATACCTATACCAAGGTTAACATAGTAACCATCTTTTATTTCTTTGGCGATGCGTTTAGCAATGCCGTTTTTATCTAACATAAAATTAATTTGAAAATTTGAAAATTTGAGGATTTGAAAATTTGAAAATGAGTCTATTTGAATTTAGCCGCCCTTTGAACTTGAAATAATTTTTGATAATATCCTGGTAATCACCTTCAACTTTTCAATCAGCGACTCACTAAACGGATAGCCCTTCGAAAACTGGCAAAGCAACAGGAAGTATTCAGTCTCATCGGCTTCCTTGGCAGCTATCTTGAATTTATGTATAAAGTCATTTTTACTTTCGGCGTTTTGGGCTTCGCGTACATTAGCCCCGATTGACGTTCCGGATCTGATAATTTGTTTCGCAATAGCAAATTTCCTATTGGCTTCCAACTCCTCCGAAAACTCTATAATATCAAGTGCAAAATCAAATGTTAATTTCACGGTCAAGTTTTCTTTATCGTCTCTCATTTAATCATTTTTATCAATTTTTAACCATTTTCAAATTCTCAAATCTTCAAATTTTCAAATTACCCTCACTGTCCTATGTTCAATCCGTTTTTCATAATCTTTACCCTGAAAAATTCGATGAACATAAATTCCTGGCGTATGGATATGATCGGGATCCAGTTGTCCCGGTTCAACAAGCTCCTCTACTTCGGCAATGGTTATCTTTCCGGCCATGGCCATAACAGGGTTAAAATTCCGGGCAGTTGATTTATAGATGAGGTTGCCCATGGTATCGCCTTTCCAGGCTTTTACAATGGCAAAATCGGCATCAAAGGCCATTTCCATCAAGTAATCTTTACCATTAAAATTGCGGACTTCTTTGCCTATAGCTACTTCCGTACCAACACCTGCGGGGGTAAAAATAGCGGGCATGCCGTAGCCTGCGGCCATACAGCGGGTTGCCAGGGTACCTTGGGGTATCAGTTCTACCTCCAGTTCGCCGCTTAACAATTGGCGTTCAAATTCGGCGTTTTCGCCGACGTACGATGAAATCATTTTTTTTACCTGCCGTTGTTGCAGCATCAAGCCAATGCCAAAATCATCAACGCCGGCATTGTTGCTGATACAGGTAAGCTGCTTTACTCCCTTTTTTACCAGTGCGGCTATACATTTTTCGGGTAATCCACATAAACCAAAACCACCTAACATCAGGGTCATACCATCCTGGATGTCGCGGATGGCCTCATCGGCATCACTAACTACTTTGTTCATGTTTTATAAATGGTTATTTCAAAACTACTGATAAGAGTCAAGAATCAAGAGTCAGAAATCAAGATTTTTTTAAATCGGCGTTCAGCTGCGATAAATTATTCTTCCACCATATTGAGGCTGTCTTAAATCTTGCTCTTTAACTTTCGACCTTCAACTCTATCTCAATAATTAAAAAATTAAAACAATTAGAAAATTCGAATATTATAATTATGCATCAACACATAAAACCTATGGAATTAAAAGACACCGGGTTTGGTGAAAGTAATAACTTACCAAACGAACAAACGCCAAATAAACCTAACGCCTATCGGGTAGATGACGATGATAACCTGACAGAAGAAAACCTACAGCATGGCTACCCAACATCAAAAGACGACATGAAAAAGCAGGATGCACCCGGCATGGAAGGACAAGGCATGGGCGGGCAAAGCTTTGGTGAAAACAACCTGACCCCGTCGGGTGATGACCCGGCCAATCCTTCGCAAAACGCGGGTTATAACAATGAGTATTTTCGCCGCACACAGCCATCTGAAGAGCATCCGGAGTATAATAATTTTAAGGATCCCAACCAGTCAGGGCATTCAGACTATAATGCGGCTACAGGTAGCGAGGGTAACGGCGAAAATACCGGCAGCGAGGAACACGAAAAACCCGGTGAATCGCAGCAACAATACCAGGAAGGTACCGCCGATGATGACGGCCAGGACGAAAATAACCAAGCAAATATCCCCGGACCAAATGAGGTTCCTGATCAGCAGAAAGTTGGGGAATAAAAATTGATGTGCATATCTACAGATTTCAGATGTGCAGATTTTTTCTGAATTCGGATTTTTCAGATTAAAGGATTTACAAGAAAGGTGGTTTTGTAAATCAAAATCTAAAAAATCTGGTAAATCTTGTTAACCAAGTTCGGACAAAATCATCTGCACATCTGAAATTTGAAATCTGCACATTTGTCACCACTTAATATTCTTGTCCATAAACGCTATCAGGTCATCAGCCATGGCCTGCTGCTCCTTGGCGCTTGGGTGCCCCGGCGTATTTTTGTAGGGAATCATGTGCGTATAAATACCTTTATCGCTTAGGCTTGCAACCGCTTTTTCGATATATCCGGGCCATGGCGAACCGTCTTTGGTGGCATCCATGCTGCCCAGGATGCAAAGGATTTGGGCTTTAGGATATTTTTTGCGGATGTTTTTTACCATCTCCCGGTATGCTTTGATAATTTGATCAGCCTCGGGTGGCTTTGTGCCGAAACGTTCTTTAAATTGTGGATTATCAGGTATTTTAACAATCCACGAATCGTTTTGGAATAGGTTGATAACCA
>Ga0307515_10022377_pt1 | contig 11141 bp, 12 predicted proteins | sample 17_EM_MG_FD_194513 | JGI IMG/M metagenome (GOLD analysis project Ga0307515, IMG submission 194513) | Populus trichocarpa ectomycorrhiza microbial communities from riparian zone in the Pacific Northwest, United States - 17_EM | ecosystem: Host-associated > Plants > Roots > Unclassified | place... | reverse complement strand
AGTTCGACCTGCCCGCCGAGCTCGCCGCCGCACCGGTGCCGGCGCTGCTGCTGCAACCGCTGGTCGAGAACTGCATCAAGCACGGGCTGGAGCCGAACGTGGCGGGCGGCCGCATCAGGGTCAGCGCCGCGCGCGACGGCAACGAACTGGTGCTGCGCGTGCGCGACACCGGCGCGGGCCTGTCCGACGCCCACAGCGACGGCACCCGCTTCGGGCTCGTGCAAGTGCGCGAGCGGCTCGCGACGCTGTACGGCACGCGCGCCTCGCTGACTTTGCAGAACGCGATCGATGCCGACGGCGGCACGCTCGCGACGATTCGCCTGCCGCTGCCCGAGCTCACCCCATGAACCCGCCATGAACGCTACCGCCCTGATCGCCGAAGACGAACCGCTGCTCGCCGCCAACCTGCAAGCCGAACTCGCCCGTGCCTGGCCCGAGCTGCGCATCGTCGCGAACGTCGGCCACGGTGCGGCTGCGGTCGAGCAGGCGCTGGCCTTGCGACCCGACCTGGTGTTCCTCGACATCCGCATGCCCGGCATGACCGGCCTCGAGGCCGCGCAGGCACTGGCCGAAGACTGGCCGGATGACTCGAACGCGCCGCTGCCGTTGATCGTGTTCGTGACCGCCTACGACCAGTACGCACTGCAGGCCTTCGAGCACGCGGCGGTGGACTACGTGCTCAAGCCGGTGCAGCCCGAGCGGCTCGCGCAGACCTGCGTGCGCGCGCAGGCTGCGCTGAAGGCGCGTCGCGAGCCTGCGAGTGCGGGCACGCCCGCTGCCTTGGAAGCGACGCTGTCGCAGCTGCGCAGCTTGCTGGTCGCGCCCGGCCTCGCTTCGCCGGCACCGGCGCTGCTCACGGTGATCCAGGCCAGCGTCGGCGCGGCGATCCACATGGTGCCGGTCGCCGAGGTGTTGTATTTCGAGGCGGCCGACAAATACGTGCGCGTCATCACCGCCGAGCGCGAGTACCTGATCCGCACCTCGCTGCGCGAGCTGCTGCCGCAGCTCGACGCGCAGCGTTTCTGGCAGGTCCATCGCGGCACCGTGGTGCGCGCCGGCGCGATCGCGACGGCGCTGCGCGACGAATCAGGCAAGATGCATCTGACGCTGCGCGGCAGCAAGGACAAGCTGGTCGCGAGCCGGCTCTACGCGCACTTGTTCAAGGCGATGTGAGCTGCCGCATTTGGCGCCGCGTCGTCACCGTTTCGTCAGCGTGATCCGCGTTCCGTCGCAGCAGCTTTCGCAGTCGGGTCGATCGATCGCATCATTCACCCATGCCTGCCGCGTCCGGCAGATCGAAGGAGCAGATGATGAGCCGACACAACCGAACCCTCGACGACAGCCTCGAAGCCCGCGCCCACCGCCGCGTGCGCCGCAAGATGGGTTTCTTCATCCACGCCTTCGTGTTCGTCGTGGTGAACGTCGGGCTGTATGCGATCAACGCGACGACCGGCGAGCCGCGCTGGGCGCACTTCCCGCTGCTCGGCTGGGGCCTCGGGCTCGCGATCCACGGCATCGTGACCTTCGTCTCCTTGCGAGGCGAAGGCATTCGACGCGGCATGGTGGCGCGCGAGATCGAACACCTTCGTCAGGGCGACAACCGATAGGTCAGAGGCGGTGCAGTTGGCCGCCCTCGAACTTCACGCGGTCGCCGATGCGCAGATCGTCGATGCGCTGGAAGTCGTAGTCGCGCACACTGCCGTTGTCGAAGTGCACCTGCACGCGATAGAGCTCGTCTTCGCGGCGCTGGCGCCCTTCGATCGCATTGCCGACGATCGCACCGCCGACCACGCCGGCACCCGTGGCCAGCGCGCGGCCAGTGCCACCGCCGAACCGATTGCCGACCACGCCGCCGATCACCGCACCCAGCACTGCGCCCGCGCCACTGGGCCGTTGAGAGATCTGGACGTAGCCGATGTTCTCGACACGGCCGTATTCGGCATACACCGGCGCCGGGCGAACCACCGGCGCGGGCTGTTGATAGACGACGCGCTCTTGGCGAACCGCGCAAGCCGAGAGCACCGCCATCGCGATGACGCCCACCAGAATGGAAACAGGGCGCAGGGACATGATCAAACTCCTTCAACAATGACGACGCGCCCGAATGGCGCGCACTCTTGATATCGATTCTCTGGCGATGGATTTGTTCCGGCCATCGGATCGACCGCCGTGCCCACGTAGGTGGGCACCGACAGCAGCAACGCGCTCAGTCGCGGTGCCAGCCGCGGCCTTCCCAGCGGCCGTGATCATGATGATCGCGGTAGTGCTCGTAACGCCCGGCGGGGTAGTAGTAGCGCGGGTACGCCACCGGCACCGGGCGCACATAGACGGGCGGGCGTTGGTAATACACGGGCTCGGGGGCATAGACCGGCTGGCGCTGGTAATACACCGGCTCCGGCGCGTAGACGGGTGCAGGCGCATAGACCGGCACCGGCGCAGAGACCACCACCGCAGGCACCGGCAGATTGATGCCGACGGACCACGACACATGAGCAGCATGCGCCGGAACGCTGGCGAGCGTGGCAGCGCCGGCAAGCAGCGCGACAACGATGGACTTGTTCATTCGGCTCTCCTTCGTCAGACCACAGACAGGGCCTGCGTGATCCTGAAACGCGCCGCCCCCCTGCCCGCGTTGACCGCGGTCGCATCCGCGCAGGTAAAGAGAAGTTGCTGAGGTGCGTCGATAGAATCGGCCGATGACCTCCGCCACCGATTCAGCCCCCAAGCCCAGCAGCAACTTCCTGCGCCAGATCATCGAGCGCGACCTGGCGGACGGCACCTATGCCCAGCGCCGCTTCGCCGGCACGCCAGGCGACGCGGCGCATCACGCGTCGGGCCAACCCGACCCGGCGAAGATCCGCACGCGCTTCCCGCCCGAGCCGAACGGCTACCTGCACATCGGCCACGCGAAAAGCATCACGCTCAACTTCGGCCTCGCGGCCGAATACGCCGGCGTGTGCCACATGCGCTTCGACGACACCAACCCCGAGAAAGAAGAGCAGGAATACGTCGACAGCATCCTCGATGCGGTCAAGTGGCTGGGCTTCGACTGGCATGCGAACGGTACCGACCACCTCTACTACGCGAGCAACTATTTCGACTTCATGTACCGCGCCGCCGAGGCGCTGATCAACGCCGGCCTCGCGTATGTGGATGAGCAGACCGCCGACGAGATGCGCCACAACCGTGGCGACTTCGGCCATGCCGGCACCGACAGCCCGTTCCGCACGCGCACACCGGCCGAGAACCTCGCCCGCTTTCGCGCGATGCGCGACGGCCAGCTCGCCGACGGCGCCGCGGTGCTGCGCGCCAAGCTCGACATGGCGAGCCCCAACATCAACCTGCGCGACCCGGCGCTCTACCGCATCAAGCGCGCCGAGCACCACAACACCGGCAACACCTGGTGCATCTACCCGATGTACACCTACGCCCACCCGATCGAGGACGCGCTCGAAGGCATCACGCACAGCGTCTGCACGCTCGAGTTCGAGGACCAGCGGCCGTGGTACGACTGGCTGCTCGACACGCTGTGCACGCTGGGCCTGCTGGCGCAACCGCGCCCGCACCAGTACGAGTTCGCGCGGCTCAATGTGACCTACGTGATCACCAGCAAGCGCAAGCTGCGTCAGCTCGTCGACGAGAAGATCGTCGACGGCTGGGACGACCCGCGCATGCCCACCATCGTCGGCCTGCGCCGGCGCGGCTACACGCCCGACGCGATCCGCCTGATGTGCGAGCGCGCCGGCACCAGCAAGGCCGGCGGCTGGACCGACTACGCGAGCCTGGACATCGCTTTGCGCGAAGACCTCGAAGGCAAGGCTCCGCGCGCGATGGCCGTCATCGACCCGGTCAAGCTCAGGCTGACGAACTGGGCTGAGTTGTTCAGCAGCGAGGCCCATCGCGAGCCCTGCCATGCGCCGGCGAACCCGCACCGGCCCGAGCTTGCACCGCGCGCGTTCAGCCTCGGCCATGAGGTGTGGATCGAGCGCGACGACTTCGCCGAGCTGCCGGCCAAGGGCTTCTTCCGCCTGTTCCCTGGCAACAAGGTGCGGCTCAAGTACGGCTACGTGATCGAGTGCACCGGCTGCGAGAAAGACGCGAGCGGCGCGATCACCGCGGTGCTCGCCACCGTGATCCCCGACACCCGCAGCGGCACCCCCGGCGCGGACGCGGTCAAGGTCAAAGGCACGATCACCTGGCTCGGCGTGCACGACGCGCTGCCGGCCGAGCTGCGGCTCTACGACCGCTTGTTCACCGAGGCGCAGCCCGACGCCGGTGGCAAGGATTTCAAGGCGAGCCTGAACCCGGCCAGCAAGAAAGTCGTCCACGGCTTCATCGAGCCCTCGCTCGCGAACGCGCAGCCCGACGACAAGTTCCAGTTCGAGCGCCACGGCTACTTCGTCGCCGACCGGATCGACCACACCGCAAGCAAGCCGGTCATCAACCGCATCGCGGGGCTGAAGGATTCCTGGGTCAAGTAGACAGCCGAGACAGCCGGCGAAGCCGAACCGTGCTGCATGTGAAACTCGGGGCCATGCCCGAATCGACTTCTTCCTTCATCCGAACCTTCATTGGCGCGATCGCCTGCGCGATCGCCGCCTCGGCAAGCGCCATCGATCTGCCGCAGCAGCGTCTCGCACCAGGCGGCGTCGCGCGCATCGCGCTCGGCGCGTCGGCCGAGGCGCCGAGCGCCAGCGTCAACGGCGTGCCGGTGCTGGTGGTGCGCGACGGCGCGCAGTGGGCCGCCGTGGTCGGCATCGCACTCAGCGCTGCGCCCGGCCCAGCCAGCGTCACGCTGCAACGCGATGATGGCGTAGCGACGATGGCCGTGCCCTTCCAGATCAAGCCGTTCCACTACGCAGAGCAGCGCCTGAAGGTGGCCCCGGGCCAGGTCGATCTGTCCAAGGACGACCTCGCGCGCTACGAGCGCGAGCGCGTCCACCTGGCCGAGGTGAGCGCGACCTTCAGCGAGACATTGCCGCCGACCTTGCGGCTGCACCAGCCCACGCCGGGGCCGCGCTCGAGCTCGTTCGGCTTGCGGCGCGTGTTCAACGGCCAGTCGCGCAACCCGCACAGCGGCATGGACATCGCGGCGGCATTGGGTGCACCGGTGACCGCATCGGCCACGGGCCGCGTGATCGACACCGGCAACTACTTCTTCAACGGCAACACCGTCTGGCTCGACCACGGCGCCGGTCTGCTGACGATGTACTGCCACCTCTCGGCGATCAACGTGAAGGTGGGTGACGAGGTCGCCGCCGGCGCGCTCATCGGCGCGGTCGGCGCGACCGGCCGCGCGACCGGCCCGCACCTGCACTGGTCGGTGAGCCTGAACCGCGCGATGGTCGACCCGGCGCTGTTTCTCGCGCCGCCCTGAGTCCGCGTCGTCTACATCGGCGGCGCGAAGCCGCCGCGCCCGGCGAGCGCGCGCAGCGCTGTCGGCTTGCCATCGCGCAACTGGGCCGTGACCACCACCTTGGCGCCCGTGACGAGCAGCGCGCGGTCGCCGGGCTTGAAGGTCACGATCGGCACGTTGTCGGGCACGACCACGGTCTTCTCGCCGTCCTTGTAGCGCAGCTTCAGGCTGCGACCTTGCGGCGTGGCGGTGAGCTCGGCGACGGTGGCGTTGGTCATCGTGCTGCCGGGCTGCAGGTCCCACGGGTAGTGGCCCTCGTTGCTGCCGCGCGCGGCCTCGGGGAAGACCAGCACCTCGAGCGCGCTCAGCGTGCCGTCGGTGCCCGGCACCGCCCCGATGCCGACGAAGCTGCCGGGGCGGATCGCGGCCGGCTCGATGGCTGCGACCTCGTTGACGCTGAAGTTGTCGGCCAGCGCGAGCGTGACCACGTCGCCACTGCGTTCGGCCAGCACCAGGGTGCCGCCATCGAATGATTTGACGACGCCGCGCAGGCGCTGCGTCGGCACGGGCGCCTGGGCCAGCGCGATCGAACAGAGCAGCACGAGACCGGCAGCGAGCAGCTTCTTCATGGTCGAGTTCCGGGTTGAGTTGAACCGAGGCCGACAACGATACGCGTTCTAGCGCCCGCGCGCCTGGTCCTGCATCTGGCGGTCGGCGGCGGTCTCGGCGGGCGTCGGCGGCACGCGACCCGGCGCCGACGTGGGCGCCGAGGCCGGTGCACTGGGCGCACTCGGCGCACTGGATGCATCGCCGACAGCGTCGAGCGCGGGCGCGGCGTCGACGGCCACCGGCTCATCGCGCGCGACCTGCGGGAACTCCGCCTGCGTGTCGATCAAGCCGGCCTTCTGCCCCTGCTGGAAGAACGCGCCGACCAGCCGCAGCGCGTTGTGCCCGCCCTGGCCCCAGTAGTTGCCGCGCATCGTCACGCGCGCATCGTTGAAGCCGACCCACGCGCCGCCGACGAGCCGCGGGCTCATCAGCAGGAACCAGCCGTCGGTGTTGTTCTGCGTCGTGCCGGTCTTGCCGGCCAGATCGCCGCGCACGCCGAACTCGGTGCGCACCGCGGTGCCGGTGCCGGTCTGCACGACACCACGCATCACGTCGACGAGCTTCTCGATCAGCGGCTGATCGAGCACACGCTCGGGTGCGGACTCGAACGACTCGAGCACGCGGCCGTTGCGGTCGGCGATCTGCGTGATCAGCAGCGGCTCGCGGCGTTCGCCCAGCGATGCGAGCGTCGCGTACGCGTTCGCCATCTCGAGCAGCGTGACCGGGCTGGTGCCGAGCGCGAGCGACGGCACCGGGTCGAGCTTGGATTCGCGCACGCCTGCGGCCTGCGCGAAGTTGATGACGGCCTCGGCGCCGACCGCCTGCATCACCTGCGCGGTGATGGTGTTCTTCGATTGCACCAGCCCTTCGCGCAGCGTCATCGGCAAGTAGCTCGCACTCGTGCCGTCGGTCGGGTGCCAGATGTTGCCGTTGGCGAGCGGGATGTTGATGTCGCCATCGAGATAGGTCTGCTCGGTCGAGAGTCCGCGCTGCAAGGCTGCGCCGTAGACGAAGGGCTTGAAGGTCGAGCCGGGCTGGCGCTTGGCCTGCGCGACGTGGTCGAACTGCTCGCGCGCGAAGTCGGGGCTCCCGACCCAGGCGCGGACCGCACCACTCGATGGATCGATCGCGACGAAGCCGGCGGACAGCCGCGTCTTCTCGTCGCGCAGCCGGTCCATCAGCTCGGTGTCGGCGAGCACCTTCGCCAGCGCCTGCGCCTCGCTCGCGCCGGCCTGGCGCGCGCTGCGATAGGCCGGTGTGTCGCGGGCCATCTCGGCGAGCAGGCCAGCGTGCTCGCGCCAGAACAGCGCGAACGGCGTCGCCGGCTCGGCGCTCTTGGCCTTCTTCGCCGTGCGTGCAGCGCCGCTCCACTCGCTGGCAGCGATGCCCTGCAGCTTGGCGAGCTGCTGCGCGACCGCGTCCTGCGCGAGCTTCTGCAGCCGCGCATCGAGCGTGGTGCGGATCACCAGGCCGTCGGTGTCGAGGTCGACATCGTGCGCATCGGCCCAGTCGACCAGCTGCTCGCGCACGTGGGCGACGAAGTGCCGCGCCTGGCCGATGCCGCCTTCTTCGGGGCGCGTGAACGACAGCACCAGCGGCTGCAGGCGCAGCTGCTCGTAGCGCGCGGGCGTCAAGTTGCCGCGCTTGACCATCTGCGCCATCACGAGGTTGCGGCGCACCCGCGCGCGCTCGGCGTTGCGCACCGGGTTGTAGCGCTGCGAGCCCTTGAGCATGCCGACCAGCGTCGCGCACTGCGCGGTGTCGAGCTGCGAGGCCGGCTTGTCGAAGTAGGTGCGCGCGGCCATCTCGATGCCGCGCACGTTGTAGAAGAACGGCGCGCTGTTCAGGTAGCTCTCGAGAATCTGCGCCTTCGAGCTGCTGCGCTCCAGCCGCAGCGCGGTGATGGCCTCGCGCAGCTTGCGGTTGATGCTGACCTCGCTGCCGATCTCCTGCGGGAACAGGTTGCGCGCGAGCTGCTGGGTGATCGTCGAGCCGCCTTGCCAACGGCCTTGCAGAATGCCCCAGGCCGAGCCGACGATGCGCACCGGGTCGAGGCCGTGGTGTTCGTAGAAGCGCTTGTCCTCGGTCGCGATCAGCGCGTTGACGAGGTCGGGCGACACCTCTTTCAGCGGCACCGGCGCCTGGTACGCGGTCGCGAAGCGGCCGATCACCTCGCCGTCGCTCGACAGGATCACGCTGGCACGCACCGCCTGCGCGCGCTTGAGCTGCTCGACGTCGGGCGTGGTGTAGACCAGCACGCCGATGTAGGCGGCGAAGGCGACGGTGCCGGCAGCCATGCCGCAGGCGGCCCAGATGAGGATGCGCCTGAGGCGGCTCGGTTCGGATGCGTTCACGGCAGAATCGTTGATGTCACGGGCATGATGGTGGCACAGCTGGCGCGGGGCTTGTACCCGTGTGTAGTCAACGCCGCAGCAGGCCAGCGCGTTGGCTTTGTCGGAGAATGCCGCCGACCGCTGAACTTTTCCGGCCCGGGCCGGTCTGTCGCCAGCCCTCCGCCACCACAAGGACCTTGAACGTGAACCGTCGCGATTTCTCCGCCGCCCTCCTCGCCACCAGTTTCGGCGCCGCCGCCGTGCCGCTCACCGCATCGGCCCAGGCCGCCGCGCCGACCGAGGGCCAGCAGTTCGCGAAGGTCGAGCCGCCGGTGCCGCTGCTGGCGCCGGGCAAGATCGAGGTGCTCGAGTTCTTCTCGTACGCGTGCCCGCACTGCAATGCCTTCGAGCCCACGGTCGAGGCCTGGTCCAAGAAGCTGCCGGCCGATGTGGTGTTCCATCGCGTGCCGGCGCCGTTCATGATGAACGCCGAGAACTTCATGCGCACCTACTACACACTCGAGACCATGAACCAGGTCTCCGCGATGCAGCGCAAGGTCTTCGCCGCGGTGCATGTCGAGCGCCTGCACCTCGACAAGCCCGCCGACATCGCCGCATTGATGACGAAGAACGGCGTCGACGGCACCAAGTTCCTCGACGTGTTCAACTCGTTCTCGGTCGCGAACAGCGTCACGCGCGCGAAGAAGCTCGCCGCGGCCTACAAGCTCGACAGCGTGCCGACCATGATGGTGAACGGGCACTTCAGCACCTCGCCGGCCCAGTCCGGCGGCCTGGAGCAAACCGTAGCCGTCGTCGACTACCTGATCCAGCGCTCCCGCAAAGGCTGAGTTCGAGGGCCGAGTTCAGCGCCGGCTCTTCGCCTTGCGCGAATCGAACTCGGCGAGCTGCGTCTTCAGCAGCAGCATCAGCACCCGCGCGTTCTCTTCGCTGAACTGCAGCAGCGTGGTCGGCACGCCGTCGTCGCGCGCCGCGGCGGGTTGAACCAGCGCGTCGATCTGCGCGCGGATCAGGCCGTTGCTGTTGTTCATCGCCTTGACGCGTTGAATCTCGATGTTCCAGGTCTTCAAGCCAACACCTCCAGAAGTTCTGCTTCGTCGTCGCGCGCCTCGGCACGCGGCTGGGTCGCGAGGCCGAGCCGCGCGGCCACGAGTTGCGGGTCATTGATCGTGCGCACCGCGGCATAGGCCGCCTCGGCTTGCGGGTGGCGGCGCCGCAGGTAGTTCAGCCATTGCTTCAGGCGGCCGGCGCGGGCGCGTGGCTCGATGTGGCCGCACACCAGCACCCAGAACGCCGCGAGCAGCGGCTGCAGTTCGAGCCAGCTCAACCCGGCGTGGCGACCGCGCGCATCGGCGACGATCGCCAGCGCCAGCCCGGGGTCGCTGACCATGCCGCGGCCCAGCATCAGCGTGTCGCAGCCCGAGAGTTCGCGGGCACGCAAGGCATCGCTCACGCTCCAGATCTCGCCGTTCGCGATCACCGGGATGGCCACCGCGTCGCGCACCGCCGCGATGCGCTCCCAGTACGCCGGCGGCCGGTAGCCGTCGGCCTTGGTGCGCGCATGCACGACCAGCTCATTTGCACCGCCGCCGACGATCGCGTGTGCACATTCGAGCGTGCGGCTGTCGTCGTTGAAGCCGAGCCGCATCTTGGCCGAGACCGGCATGGCCGCCGGCACGGCACGCCGCACCGCGCCGACGATGCGCGCGATCAGCTCGGGGTCTTCGAGCAGGGCCGCACCGCCGCCGTGACGGTTCACGATCTTCGCCGGGCAGCCGAAGTTCAGGTCGATGCCGGCCGGCCCCAGGCCGGCGAGGCGCGCCGCGTTCTCGGCCAGGCACACCGGGTCCGAGCCCATCAGCTGCGCGCGTACCGGCACGCCGGCCGGTGTGCGGCCGCCGTGCTTCAGCTCGGGCACGACGCGCGTGAACACGCGCTCGGGCAGCAGCGTGCCGGTGACGCGAATGAACTCGGCGACGCAGCGGTCGATGCCGCCGGCGCGCGTCAGGACGTCGCGCAGCGTGAAATCGAGCAACCCCTCCATCGGGGCGAGCAGCAAGGTCATTCGGGGTGTGAGTCGGCGGTGCGTGCGGTCCGCTAGTGTAAGAACCCCGTGGCGGCCGGGCCGCGGGCTTTCCGATAAAGTCGCCGCGACCCGTTTCCACAGGAAAGCATCGAGATGAACCTGATCTATGTCGGCGACCCCATGTGCTCATGGTGCTACGGCTTCGCCGCGCCACTCGACCAGCTGCTGGCCGACCCGCAGGACGCCGCACCCTTGCAGCTCGCGCTCGTGATGGGCGGCCTGCGCCCGTTCACGACTGAGCCGATCACGGCCGAGCGCGCGAACGAGCTCGTCGGTCACTGGCACCATGTCGCGCAGGCCAGCGGCCAGCCGTTCACGCCGGCGCCCGACACCGCCATGCACCAGCCCGGCTTCGTCTACGACACCGAACCCGCGAGCCGCGCCACCGTGACGGTGCGCAGCCTATGGCCCCAATTCGTCTGGCGCTACTTCAAGGCGGTGCAGCACGCGTTCTACGCCGAGGGCCGCAACGTCACCGAGCCGGGCGTGCTGGCCGACATCGCCGAGGCGCTCGGCATCCCGCGTGCCAGCTTCGCGAAGGCTTTCGCATCGCAGGCGATGCGCGACGCGACGCTGGCGGACTTCCAGCAATCGCAGTCCTGGGGCGTGCGCGGCTTCCCGACGCTGGTGGCCGAGCATGGCGATCACCTGCACCTGGTCGGCAGCGGCTTCATGCCGATAGACGCGCTGCGCGCCGCGCTCAGCGGCGCCGGCGCGGCCCATCAGCACCACTGAATCC
>Ga0307515_10022376_pt1 | contig 11142 bp, 2 predicted proteins | sample 17_EM_MG_FD_194513 | JGI IMG/M metagenome (GOLD analysis project Ga0307515, IMG submission 194513) | Populus trichocarpa ectomycorrhiza microbial communities from riparian zone in the Pacific Northwest, United States - 17_EM | ecosystem: Host-associated > Plants > Roots > Unclassified | place... | reverse complement strand
CGAAGAGATATAAATAGACTAATTAGGTATAATTATCTAAAAATTATAGTAACTTAGGAAGAACTAGATAAGGTCTATAAGATACTAGAAAGCTTTTAGGTATAAAGAATTCTAGAAGTATAACTAGAAGATTTATAGTCGGATATATATAAAAACTAAGAAGTAAAGTATATCCTAAAAAGCATAGCAGAGCACTTTATAGAGGAATTTTATAAGGGAATAATATAAGGACATAATGGAGCTATAGGCTTAGTGTTAAGACTTTAGGAGGAGTATATTATTAACGGAATCTAAAAGATAGCTAAAAAGGTTACTAAGGAGTATTTAGATTGCTAGAGAAATAAACTAATAAGGCATAAGCCGTATAGAGGGCTATAACCTATTAAAATACTAGAGAGACTATAGGAGGTTATATTATAGGACTTTATTATAAAGTTACTAAAATTAAGAGATCCTATTACTAGATAAGATTATAATGTAATCTTAGTAATAGTAGATAAGCTTATAAAGTAGGGATACTTTATAGCATATACGGAAGAAATATTAGTAGAAGATATTGCTAAAATCTATATTAAGGAAGTATTTGCAAGATATAGAGCACTAAATAAAATTATATTAGATAAAGATCTAAGATTTATAGCAGCATTTTAGGAGGTATTTTTAGCAGAGTAAGGAGTTTAAGCAGTAACTTCTACCGTATATTACCCGTAGATAGACGGTTAAATAGAAAGATTAAATTAGACACTAAAGCAGTATCTAAAATATTATATTAATTACGCGTAAAATAATTGGGTATTACTATTACTAGTTACACAGTTTATATACAATGCAACACTATAAGAAGGAATAGGTACGTCACTATTTAAGGCGAATTATAGATACGAGCTAAGAATATTATTATTACTATATTAAGTAAAGAAAATAAGTAGTATAGCTAAGTAAAGGATAGAGATATTAATAAATCTTTATAAGAACCTTACGGAAATAGCTAAGGTAGTATAGTAAAGAATAAAAAAATTAAGAGATCTAAGGGACTAGATCTTAAGGAGGGAGATAAAGTATAGCTACTATATAAAAATTTTAAGAGTTAATAACTAAGTAAGAAGTTAAACCATATTAGACTAGAACCTTTTAAAATTAGCTAGAGGATTTTATCAGTTACGTTTAAGTTAAACCTACTAGCTAAAATAAAAATCTACCTAATATAGTATATTGCGATACTAGAGCTAGTATATAGAGATATTAAGCCACTAGTTTATAAGGCAGATATATACTAAGGGTAAGAAGAAAATAAGTAATAAGTTTTAAAGATTGTTAGTTATAAAAACGTTAATAATAAAATATAGTATAAAATTAAATAGATAGGCTACAATAAGACTACCTAAAAACTATTAGAAAACTTAAGGAACGCTATAAGAAAGGTATAGGAGTATTAGAAGGGAAAAGGTTAGGTAATATTAATAAGGAAGAGTTACTAAAGAATAAGTTACCTAAGGGGGACCTAGGAAGAGCGACTGCTAAACTACTTAGAGTTATTTTCTTTGCTATTAAAAGAGAATCCATTCTTTTGTTATTAAGTTCCTATAGACCCTATTTTATAAGCTTCTACTCCTTAAAATAAACCTTCTTATAAACCTTTTTAAGATAAAGCAGATAAGCAAAGGCTATAATGTAAGCCTTTAGGGCCTTCTATTCCGCATTATAAGAACGTTTTAACTTAGTAAGAGCGCTTAAGAGCTTACTATTAAGCTTCGCAGTAGTAGATTAAATATAAGACCCTATAATAAATTACTTAGGGAACTCGCAGACTATTAAGAGTTATAGGACGTATATACTTAGCGTTAAATATAGAGCGAACGTCGCAAGACGAATAAATATTCGCTTTAGTGCACTCTAAATAAAAAGAGGGTTGCTAAAATAAAGGACTCGCTAGTGTAACGTAAACTAACCCCTCTTTCGCATAACGAGAACACGGAGATGGCATTATTTTACCTAGCAATAGTATAGCAGCAACAGTGCGAGCACGTTAAACTATAGAAGAAAGAGAAATTGCTTTAGGTATAATAAGCAACAATATTAACTAAATTAATTAGAAGGATATTACACCTCTAGTAAACAACTTAGAGATATTAGGGATCTTTAAGGACGAAGATAAAGAGGAGGGAGATGGTGTTATGGACGCTTTAAGTACAATATTACGACTACTTAGAGAGGAGTTAAAAGAAGCTAGTTAGTTAATACAGGCACGGTTTAAGATAGATTTGGTAAAACTATATAACGAGAAATAGTAACTAAGTTATATAATGTAATCTATATAATCTATATAATCTATATAATCCGTAATAGAGTAAATAGAGCATACGTACCTTATGTATAGGGAGGATTTTCTAGGAGTACGGTTATGTATTTAAAGGACTATAGTCCCTACTCTAGATAGTTCTTTCCTTGTAGTAATTCTTAGAATATAATTAGAGTTAATCTATTAGGCAACCACTCCACTAGTTATTATTACGTTGTTAACTTTACGCATTACCTATATACCTAGCCCATTAACAGGACCTACAGTAGTACTTGCTATAAGGTTCCGTTACAAGACTAGCTAGAATAACTCTGCACTAGTTAACAGCCTTATTAAATCCCTAAGCCCTAAACTAAAAACCTCCTTAATAGGTATAGACCTACTAGGAGCCCTTAATGCCTACATAAACGTCATTAATAAATAGTACAACGATATACTACGCCTGACACCGAAACCCGCCTCCTAATATAATACGGCAACCCCATAAACGTCTATTAAGTTATTATCTTAGCCTAAGCACCCTAATGCTATAGATATTAACACTAGAACCCTAGAGTACGCCCCACTAGGGTCCCCTAAACAAGAAAGACGTATTAAGTTAGGCCTCTACTTTAAGTGCGGAAGTAAGGACTATATCTTAAAATACTATCTTATCCCCTTACCTACGTCCTAAAACAATTTACGAACGGCCAATATTAGCAGCCGTTCACTATATTAATCTTCTGGTTACTATCCCTAATTTTTACCTGGTTCTAGCCCTATATCTAATAAGCACCACTTATAAGGGCGAAGCTATAACCGACGCTCTATAGGAACCCCTTCCCGCTTACTACTAAAAGGCACGTTTTAGAGTTAAGTCGTTCTCCGGGACGGCTCTGCCTTAAAATCTCATTAAATGCTTTAAATATTACGAACTCTAACTCTTAGGATTATAGTATAACTATTAACTATTATCTTTAGCAGAATAATTAATAGGCTAATGCTTAAGTCCTAATTAATACAGGAGCTAGTGGTATAGGATTTATTAATAAGATCTTCACGTAAGATAATAGTTTTACCCTAACCCCCCTTAACCGGCATATTAATATATTTGGATTTAATAGCAAATATATAGTCTTAGGCCAAATTACCTATATAGTATACCTAAGACTCTAATACCTAAACCACAAAGAACTAATTAGGCTTTTTATTACCACCCTAGGTTACCTAATAATCCTTAGATAATCCTAGATAAAGCTATATAAGGTGACTATTAATTAGGACAACCTTAGGCTTCTATTTACCGCCCCCTATTATAAGTAGAAGTGCCTTATAACTCGCCACTCTAACCCTAAACTAAAATCTAGGAAATCCACTAAAATCTATTAGCCTAAGATTTCCACTAATATCCACCCTACGCCTAAGGAATCCACCAGATTCCACCAACCTAAGAATTCCATCAAATTCTACTGACGTAAGAATTCTACCAATACCTATTAAGGATCTAAAAATTCCACTAAACCCTACGAATAGACCCCAAGTACTACACCACCCCGCGCTAAATAAAAGCTTAAGCTTACTACACGAAAATACTAGAAGGACTAGTACTCTACTATAAAGAGTATACTTAAAGAACCTAAACCCAAATCTAATACTAACTCCGTACCTAACACCGAACCTAAAATTAAGTAAGGAACTATATAAGAAACTATAAACAACTAGAGCCCGCTCAACGCCCTAGATATCTATATAATTGGAGCTACCCCGCTAGCGCAACTCGCCAAGAAACCCGAATATACAATCTTTACTGTTACTATAGCTAATATTAAAAAGGCCTTAGCACCGAAGAAGCACACCAACCCTGCTATAAAGGTACTAGTAGAATACTATAACCGCCTAAAGGTATTTTTACAGAAGGAAGCCGACAAGCTACTAGAACACTAATCGTACGACTATAAGATTATACTAGAAGAAGGAAAGTAGCCTAAATTTGGACCCTTATATAAGATGTCCCAAAACAAACTCTAAGTGCTATAGAAGTATCTAGATAAGAACCTAAGTAAAGGATTTATTAGGGCAAGCTCTTTACCTATAGCCATATTAGTAATCTTCATTAAGAAACCGGGCGGTGGACTGCGCTTCTATATAGACTATTAAGCTCTTAACGCCGTTATTATTAAGAACTAATACCTAATCCTATTAATATAGGAGACACTAAACCAATTAAGTAAGGCTCGCTACTATACAAAGCTTAATATTATCTCTACATTTAACCGCCTCCGTATAGTAAAGGGAGATAAATAGCTTACCGTATTTTGTACTCGGTATAGATTATTTAAATACTTAGTGACGCCATTTGGCCTCGCAAATGCTCCGAGCTCGTTTTAATATTACGTAAATAACACCCTACGCCCCTACCTGGACATCTTCTATACTGCTTATATTAACGACATCTTAATATATAGTAATAACCTGACCGAATATTAGAAACACATTAACCTTATCCTATAAGCCCTGCACGGAGCTAGTCTATAATTAGATATAGATAAATACAAGTTTTATAAAACGGAAGTCCTATACCTTAGGCTTTTTATTTCTATAGACGGCATATAAATAGACCTAAAGAAAATCGAAGTAATTATAAACTGGTAAGAACCTAAGAACGTTAAGGACGTAAGAGCCTTTATAGGATTTGCTAATTTCTACTAACGGTTTATTAACAACTTCTCCGCCCTAGTTTTACCCCTTATAGCTCTAACCTAAAAGGATAAAGCCTTTATCTTTAATAAGGAATATAAGAAGGCCTTTGCTTATCTAAAGGTTATATTTACTACTACGCCTATACTTTAACACTTTAACCTAAACCGAATAAGTGTTATAGAAGCTAACTTATCCGACTACGTTACTAGAGGTATTTTATCTCAATATAATAAAGAGGGAGTATTACACCCCGTAGTATACTACTTAAAACAACTAAGCCTAGCTAAATATAACTATAAGATCTATAACAAGGAATTACTGGCTATTATTAGATGCTTTAAGCAATGGCGACCTAAACTAGAAGGCACTGGATTCCTAATTAAGGTCCTTAGCAATTATAAGAACCTATAGTACTTCACAACTACAAAATAGCTAAGCTACCGTTAGGCCCGCTGGTTAAAATACCTATCTCGTTTCTAATTCTTAATTATATACCGCCTAGGCGTTTAAGGCTAGAAGCCTAATACCCTAACCCAATGCTCGTAAAACGCGCTAGTACTAGAAGAGGCACATTCTTACTAAAATTAGACCCTACTTCGTCCTAAACTATTTAACCCTTCTACTAAAGATCTTATGGTATAAATCCTCGAAATAACTAATTAATTAATTAAATAGATTATAACTAACGAATACCTAAATAATGAGTTTATCTAAGAGACGCTTAAGCTAATTTAAGATAGCGTTAAACGCTCTAAGAAGATCTCTCTAAGTAAATATAAAGCTTATGGAAACTGCTTATATTACTAGAACCGTCTAGTTGTCCCTAATTATAATAAACTTAAGCTTAAGCTCCTTAAACACGTATACGACCTACCAGTAGCCGGCCACCTAGGCTAAGGAAAAACCCTAGAGCTACTCTAATAGGAGTACTACTGGCCGAATATGTATAACACGATATAAAGATATATCTTTAGCTGTTACGTCTGCTAACAAGCTAAAGCTTCGCATAAGATATACAATGGCCTTCTAAAGCCACTGCCTGTTCCGGACCGAAGATAAAAGGATATCTTAATCGACTTTATTATTAACTTCCCTATAAGTAAGGGCTGTATAAATATTATAGTAGTTATAGACCAACTATCTAAAATAAGACACTTAATCGCCTGCCCTAATATGTTAATATATATTATTACCCAACTGTTCCTAAACCATATATAGAAACTCTACGGACTCCCTAAAATAATTATCTTTGATAGAGGTAGCTAGTTTATCTCTATATTTTAAAAAGAGCTAACTACCTAACTCTACATTAAAGCACTGTTGTCTACGGCATACTACCTAGAAATGGATAGTTAAATAAAATATGTAAACGCTATAATAGAATAGTATATTTAGATATATATGTCGTACTTATAAGATAACTGGATTAACTGGCTTACATTTGCCGAGTTTACCGCGAATAATTCCGTCTCGGAAATTATAAAGGTCTCCCCATTCCTAGCTAACTACGGCTAGTATCTATAAATGGGTTTTGAAACCTTTAGTAATATTCCTTACCCTACTTATTACGCCTTATAAGTTATAAAAGTAAATAAATTTATAGAGAAGATGGAGGAACTATAACAGTTTCTTGCTAATGAAATAATATAGGCTTAATCTGTCTATAAAGCCGTAGCGAATAAGAAATAAACCCCAGCACCGGCCTACTAAATTAGTAACTTTGTCTGGCTAGATATAAGAAATTTAAACATAAAACGACCTGCTAAGAAGCTTAATTAGAAAAACGCTGGCCCTTATAAGGTTAAGAAGGTTGTTTCCTCTTACGCCTACTAACTAAAGCTCCCTAATACGGTTAAAATCCACCCCGTATTCCATACGTTAGTCCTCTACCCCGCTGCTCCTATATTAGACGCCCTGCCCGGACAGATATAAGACCCTCCCCTACTAGTTAAAGTGGATAGTAAGAATAAGTACTTTATTAAAAGAATTAATAACATTAAGTATAATAAACGGAAACGTTAATATATATATCTTACGAAATAGAGAGGCTTTACTAAGCCCTTATAGGAACCTGTTAACTCTATAGGACTTATATAAGCTATAAAAGACTTTTACAAACTCTATCTAGAACTATTATAGCCCTATCTCGCAGAAGCTTAAGTTTAAAGGGGGAGTACTATTATAGGACACCCCCGTAACACCTTATACACGTCTACCTATTTTTACCAACTTAGCAACTAAAGACTAACCATAAGACGGCAATTTACAGCAATCTGACGGCAATCTGCTATATTCTGCTATATTCCGCTAAGTTCTACTAAATCCTGCTAAGTTCTGCCAGGACCACCACCTAAATCCTATTCTGCTCCGTGTACGTATTAACTAAGCAACTAAGCTAACAATATATACCCTTTCTTCCTATTTCCCTGCCTTCTCTCCTTATATAACGTCTTAACTTCTTATACAGTTTATGTACATAGCTTAATAATATCTATCTTACTATATATTATCGTCGCTTATACTTACTCCGTAATATATAGCTAGTATAACTCTAGTGCTTTTTTAAAACTGATAATAAGCCCTAAGCGTATAAATATATTATAGTATTTTAAGTATAAAAAGGCTTTATCTTTTAGAATATTAACACCCCCTATAATATGCCTAACGTCGCAAAAGAATGGCTAATTTAGTACTTCGTCCTTCCGTTTATCGTACAGTACGTTATAGTACGCTATTGCCTTAAGTTTAAAGATATCTTTAATACTTATAAAGTTATCTCTAAACGCCTCCTAACTAATACTAATAGCTAAGATATACGAAATAATGTAAAACGCTAGGAGTTCTTCTAGACGGAAAGTAACCTTCTTTCTATAATATTTAAAGTGTTAGTAAGATAAATCGTAGCCTAAATATATTACTTAGCTTATAGTCTACCGTCCTTTTCCTTATTCTTAATGTGTTCTAGGTTTATATTTACTACAATTATACTCTATTTAGGGTTTTTTAATACAAACGACTAGAATGTCAATATCTTTAAACTATAGTGCTTTGTTGCTACCTTTTACACTAGCGCTTTTAACAAGAGTCCTTAATATCATAGCTATAGTTATGCTAAGTAGAAGAAGAAGCGAAATTTAGACTTAAATAAAGCTATAAAGAGGCTTATTATCCGTCAGGAAAAAAATTACCAGCATTTTTGCAGCATTTGGCAGCATTTAGCGGCCAAATGCGCATTCCGCGCACTACAACGTGTAGTATACTGCCGTATTTAATAATGCGGTACAGCATACTGCCGTATTTAACAATGTGGTGCAGTATACTGCCGTATTTAACAATGCGGTACAGCTAATTGCGCATTCTGCACTTAATGCGCAATTAATATATAATGCCCTCCTCGCGCATTCTATACATAATGCCCTTCTCGCACATTCTATATATAATGCCCTTCTCGCGCATTCTATATATCTTACTCACTTTAAGTAATAAATAAGTATTGCTCTTCCTACGCAGTTAGTGCAAAATAAATTAAATTATTTTAGATAATTTAATATATATTAACAGTTCTCTTCTACCTACCTACCTACTAACCTACCTATCTACCTACCTGCCTACCTACCTGCCTACCTACCTACCTATCTACCTACTTACCTGCCTGCCTACCTACCTACCTGCCTACCTACCTACCTACTTACCTACCTACCTGCCTACCTACCTACCTACCTGCTTACCTATCTACCTACCTACCTATCTACCTACCTACCTATCTACCTACCTGTCCGCCTGTCTATCTATCTATCTATCTATCTATCTATCTATCTGTCTATCTATCTATCTATCTATCTGTCTATCTATACCTACCTATCTATATCTACCTATCTATAGAAGTTGCTAACAAAAGTTCCTACACCTTCCTAATTAGAAAAGTACGGTTACCGCCCGCTGACCGCCCAAAATATACTGACGGCAGAAAATATCTGCAGCCTCGTTACCTTTATTACACCGATACTAACGCTACCGGATCCTCTCCGCTCCATAACTACTAGTAAGAACTCCCCCAGCTTAAATCTTAGTGTACTAACTATGGGGTTCTTTCAGCTCGCAACTAGGGCTCAGGCCCTAGCCATAAAGGCTATAAAAATAACCCTTAAGCATATTAAAAGCATCACTTAAATAAAGCGTTAAGCGCTGCAACTTATCTTTAAAAAAGCCCTTAATTGTAGCTGGCACCCTAAAACTAATCCTCTTATCCTTAACGGCTACCTTATTAATGCTCCTCGCTCCAGTAAAAAGTCCAAAATTACTTACGAGTTTAAACAGCGAATCCTTAAGAAAGTCACCACCAATTAATTTGGTAGAGAGAAGTCCTATACCTATATTGCTGCTAAATGCGGCTGTTCTGCACAAAGCGTCTAGCGGGTTCTTCGACGCCATAGATATCGTAAGACAAAGCCAACAAAAAAGCCTCACCTCTTACCACAGATAAAAGAGGCTCTCCTTTAATTCGCCTTACGGTACAAGCATTGGACAATTAAGGATTGGAAGGCTGTAATCTAGAGCGACAAGATGGGCGTCGTTTTGGGCCATAGAAGAGGCGGCTATAAGCTCTGGCGTTTGGCCAAAGAGAAGGTAAATAAGAAGGCAATTCAACCTCGCTTTCCTAAAGCTACAGAGTTTATATTTTAGGGCGCCTTTTTATATAATCGGAAGGCTCCCTACTATATATAGAGGCCAGAGACTGCAGCAGAGAAGGAGGCTTTAAAGCGTGAGCTTAAAGCAATTAACGAAGTAATTAAACCAGAGCTTCGCCAGGCTTGGGACCTTAACACTAGTATACAATAACTCGGGCTTCGTAATAAGCCAGGCAGAAAGCCTTAATTCTGCATAATAGAGGAGAACGGCGCCTTTTAAAGAAATGGTGAGAAAGGCGGCATTAACTGGTACCGCTACCTTACTATAATTCTCCTGCCAATCCTTATTCCTTTTAGTGTTGAATGTTAAATTAATCATCTAGATACTATTATTTAGGAGGATAAGGCTCTAGCTCACGCATCACATCACCAGCAGATCTACTTTAACGCAGCATGCCTCCAGCGCCTTATTTAGCCCGGTAATTCACCTAATCTAAATATAATTAAGCTAGCTTGGCTGTACCTTAAACGAGTTACTATAAAAAAGGGAGCACTAAGGACTAGAGCAGAAGCTAAACAAGCATAGCGGAAGGCTTGGGAGGGGCTTAAACAGTGGCGAATACAAGCTTGGATTAAGCGAATACCACAATATATTAAAGAGGTGATCCGTTACGGAGGAGGCAATAACTACGTTAAAGGCGCTGCTAACTCTACTCGTGATTGGAAAGCTCTTAAGCGCATAGCTTGATATTAGTGCGATGTAATTGCATATATACGATAGTAGGTGCTTTTAAGCCTTAATCAAGTTAATCCTATAGAGCCTCTAATAAGTAAGCCACAAGAACCAGAGCTTCTAAAGCGTATAAAAATAGGACCTCAACTTCCAAATTAGCTTCTAGATCTGGAGCCTCTATATGGCGATCACGATCCAAAGCAGCGTCGCCGACGTCGGGCCAAATGGGTCCTTCACCAGCCTACTCAGTCAAAGCCTCCCTCCAAAAAGCTTCCCTCCGAGAAGCCTCCCTCTAAGGAGCCTCCTCTTAAGCCTCCACCGCCCATCGAGCCTCCTTCTCCTCAGCCACGAGAGCTTCAAAATCGACCGAATATAAAGGGCAGGAACGTAAAGAAGGCAGCGTTCAAAGTCAGCTTTGTTAAGCCTCAAATTAGGCAGCCACAGGAGGATCAACACCAAGCAATAAATGTCAGGTGGCATACAATTAATCAATCTACAAGGAAGTTAGTAAGGCCAAAAAAGGACTCTACCGCTGCCTCTACTAAGGCTACAGGTGACGACAGAGCCTCTGCTAGCAGCTCAGTTGACAGAAAGAGGTCTATAGAGCCACCCGCGGATCGTCGTGTAGAGCCTCTAGAGCCTCCAAAACACCAAACGTCTATACAAACGATTGCCAAGAAGGCAGGAAGAAGGCAGCGGCGAGAGGTTGCTTCTCAACCAGAGGACCTTATAGGGCCAGTGGAGGAGCCAGTGGAGGAGCCAGTGCAGGGCAGGATTATACAGTCGCGCAGAGCCCGTAACCT
>Ga0307515_10022375_pt1 | contig 11142 bp, 4 predicted proteins | sample 17_EM_MG_FD_194513 | JGI IMG/M metagenome (GOLD analysis project Ga0307515, IMG submission 194513) | Populus trichocarpa ectomycorrhiza microbial communities from riparian zone in the Pacific Northwest, United States - 17_EM | ecosystem: Host-associated > Plants > Roots > Unclassified | place... | reverse complement strand
ATTTAATGGTACGCCTATTTTAGATCTATCTTTATAAAGATTTTCACGTTACCTACCCAATTCTAGATTTCGCTAATTAAGGGTAAAGGATATCTATCCTTCTAAGTAATGCTATTTAACTACCTATAGTTAATATATAGCCTAAGTTTTCGGTTCTTTTTTAGTATAAATAATACTAAATAACCTACTAATAACTGTAATGGTCTAATATATCCCTTTTATAGGTTTTCTTAAACAAACTCCTTAAGTGCTCTTAACTCCTCTTAAGTAAGCTTATAGGTTAGGAAAAACCTTAAACTCATTCCTAGTTCTAACTCTATCTTATAGTCCTATACTATATAATCTACTAGCTTCTTACTTTCTAGGCTCTATAATTTCTTACTATACTTATAGTATTTCTTTAGTATATAATTTAAGCCTCGCTTAGTCTCTTTATATATTACTCTAATTTAGTACTATACTATCTTAGTTTATTATCGCATCTTATAGTATTAAGTATATCTAATATTAACCTATGCTATAATCCAATTAATTTTTAGATTATATTCCTATAACTAAGTATTTATATCAATTTAATAATACAAGTAAGTTATATCCAGGGGTACGAAATACGTATAGTATCGTATGCTCTTTTAGATAGTGGTAACTATTAATTCCATTAAGGTAGACTACGTAGTCTATATACTAACGCGCCTCCCCCTAATTAGTTAGCAATTTATAAATAAGTAGTTAGTGCACCAAACGCGTAATTACGCGTTTGGTATACCACGTGCTATAATTATATACTAGCGGCACTTAAAAATAGACCCACTTATATATAGCCCCCGTAATTGCTTTAATAAAACCGTAGAACATAAAAGAAATATATAGGAAATCCCTCCTAAGGTGCCTTCTGGGCTGCCTTCTAAACGGTGCTCTAAGCTAGCCATAAGTCCTACTTATAGTCCGTAAAATAAACTATACGGCCTTCTAATGGGCCATAAATAAACTATAAGTGCTCCGTTAGTCTTGTTCCACCTATTTTATAACCTTTAAATTAAGCTTATTTATGTCAATTAGGGTTTTAAGAGCTTAGTACGGCTTTGCCTTAGTTATAGCGTTTACTAGGTTATCTTCGCCGCTAATCCATTTAACCTCTATAATCTTACGTTGTTTATAGGCCTAACGTAAATACATTAGGTTAACTATAAGCCTTTTCTCTTATATCGTACCTAGTTTAACTAGGCAGTCGTAAAGGGACTTTAAATTAGTGTATAAAATAATAGGGTTTATAGGGAGTTACGTAACCCTCGGCGTATGGCTTAAAGTCTCTTTATTAAGAACTTTAAGCAGTAACAACATTATCTAATTAAATTCGAATATGCTAGTTCTCGTTAATTAAAGCTGCTGTTAATTCATTTATCCTAATCTTATTTAGCCGTCGAGTCTCCTCCCTTAAAGCCTTGAATTCAGGCCGTTGCCGTTACTCCTCTCCGTCTACTCTGTATGACAGACCCTTTTAAAGACGCCCCCGCACACAGTATACGCTCTTATTCTTACATTCCTAATAGCGAAGGCTCGTAGACATGTCGCCCCTCCGTAACTATAGCCCCTACGCCCTCCGCCACAGCCGTAACGGCAGCCGAAAAGCGCCTACAGGACATTTATAAACAAGAGCTAAAAGACTATAAGTAGGAGCGCACTTATAAGGTAGCTTTAAACTAGGCTACCCTTAAAGCACTTACTACTTTTATAGCCTAGGTGAAGTTAGCCACGGAAGAAATATACTAGGCTCGGCTCGCCGCTATTAAAAAGAACCCTACTATAATTAACGCGGTAGAGGTTAACTCTGGTAAGTCTTCTCTCCCTTTTATAGTAAAGAGCCTAGACCTGCTTCTTCCTAGAATCCTAATCTCTAAAGTTACTATAATTTAAAAGGGTGTATTTGTTCTAGAGAACCTTATAAAGCTATATAACAACCTATCTAGGATTAACTCCAATTAAATAGAGTTAACGGTAGATAAAAGAGTTATTACCTCCAGCAATGGCTCCAGAAAGGACTTCTCCTCTATAGGTATTTGGCTGAAGGGCTTTACTAACTACAGTATTATCGTCCAAACCCTTTAGGCTATATTAACCCCCTTAGCTATCGCGATAGTAAAATTCCACTAAGCTATTATAGGCTTCTCCGCACAGTTCGTCTAGAATAGTGTTATGGGACGGGGGTAGTAGCTATAAAGCGTATGTATTTAAGGAGTCTATAAGACGTTGCGCGATCGATTGTAAGGGTCGAGGGCGTAAGGAGGTGATATACCTACGCGTAGCTGACATAAGCTGTACGCAAGGTGTACGCGAGAGCACGGGGCTCTCCTATAGAGGCCCCTGCGGTGGGGTTCCGTAATACTACCCCCCCTCTTATAGAGGCGGAGCTCCGGCGACGCTATGGTTACTATATATATATAAAAGGGACACTTAAGGTATAAAAAAGAAGAAAAGGGGGGTATTGCTAAAGGCTTAAAACAACATTATATAATAGGGCTTAGCATCTAAGAATCTAACTAATTAGATAACTTTAACCGCCGGTTAAAGTTCCTAGACATCTTAATAATATTCCGGTCACGTAATCGCACTTTATCGCAATCTAACGGCAATCTAACGGCAATTTGCCCTTACGTAGTAATGTATAACGGTTTAACTCTATAAGGGCTCCCATAGAGGATTAGGTATAAAGTCTCTACTTAGGCCCGGTTTCTATGGGTTCGCGTAGTAAAAGTCGCTAATTAGATCCTTTGCATTTTTAAAGTCTTCCTATAGTTACCATTCTGGCTAATCTATATTAAATCCTGTGTATATAGCTCTATAGTAGAGCCGTTATCCTCTACCTTTGCCAAAGTATTTAGAGTTAATAATTCGTTTAATAGTCCACTCCTTATAGTTCTTATCTTCGTTCTCGTCTCAAATTAATACTAGTAGGGGTTTAGGCTATATCTACCCTAGTAAGAGGTTAGGCTAATAGAGGTATAGTAGCTATAGGTAAAATACGGGCTATATTCCGTGGGTGGCTAGGGTAGGCAAGAGTTCTAGCTTATATACGGCTCCCCTATTAATAACTCGTTTAATTAAATAGGGGCTAAGGTTCTTATAATTAAGTAACTTTATAGGCCTTTATATAGAGATATTACGTATATCTAGCTATACCTAGTCACTAACACGCATCTCCGGTGGTGGCGTTCTATAATAGTTAGTAAAATAGGCCTACTTTGCTTAAGCCTAGGCCATTTCTCCCTTACAGTAGTTAAGTAGATTTTTTATACGGTCTGTATACTAGTCGGCAAGTAACATCTTAAGGCGTTTTCTATATAGCAGTTTCTTATTAATAGGTTCTAGTGGCTCTATACTAGATTAAGGGTAATAACCCTTATTCGCAAAGAACGGGGTAAGTCCTATAGTAGTTAAGACGTAGTTATTCGCTATAAATTTACCTAGTAGAAGGTAATCTACCCAGTTATCTTAACTATAGGTAACTACCTATTGTAGATACGCTTTTATACTAGCATTAGCGTTTTTTAGTTACCTAGTAGTTTTATAATAAAAGGATATAAACATCTTAACGGAGATGCCAAGGTATTAGCAGATTCGTCTCTATATATTGGAGTTAAATTATATGCCTTAGTCGGATGTAATCGAGTTAGGTAACCTATATAGTTAGTAAACTTCGCGAAGAAAGGCGTTAGTAATATCGCTAACGGCTACGCCTTCGGTTGGGATATAATGGCGCTCTTTTATAAGTCGGTATATTATTATAAGGATATTCTTATAGGTATAGCCATGTCGTTTATAGGGTGGTAGGTTAACAACGAAATCTATAGTAATATCTGCCCATTGTTATATAGGTACTAGTAAAGGGTATAGTAGTCCTTAGTACTTTATATTAAAGGCCTTAACGCGCTTATAACTATAACAGGCGCCTATAAAGCGTTTAACTAAGTCTATTATTTTTGGCCAGAAGTAGTATTGGCTAAGAAGCTCGTAGGTTCCTCCTCTACCTAGGTAGCCGCTTAATTGGAGGTCATAGGCCATTTAGATTAGTTACCATTATAGATTTTCTAAGTTAGGGATAAATAGGCGGCCTCTATAATAGAGCCTATTCTCTTTTACTTCTAAGGCTACTATATTAATCTAGCCTAAGCTTTAGAGGTTAGTAGGCAGCGTATAGGCGCTAGCGGTCTTTACAGCAATAAGTTAATATAGTAATAGGTTAATAAAGGCGTTATATGCCGTAGTAATAAGCTTATTAATTTTAGGAGGTAACTCTAGTTCTATGGTATAAAGCTAGGGTATAGTTAGCTCTATTATAGGTAGTATACCTAGAGCTAAATTTTGTACTTTTAGGATCGTCTATTATTAGAACTAATTATAGGGGTTATCTTTAAACTAAGGAAGGTCTTATAAGCGGCGTATTAGGCTATTAGGCTTAGTACCTTATACTCCTAGTCTATATATAATTTTAAAGTTAAAATTAGAGAGGAACTCGTTCTAACGTGCTTAGTGTTAGTTTAGCTACTTTATAGTTATAAAGTACTTAAAGTTATAATAGTTTGTAAGGACTTTAGTTAGCTAGTTAGGCTCTACTAAGGAGAGTTCTAGTTAGAATTCTTTAAATGCTTATATAATTGTAAGGAGTTCTTTATTATAGATCTTATAGTTATACTCTTATAGTATAAGCTTAGATAAGTAAAATGTAACTAGGTAAAGAAGACCGTTATTACCCATCTAGAAGAGGACGCCTGCGTTAACGTAGTCTGAGGAGTCGGTTTTAAGGTAGAGTTGTTGTCCTAGTATAAAGTAAGCTAGGATAGGTGCTTTAGTAAAGGCATTTTTAAGGTCTTAGAACGCCTTCTCGCATTTAGGCGTCTAGGTAAAGCGTAGGTGCGTTGTTCTTCCTTTTACAGAAAGGCCCTTTGTTTATATTATTACTATAAGTAGTGCTATTACGCCTAAGAAGTTGTATATAAATTTTTAATAGAAGTTAGTGAAACTAAGGAAGGCTTATATATCCTTAATGTAGTTAAGGGCTTACTATTCGGTAATTATATATACCTTCTCGGGGTTTATACGGACACCCTTAGTAGTAATAATTAGTTTAAGGTATTTTACTTCTATAACTAAGAATTTATATTTCTTTAAATTAATATAAAGTCCTATATCCCTAAGGCGCTATAAGACCTTTTAAACGTGTTCGGTATACTTAGAGGGGTTATTGCTATAAATAAGTATATTATCTAGGTACGCAGAGTAGAAGTCGTTAAGGTAGTCCCGTAAGGCGTTATTAATATAGCTTTAGAAGGTGCTTAGGCCGTTATATACGCCAAAGGGCATAACGGTATATTTAAATTGGCTAAAGCGTAATATAAATGCGGTTTTTTATTTGTTACCTTCCCGTATTTAAAGATAATTAAAGGCGGCAATAATATTAAGCTTAGTATAGATTTTGGCTTAACTAAGCCGCTTAAGGGTCTTATATATAAGCGGTACTAGGTATTAGTTTTTAATTATAATAGCGTTAAGTCCTCTATAGTTAACGCAGAATTAAATACCTCCTCTTAGCTTTTTAGCGAGAAGAATAGGGGCGGCTACTAGTAATATGCTGGGACGAATAAATCCTTTGTTAAGGTGCTTATTAATATACTTTTTTATAACTAGAAGTTCGTCTTTTAATATTAGGTAGGGTCTCTTATAAGGTAGCATTTTTCCTTATTTAATATTAATGGTATAGTTATTAGGTTAATATTGTAACAGTACTAGGGCACGCCACCTGCCAAATTCTGCCAAATTCTGCCACGCTACTATTGGCTCGCTTACTACTAGCGCCTTAGCGACCCCTTTGTATCTTTAGTAACCCCTAACGGCGTTCCTCCTTTTCTTCTTCTTCTCCTTAGCTTAGTATCTTTACTAGATAGCAATCTACAAGCTTCGGTTTAGAGGTATTTATGCGAGCCGTTATAAATATAGGGGGAGTATATCTACGCTCTTTTGTGAGCATATATCGGTAAAGTTATAGTACCTCTTAGGGAGGAGCTTACGGAGTTCTTTATTGGTAAGTCCTTTTTTAAGCTTTATAAACTTCTTAAAGTCTAAAGGTAAAAGTTTATAAAGTTCCATAGGGGCGTTATCTTCTAGAAGGTTAACTATATCTATCCTATTACTATAGAGGACGTAGTCCTATTCTTTATTAAGCTTATATAGTTATAATTAGGAAGCTATAGCAACGGTCTAGCCTTTCTTACGTGCTATGTAGTAGAAGGTTAGGGTACTTATATAATGGCAGTTAATTATAGGTAGGATAATAAGGGGTTCCTTAGGTTAATATCCTGGGGAGTAAATAGAGGCGGCTAGGCTATGCCCTAGGTAAGTCTCTCTGCAGTATTTAAAGTTAAAGGTTACTTTTTTTTTTTTCTAGTTAATAGCGGGGTTATATTATTTAAGCTAGTTTATTCTAAGGATAATAGGGTAGTTAGTAAGTAGTGTAATATAGGCCCAGAGTTCTTCCTAGTGCCCATTTATATATAGGTAAAGTTATACTATATAGGTAATCTTCTGTGTAGTATAATTACTATTAGCGAGTTATAGGGCGCGGGCTTTAGTAAGGGGTAAGGTAGGTAGGTTATAAGTACGTATAAATTAGGTATCTATAAATTTATTAATAGCTCCGCAATTAATTATAGAAGGGCTTTTATATTGTTTTTTAGCAGTAGTTCCTATTATAGGTAAAACTATCTATTTCCGTTTATTTATTTTTATAGAGTTATCTATTAAGCAAGCCAATATATAGATCCCTTATTAGGGCGTCCTAACCTATAACTTAGGGCTAGGACTTAGCGTTTTCCGCTTCCGTATTTAACTCTACCGCTATTACTACGTTTTTGTCTTATACGGTAGTAGTATATAGTAATATATTTGGTATTTGGGGTATTAGGTTAGGTATTAGGCGGCGGCTATTAAACCTAACTATTAGGCAGTTTAGGTTATCGCGATAATAACCTTCTTAATGGTATTTATAGCAGCGTTTTAGTTTCTAAAGTAGCTTACGCTCTCTATCTAGGAGTTTTTATAGGAAGGTTAGTATAGAGAAATCGATATTGGTTCTAGTAGTACTTAAGGTAGTAGGCGTTAGTGGCTTAGTATATATAGGTTTAGTAGGCCCAAAGGGCTTCTATAAAAAGGTCTTTAGGTAAAAGTTAGCAGTAGTAATCTAATTTAGTTGTTATTTAATCTTTTATAGGGCTGCTACTATATTATAAACATTATTATAGTTATAGCTGGCGGCTGCGTAACTAAGGCGATAAGTAACTTTTTTAAGGAGGTCCTTTTAGTCTTTAGTATTATCTTAGGTAAGGGCTCCGGTATATTCCTAGAATTTAATATAGAATTTATTAAATAATTTAGTAGGGCTTATCTTTAAGGCACGTAGTTTAGCTTAGTTAGTGGCTAGTAGGTTATAGTCGCAGTATATTAGATTAAGATTATTAAGGACTTCTTAATGGGACTATTATTTCTAAAAGCTATTAGTCTCCTATTAGGCGAAGAGTCTATTAAATAGTATACCCTTTATTTGCCTAATAATATAGCCAATCTTAGTATCTTCTGTAGGAAAAAGGTAGGCGCTCTAAGTTAGTTTCTTACGGATTTACATCTTCTAGTAGCTGTATTCCTTACGGTCTCCCTAGAAGACTAGGGGATTAGGGTAGCGTATATTAGACCCTATAGTAGCAGTTTAGGTCTAATTATTATGGCTTTCATTATTACTGCTTTAGTAGGGGTTCCTATTAGGTAAAGCTGCTTAGCGCTAGCCCTCTATTAAGTATTAAGTAGGTAAAGTTGCCAGGGGTATAAAGACTTAGGTGACGTTATATATAGTAAAGAGGTATCTAGCGTTGTTATAAATGTGCTCGTTAAGCTAAGATTATAGGTATTTAATTATGCCTTTTCTTTTAGTAACTATAGCAATTAGTGCAATCTTAGCCTTCTTTAACTGTTAGACGTCGCGTTTAGACACGCGGAGGTTATCTTTAGTTTTTTAATATATGTTATTAGCAAGCGCCTTATAAGCTTGTAGGTCTTAAATAATATCGCGATCTTAGGTAGTGCGCATCTTAGCTTATATAAGCTTTAGGTAGTAGTTCTATAGAAGGTGGTAGTATTTATTAGGGTTTTATGCTACCATTTTTATAAACGTCTCGGCGTCTCGTATTTTAATTTTAATAGGTAGTAGCCCTTCTGTTTGCTTATCCGTAGTTATATAGTTAATAAAAGATAAGATATTATTGGTGTCCATCTCCTTAGGTATTAAGGCTAGGGCTAATAAATCGAATTCTCCTAGGATTGATTGGCGTCGTAGGTTAAGTGTAGGTATTGGATTATTCTTTAGGTTTAACATAGTAGCTAGTAAGGGATATCGTCTTACTACTATGGGTTCCTTAGAAGTATAAAGTGAGGTAATTTATAGATACGCTGCTTCTAGCAGCGCCTACAGTATTATAAAGACGCGGAATTAGTCGTAGGCTAAGCGTCAGTGGTAAAAAAAAGGCGCAACGTAATGTTATAGGACGGGGGCAGTGGCTACAAAGCGTATGTATTTGAGGAGTCTATAAGACGTTGCGCGATTAATCGTAAGGGTTAAGGGCGTAAGGAGGTAATATACCTACGCGTAGCTGACATAAGCTATACGTAAGGTATATATAAGAGCACGGGGCTCTCCTATAGAGGCCCCTGTGGTAAGGTTCCGTAATATAATCTATAGCTATAATTAAATTACCTAGTAAGCTAGTACTTAAGGGCTTTAAAATATTAAGCCTTTATTAATATAGGTATTACTATAGCTTTATATTTACCTTACCTAACTACTTCTTTAGGCTTCCTTCTTAAATAGATTATTAAGATATTGTCCTCTTAAAGACCTCTAAGTGCGTCTTCTACCTTACTTAACAGCTCCCTCTTTAGGCTCATTAATTTTGCCTATTTTTAGATAACTATTTTATAAATATTCTGTTGCTCTAGGTGCTTTAATAACTTAGAATTACTGTAGCTAGTATAGCTTAATTAAACTTAAAGAACTATTTAGAGGTGTAACGGAACCTTGTAGTAAGTACTACGATAGGCTCGTTAATAGGCTAGGTATATAGGTGATGCAAATTAAAGTTAACAACGTAATAACAACTAGTGGAGTGGTTGCCTAATAGATTAACTCTAATTGTATTCTAAGAATTACTATAAGGAAGGAACTATCTAGGTAGGGACTAAGGGTCCTTAAATACATAACTGTACTTCTAAGAAATTCTTTTTATACGTAATGTACGTGTGCTTTACTTACTTTATCGCAGATTTTACGAATTATATAGATTATATAGATCACATTATATAACTTATACTACTATTCCTCGTCATATAGTTCTACCGGCTCTATTCTAGACCGTACTTACATTAACTAACTAGCTTCTTCCGACTCTTCTCTAAGTAGTTATAATATTATACTTAAAGCGTCTATAACACCATCTCCCTCCTCTTTATTTTCGTCCTTAAAGATTCCTAATATCTCTAAGTTATTTACTAGAGGTGTAATATCCGTCTAATTAATCTGGTTAATATCGTTACTTATTATACCTAAAGTAACTCCTCCTTCCTCTATAGCTTGTCGGTCTCGTACCGTTGCCGTAATATTGTTATTAGGTAAGATTATGCTATCTCCGTGCTCTTGTTATGCAAAAGAGGGGTTAGTTTGCATTATATTAGCAAGTCCTTCCTCCTAGCAACCGTCCTCTTATTTAGAGTGCACCAAAGCAAATATTTATTCATTTTACGACGTTTGCTTTGTCTCTAACGCTAAGTATATATATCCTATAACTCTTAATAGTTATTAAGTTCCCTAAGTAATTTATTATAGGGTTTTATATTTAATCTGCCGCTGCGAAGCTTAATAATAAGCTCTTAGTAGCTCTAGCGGAACTCCGTTATTCTTACGACGCTAAGAAAGAGGCTACTAATGCTTAGCAACGGGCCCTTAAATCTCATCTTACTACGTCTACTTACTTAATTCGTCTTAAGAAAGTGCGTAAAAAGGTTCGTTTTAAGGAGTGGAAACTTATAAAATAAGGTCTGTAGGAACTTGGTAATAAGAGAACTAACTCTCTTCCTATAAAGGGAACAATTCTAAGTAGTTTAGTAGTCGCTCTTCCTAGGTCCCCCTTAAGTAACTCATTCTTTGGCAATCCTTCTTTATTAATATTACCTAACCTATTTTCTTCTGATACTCCTATACCTTTCCTATAGCGTTCTTTAGATTCTCTAGTAGCTCCTAGGTAGTCTTATTATAGCCTATCTATTTTACCTTATACTATATTTTATTATCTACGTCCTTATAACTAATAATCTTTAAAACTTACTATTTATTCTCTTCTTGCCCTCTATACGTGTCTGCTTTATAGATTAGTGGCTTAACATTTCCGTATACTAGCTTTAGCATTGTAATATACTGTACTAGGTAGATTTTTATTTTAGCTAGTAGGTTTAACTTAAACGTAACCGATAAAATTCTTTATATAATTTTAAAAGGTCCTAGCCTAACATAGTCTAACTTCTTGCTTAGTTGTCGACTCTTAAAATTTTTATATAGTAGCTACACTTTATCTCCCTCCTTAAGATCTGGTCCCTTAGATCTCTTAGCGTCGTAGTATTTTTTTATTCTTTACTATACTACCTTAGCTGTTTCTATAAGGTTCTTATAAAGATTTATTAACGTCTCTATTCTTTACTTAGCTATATTACTTATCTTCTTTACTTAATATAGCGATAATAATATTCTTAGCTTGTATCTATAATTCGCCTTAAATAGTAAAGTACCCATTCCTTCCTATAGTGTTATATTATATATAAACTGTATAACTAGTAATAGCAATACCTAATTATTCTATATATAATTAATATAGTGCCTTAAATACTGTTCTAGTATCTAGTTTAATCTTTTCATTTAACTATCTGTTTGCGGATAATATATAGTAAAAGTTGCTGCTTAAACTCCTTACTCCGCTAAGAATACCTTTTAAAATACTACTATAAATCTTAAATCTCTGTCCAATATAATCTTACTTAATGCTCTATATCTTGTAA
>Ga0307515_10022374_pt1 | contig 11142 bp, 1 predicted proteins | sample 17_EM_MG_FD_194513 | JGI IMG/M metagenome (GOLD analysis project Ga0307515, IMG submission 194513) | Populus trichocarpa ectomycorrhiza microbial communities from riparian zone in the Pacific Northwest, United States - 17_EM | ecosystem: Host-associated > Plants > Roots > Unclassified | place... | reverse complement strand
GCTAAAAGTTACTAAAAAGTTGGTAACTTTACTATATACAGAATCTGAACTAAGGTCTTGGCGTTAGTTTAAATTAGGAGCTTAAAGCTCCTTATTTAAACTCTAGATTAAATCTAAAGGCTTTAGATTATATACGTCTATATAACCCGTAGAGCTATAGATATATATTAAATTAAAAAGGAACGCGTTCTTTCTACTAGACTTTTAGTTTAGATTTAAAAGCGATAGATTATAACTAAATAACCCCTTAAAATCTGGATTATAGATTAGTATTAATTAACTACTAGCCTATAAGGGATAGAAACTAGAATTACTAGGCTTTATAAATTAGGCTGTCTTTACTATAATGCGCTTATCTATTTTAGAGTTTATAATTATTAAGAGTTTATCTAATTTAGCTGTAATATATAATGTTGTAATATGCCGTATTTTACCTAGTGCTATAGTAAAATTGTAAATACTAAAGGCCTATAGCTATTACCGCTCTTAACTTCTATCTAGTGTCCCTATTTAAGGGTTTTGCTATTAGTAAAGTCTATAATATCCGTCCTTACTACCCTTTTTATATTTCAACGCCACTAACATCCTCTCTATTATTATTATTCTTGCTATTATTACTAGCACTGTCCTAGCTATTATTATTAGCGCCCTCTTTATTGGCCTTGTTTTACACTTTAGTATAATTATTAGCGCCGCTAATATTTACTTTACCCGCGAAGTTAGGGATAGTAATATTAAAGTTAACGTCTATACTATATAAAATAGGCGTATAATTAGCTGTACGCTAGCAGTAGATATACTATATAGTTTTATTAATATTAAACGGAGTAATAAGTTATTGGAAGTGCTCTTTCTACTTAGGATTCTAAAGGTTAATAAATACCTTATTATCCTTACACCACTTCTTAATTTTATAGTATGCGGTGTTTATAAAGGTCTTATTGCCGGTATAATGATTATAGACTACCTAGGGACTACTAATAATAATAAGGCCCGCTTATGGTCTAGTAATTATAAAAAGGTTCCTTACTATATCCTAGATAAATTTTAGTAGACTAGTAACTATTATATTATATACTAATAACTCTACCTAGCCGCCTTAGATACCGTTAATAGTAAAAACCTTAATTTTACTAACTACTGGCGTAAATTTCCGCTACTTACTACTATCTTACTAAGTATAATACTATTCTTTAAGCGTATATAGCGCTGCGGAGTAGATATTAAGTTAGGCTATATATAGAACGGTAAGGCTAACTTTTAATAGCTTAAATCTAAAGTCTATTAGCGCTATAGCTACCTAAAATATGCGTTAAGCGTAGACCAGGTTATACGTTAATTGGCTAAGCTTATTTACCTATATAGTACTATTAACGGCAAGGAAGGCAATAGGGTGGTCGCAGCGTAGTATATCCTTAAAAAAGCTCGCCGCTAGCTTTAACTGCTCTTAGTTCTTAACTATTAGGCTTATTTAAAGCTAGCCGTATAATAGGATGGTATTTATAAGATATATAATGTCTTTAATAAATTAATATTATAGTAAGAACTATACTATATCCGTACTAGCCGTAAGGAGACGCGTATAAAGGGAGATGGATTTCTAATAGTAGAACGGATTATCGAAATTAGGACTAAGGATTGGTTTTAGTTAGTATATATTACTAAGAAGAACCTAAGGTATAGGGTTGCTAGCCTAGATTTATAGACCTCCTTAGATTAAATATAGTCTACTCTAGGCAAACTTAGTAAAACTACCTAGCTTAAACGCCTTCCTGGCCTTATTATAAAAAACTGCGTATATAGCGCTAATAGAATATATATAAGTCTGTAAGACCATATTAGGTATTATAAGAATAATATTAGCCTTCTTAGCTAGGTCTGTAATAACTATATTAGCTATAAGTGTTAATCCTATCTTATTATCTTGCGTTATATTATTACTAAGCGTAAATTAATACAAGTATTAGCGGAATTTGGCGTATTTAGTTATATTAGGGTCTGTAATAGGATATAAATTTCCATTACTATTTAGGACACCTATAAGGTGTAATAACTACTAACCTTTAGATAAATCTATAACCTATAACTGCTTATTAAAGCTAGTAGTATTACTAGCCTTAAATATACGGTAAAGTAGGAATGCTATATTTAGTATAGACGCGTCCTTATTAATTATAGCATAGTTATCCTATTTCTTAAAATACTTAAAATAAGTATTAATACCTGCCGCTATTTGCTATATAATAGTATCCTGTTTATAAACCTTAGTTTCCGTTAAGCGTATATAGCGGCGAAGGATAATAGGAAATTTAGCGGGACGGCTTTATGTAATTAGTACCTTATAGTCCTCTATAAGCGCATTATTAATTATCTTAGCTAGTATATCTAGTTAGTGATTAAGCGGCGATAGGACCTAGATTCTAGTAGGATCCTACTAGGGTAACCTAAGTTAATACTGGTATTGTACTAAGACAGTTAGGAAGGTTGATTTCCTAATACTACTAGGGTCTTATATTAGCAAAATACCGCCTATTATATATTTAAGCGCAGTATAGGCACCTGTTTGCTCTTTATTAAATAGCGGTAAAACGGCCTTAAGGGTATTATTGACCGAGTTCTTCCTATACTTAGTAATATTGTAATTAAAGTAATTAATACGCGGGAGATTTGTAAAGTTATTAGATAGTATAATTTAGCGCTTAATATAAAAACTATCGCCTCCTTACTATAGGTAGTATAGAGTATTAATCTCTTAGGAGATTCTAACCTTAGGAATACGCTTAGTTATAAGATATTTAATGCCCTATACCGTAATTAGGGCCTTACTTAGGTTACTAACTGTTATAAAGTTATTACTACTTAGGATATACTCCAGAGCGAATACAGGGTTTAGTATAAACTTATAACCCACCTATAGTTAAAAAATAAAAGTATAGTAGTTATAGCCGGAGCTAAAGGGAGTAGTATTAATAATAACTCCTTTTTAGCTAGCCTAGCTATCTGCGTCTTTACTTAGGAATAAGATATTAATAATAGAGTTAGTATAAAGGGTAAGACTATTAACTATCTAGATAGTAGCGTAGTAGACTTAGTCCGTGCTACCTAGGAAGGTAATAAGATAAATAATAGTGGGTACCTAAGGGTTCTAATTAACGGCCTTAAGGCTTATAACTACGGTATAGAACTAGACCGTAAAATACTTAAGAATGCTATTAAACTAATACCTTATAGGGATTTTATATAATAGTTAGTTTTCTACTAAGAGCTATATATTAAGCTAGATATTTATATTATAGTTCTTCTACTAGCTACCTAAAGGATTATTAACGCTCTGCTGTTATAGGCTTATATTTAGGCTTGCGATATAACTATTAAGCTATTTAGTGCCTAATATAAAGAAGTAGATAATAACCGCAGGACTATTTAATAGCATATCCTAAGCTTTATATATTTATAGTGTAAATAGGCCAAAGTCCCCGTTAATAAAGAAGTACTTACTAAGTAATATGCGCGTACCTAGTGCAAGTTTATTAGAGGTAATAACGAACCTAATATAGTAAAGTTATAGGGTCGTGGCATCTTATGGGAGAATGCGAGTAAGATGCTTAAGCGTGGTTAAATGTAATAGTTGTTAAGTAACTGGAGAAGTAGTATTAGTAGTATTAACCTTAACATCGCCGGCGATGTTGGCATCTATAAATTAGATAGACGCCGTCTTATATAAATAATAAGTAGGTATTCTACTAGTCTTATAAAACACCTAAAACGTAATACTATATGCTATAATATGCTCTTTAATAATTTGCATAATAAACTAAACTATAAGGTAGTTATTATTTAGAAGCTAGAGTATATCTAAAGGTTTGGCTATTATAAAATCGCTATCCTCTATATAAGTGTCTAGATTATCCACTAAGTTATCCGCTACTAGATAAAAGCTAGCTATATTAAGAGGTTTGGGTAATGGAGAGGTAGTAGCTATATTTAAAGCGGTAGTACCTAGTATATCTATCTTACCTAAAGTAGTTACGGCGTCTATTACCCGAATTAAAGTAGGTCTACTTATATAATTATTAATATTATACCCTATAACTCTATAGTTCTTATATACCTAACTATAGAAGACAGTTTAATAGTCTAGGGAGCTATAGTTTAGGTAAATCCGCTTCTTCTTACCTAATAGCTAGGGACAGTCTCGCTTTCTATAGCCTATAGCACTATATTAGTTGTACGTTATACTAAAATAGTTACTCTTAAGATAACTGGCTTCCCTATAATTATTATATATAGGGTTAGGGCAGTTAGCTTTAAGATAACCGGCCTTACTATAGCCGCGATAAAGTTAAAAAGCTTTTTTAAGAGGATAATTGGTATATATATGGCCGGTAAATAGACAAAGATAGCATTTTAGAGCGTTATTGGCTAAGAGGTATAGACTGCTAAGCTTTAGAAGAAGAGGCTTATTAAGTATAGGGCCCTTATTATTGCCTTATAAGATACTAGAGCCCATAAACGCTATAGTTAAGGCAATCTTAAAAACTATAATACCCTTAGCGAACTTTTTGTGGTTATAGATATAGTTAACGTCGTAAGTTATAAAATAATTAGTAGGTAGGTCTATTTTAGTAGTAAGCTATATTAAGTGGTAGTCTATATAAACATATTAGTAAATATAGATTCTTTATTATATAGCTAAGGCTAAAGATAAGGCGGCTGACTTACTATGTTATAAGGCTTTATAGCTTAAATAGATCTATAAAGGCACTAGTTGTAAAGGTAAATGCTAGTAGAGTAGGAGTAAGGGTAGGTAGTTAGTAGAGTTAGGTTAATTAGTAAAGGTAAGGAAATAAGGCGCGCCCTAATAAAATTATATAAATAAGGCCTTGGCGGTAAAGTATATAGTTATATACTCTATAGGTTAAACGCGTATAAGGGTAAATCTATAGTAACGAAACTAACCTATAAAGGAAGACGCGGTATAGTATAAGTTATAGGGACTACTTTACCTAGCCTATCTCTTAATATAGGCTAGGCGATAGTCCAGCACTATTAAGCTCTTATAGTTTATAATACAAGTATATAGATATATAAAAGGGTAAGGGAAAAAAAGTAAGTAGTAAAGTAAAAGTGCTTTACTATAGGTAGGCTAATTATATTATAGGTAAACGGAAACTTAAATACTATAATCTATTAAAAATGTCACTAATAAGCATAGCCTACTACTGCTAGAAAGTATAAGTCTTTTCCTCCCTTAATTAGTAAGAGAAAAGGTATTATTAACTAAATAATCTCTTGTTAGAGTATAGGGTGAGAGGCGGGATATTATAAGACTATATATAGTTCTAGACAGATCTAAAATAAAGATATTAAATTTAAGAGACTTTAATATAATAAATACTATAGTAGAATACTAAACTCTTATATAATACTAAATAGATAAATAGTAAGATAAGTTAATATTGCTAAGCGGCTAGATGCTAGTATATATAATATATCTACTATCCTAAAATGCCCTAAAATGCTATAAAATGCTATTAATTGTATAAACTTATAATATAAGATATAAAACCTTCTACTACCTTTTATAGTAGATATACGTTTAAATAAGCATTAGATATTTATGCATAGATATAGATTCCACGTATTAGATAATTATTATTCCGGATAAACTTATCTAGTAGGCCCTTAAGTACTATATAGTGTAATAATAACACTAGTGATTATAAAGTAAGTGTAATACGTTACTGTCTACTAAAAGTACTACCTATTATATACTAAGTACTTTACAGTAATAGAGTCCGCACGTATAGATATAGGCTAGCCCTCTAACTCTAGTAGCGTATATATCCACTAACTTTATACAATAATAAGAAATATAGTAACGCCTATAATAAGTGTAATACGTCGCCGTCTACTAGAAATACTACCTATTGTATAGTAAATACTTTATAGTAATGGAGCCCACACATATAAACGCAGGCCAGCCCTTTAACTCTAGCGGCGCGTATATATACCAACTTTATACAATAATAAGAAATATAGTAATGCCTATAACCTCTTATATTTTACTATACTGTAATAACTAGTTACCCCTTTATAGGCACTTAATAAATTACTTATATTAAAAACTGTAAGAGTTTAATAGTACTAAACCGCTACCTAGCCCTAAATAGGCTAGGTAGGGTAGTCCCTATAAGTTATATAATTATACCCTTATTTAACTATACAGTATTAAGTCTAGCCGCATTTACCCTAACTAGTAGTAGTAAACTATAGCTAATTTTACCTTTATGCGGGCACATGCGGGCAATTATAAGATTTACCTCTTTACCTCTTTTTAATTAACTTTACTTACTTTACCTTCTATCTCTTCTATAACTAACCTTTAACTACGTCTAATATTAGAGTTATGCTAGTATAGCGCTAGCTAGCTACCGTATAAAGCCCTTTTACTTTAATAGTTACCTTTTACTTAATATATACCGTAATATTATATATACCTAACTAAATAAGCGACTTAATAATAACGCAAATATAGGTAAAGCTAAATATATAGTATAAGGCGAACCCAAAGCCAACTAAAGATATAGATATTACCTAAGGCTTTAGAATAAGTATTAAAAACTATAATAGACTAAAAGAGACGGTTAAAGATATCGCGATTAAAGTTAAGCCTAAGTACGTAATATATTGCGGCAACTCTATAATAATAAAAGAAGGGCATATTAAGGAGTTTTATAAGTAACTCTTATAATTTACTAATACTCTACCGGATTAGAAACTGCAGGTAATCCTAAAAATTATAAAAAGTGCTTATTTTAATCGCGTAAGGAGGGTATTAAGTACCTCTAAAAGTGGGCACGCTCTGCGTAAATATATATTACCCCTAAAGACCAAAGTATAAGATAAGATAACACTACCTTAGCTACTGTATGCAATATAGCCTATAGATATTATTATAACCCTACTATATAGTATCCCTTTGCCTTAGCTAGCAACCCTAGTAGTAAGTAACGTAATTAATATAGAAGATATTAAGATTAAAATTTAATTTATAGGCTTAATGGGTAGGTTAATAGTTAGGGTAGTCTAAGTCTTATATCTAATAAGCGGAAACCTATATATAGCTCTAGGTAAGCTATAGAAGGAATTATAAGCCTATATAGAGCTTAATATTAATAGTCCGCCTAAAAAAAAAATTTATATATCGCCGTAGAGATATAAAAACCTTATAATACAGTTAGAGGGTATACTTATTACAGCTTTTAGCGAAATAGTAAGAAATGGCATAAAGGAGGCCGTGCTTATAGTATTACTCTTACCTCCTAGCTTAAACTCTTAAGTTGCTGCTACTAATAATATACCGCTAGCTATTAAATCTAAGGCGCCTAGATATAATAGACGTAGCGTAAAAGATAGCTAGCAAGTCCTAATACTGCGTAAGGCTAGCGGTAAAAGTAAATTAGGAGAAGGTAAGAAGCGGAGTTAATTAGGATTAGTAGTATATAGCTTTAAGGAAAATAGTAAGGGCGAGCCTATTAGATATAAGAAATTGGATAATAGTAAGACTAAATTAAATAGATATAATAAGTGGCCTTAACTAAGATTAGTAATAAGTACTCTAATAAAGGATAATAAAAGCGAGCTAGCCGCGCCTAAGAAGTTAAATAGTTATAAAGCTAGCCTAAATAGAAGTAGGAAACGCCCTTAAGTAGAATTAGCGGTAGATACCCTTATAGAAAATAGTAATAATAAGCTAGTTATGCGTAGAAGGTAATTAGTAAAGGGAAGACGTAACTTATCTACCTATAAGCCTATATTAGCGAGTAATAGTAATACCGGAGAAATTGCCGCAGATAATAGTAAATTACCGTAACCTATTACTAAACCTAAAGGTATATACTAGCCTAATGATATAATAGACAACCCTACTATTATATCGCTAACTATTAATACCCCTTAAGATATTACCGTAGAGGATAGTAAATTACCGTAATATGCCGGTGGATATAATAATTAGTTCTTATATTATACTAACTCTAAAAATATAGAGAGTAGAGATAAAGATAAGGATTTAGTTAATAATAACGACTAAGATAAGGATTTAGTTAATAATAATAACTAAGATAAGGATTTGGTTAATAATAATAACTAAGACATAGACGCAGAGGAAGAGCTTAACTAGTAATCTTTCTTAGCCCAGCTCTATAAGGCTAGGAAGGATAATTTAGATAGTATACTAGCGTATATAACGGAGGCGGATCTTCTACTTACTCTAGAGTATTTCCTACTTATTTTATTAAAAGCACTCTCTAAGACTACCCTAATTAAACTCCCTAATTAGGGCCTTATATTAGGCTTTAAATTTAGCCTATACTAAGTAGTATATATAGCTTAAATATTTAAGTAAAAGAGGATAATTAAAGGAGGTGGTATTTATATAGACAAACCTAGCGCGGGTAAGACTGTATAAATAATTACTTAATAGCTAATAAACTACTTTTATTATTAGAACGTGATAGACATTTAAAAGACTTAAGCCGCTAGGGATATAACCTACTACTTACCTAAGATGCATCCACCGGATATAAAATGCCTATAAGTAGTAAAGTAGCCGATTATATGCTACTGCGAAGATAACTTTAAAAAACTGTACCCTATAGACCTATAATAAGGCTACTTAGTTATCCTTACGCTAACCCTAGGCCTGCTAGGATTCCTAAAGGACGTAAGTATAATATTATAAGACGGCGCGATTATAAAGCGCCCTAACCCGCCCTAGATTATAATTCTCGCCCCTAGCTATAATAAAGTTAAGATATTTAATAAACTAAAAAAGGATAAATGGCTATAAATTTATAAGGCTTTTAAGTGGACTAATAAGGAATAATAGGAGAATAATAATAACACATATCTAGTTGGTGAAACTCTCCTATTATATCTATAGGGTAAAGCTAGGTTTAAGAATAATTATTACCCTACCCCTAATATAATAGAACTATTAATGCTAAGATACTTAACCTAATTCCTTCTAATTACTATATAAAATTATATTACTATACAACTAATATATAGGTTTATTACTATATAAACTAATATATAGAAATACCTAAAGGGCAAAACCCCTAAATTATATTAAAAATTAAAGAGTGTAATATAGGTTAGGTATATCCTCTAGGATAAATGCTACCTAAACGCAACTAGTAGAGTCTTAATGTTATTTATTAAGGATATAGTTAAGAAGTACTATATTATATATAATCGCAGCCCTACTATATAGGGTATATCTAGTACGCCTAATAATAGGAACCCAATATAACTAATATAGTTTATTATAGCAGGATTAAAGAGGCCTAAGTAGAAAGAAGCGGATAAGCTAAAGGGAATAGAGTTTAAAGTACTGCTTAAGCTTAAAGAAGAAAACATCTAGCTAAAGAAGAAGGAATTTAACTATCTCTATAAGGATATAAAGACTAACCTATCTAGAGTAATAGCAGATAAGAAATTCGGCGAACTAGCTATATTTTTCCGTATAGTTATTCTAACGTTTTAAATATATAGAGGGGAGTTAACACTTTAGTTTAACTAGTAAAAGCTTATCCTAAAGAATAGCTATCTTAAATTAGTTATATTATAGGCCAACCCTAATAATACTAAGGCGGCTATAATTATAGCTATAAAGGACTAAGTAAGAATAGAGTAGAGGCGCTAATATAAGGAACTTCTGGCTATATAGGAAGAAGATAGTAGCGATCTAAATACTAAACCTAAGATACTAAAACTTACCTAAGCCGAGTTATATACTAACGTGAAAACGGCAGTAAGTATAGCCTAGGTTATCCAATACTGGGACTAGTATGCCCCTATTATAATTAAGTCTAATAAGTCTAATAAGTCTAATAACAAACGCCTAAAAACTTAAAGTTGTATACTTAAGGACCTAATTATTACTAAGTAGACTACTAACCCGCTTAGTAAGGAGTTTACTAATATACTTAACCGCTATTTTTAACAGAATATAAAGTTTTTTAAAGCTAAAAAAATCTATAATTACGTTTATAACGAAAAACGGATAAATGGTTTAGCGTATAAGATTATTATTACTATTTACTTACCTCTTATACTAGCTTATTAGTTTAATAGGCTATATAAAAAATATAGTAAAGATAAGGTACTCTGCTATATAGCTAGTATATCTAATATTAAGAAGGCTAAGGCTAGGCAAACCTTTAATACTAATAACTCTAAGTAGATCCTACTTTGCACCTTCGTATTAATTAAGCTAGCTATTAACCTATAGCGCGTAAATTATACTATTATGGTTAAGCTAAGCCACAAGCTCTTAGAGGTAAAGTAACTATTTACTTAGATAGATTAACGAGGATAGACTAAGCCCGTTTACTATAATACTATTATAGCTAATTAAAAGTTAAGTATTAAGCAGAGGATATTAAAGTTAACTAAATTTATATTATTACTGTAGAAGTTAGTATATAAGGAAAAGGCTAATTTAAGCTTAAAAATATGCTAAGGTAAGAAGGAAGACACTAAGATTATCTAATACTAGTAATAATTATAAGAGTATAATATAACTGTAGATAGTTCTAAATACTATATATAGTTGCTATATAGCGAAACCTATTATAATTATATAGTGGTGTATATATAGGCCAAGGGACGTATCTTTTAGTAACTTATAAGTAGTAATATAGCGTATATAGTAAACTTAGTTAACTAAAATATTTCTAGTATTATTATTTCTAAAAAAGTATTAAGCTATATTATAGAACTAACACGCGTTATTATAATTTAGCTTATAAGCGTACGCGTATATATAAGCACGGACCTAACCCCTAAGTGATATATATATATACTACCTTACCTCCTATATAGATCTTTACGCGATATTAATTATATACTTTTACCTTATACTTTAACAGTTAGCTTATACCATAATAGTTAGCTTATACTATAATAAGTGGCTTATACTATAATAAGCTGTAGCTTATAGCACTATTATTATTAAGGCAGCGTTTAGCCGCAAATTACAGCATTATTATTAGCGGTGTAGTATATAGCCGCAAAATGCAACTAAATACGGCTAAATACTAAAATTACTAGATTAGTATAAACCTAACTTAA
>Ga0307515_10022373_pt1 | contig 11142 bp, 2 predicted proteins | sample 17_EM_MG_FD_194513 | JGI IMG/M metagenome (GOLD analysis project Ga0307515, IMG submission 194513) | Populus trichocarpa ectomycorrhiza microbial communities from riparian zone in the Pacific Northwest, United States - 17_EM | ecosystem: Host-associated > Plants > Roots > Unclassified | place... | reverse complement strand
CGATGCGCTACCCATACCTGCGGTATGGGCTGGAGAGCTTATAAGGCATTCCAACCGGCAGCCCGTCCAGTCGCGAGACACTGCTGCTACCTTTTTGGTGGTTTGTATGGTCGAGTGGGTTGGGCTTGGGCATAACATATACTATATTAAGTCGATAGCTAATGTAGAAACCCTTAAGGCTTATAGGAAGTGAGTAAACCTTAGCCTAAGTATAGTAGATCCTTTAAATTAGTGGCTAATAGAGGAATATTTAATAGCTATAGTTAGTAAGTAGTCCCCTTTAAGTAAGGTAAGTCTCTTTATTAAATCGATGGCTAATTAAGGAATTCTCGATGGTTATAGAAAGTAAGTGCCCTAATAAGGTATATATTCTTATAGAATCGATGGCTTATTAAGAAATCTTAATGGTTATAAAAATTGCTTCAAACTAGGCAGCAAGAAAATGCTACGGCGATATTGGTTAAGACTGCCAACGATGCCACTACCGATACCGTTTCTAATGTTCCTACAAAGCTGCCCAGATTAGTTAAGGATTCTCCCTCCCGCCCCGTTTTAGGAGACTAATCCGACAAAGATAGAGGAAAAGCCTACTAAGTCCGTGGTTGTAGAGGAACCTATTAAGACTAGAAAGAGTACTGAGGCGACTACCAATCCTAGGGCCGTCGAGAAGAGAGCTGAGGATAATAGCGAGATTTCTAAAACCGCTGAGATATCTTATAAGCTTATTCCGGCTAAGCCAAGAACGCCTAGAGAGGATCCTAAGACTAACCCCGCAGACACTAGTCCTAATAGCAGTAAGAAGGTCAAGAGTCTGGCTAAGTAGGGGAACTGGCTAAGTGCCATTTTCTATAGGCTTAAGGCTAAGGTGCTTGGTAAAGACAAGGGCTAGCGCTAAGGTATTTATACGGAGAAAGAGCATTACATATAATAATGCGAGAAGTACGCTTATAGGGCTTTGCGGGTAGTATTGGATAGAGTTGACATTATAGCTATCTCTAGCTATTATTTAGTAATTTAATCTATATGTTAAAATATAATAAACTAAAGAAAATATAAAAACTTCGGGGAATATAACACTGAATTATGGTAAAGGCTCCCTATGCTACCGCTGTTCTATACATTATATCTCTATATATTTGATTTATTAATAATATAGGGAATAATAATAAGAAGGGATAGATAGGAGGTATTAAGACTATAAGTACGCCTAATCTAAAGAAGAATAATAATTAGACGAGATATGTACACGGGCAGTAGTACTTAACTATAATGTAGCATGTACTTCCGTTGGTTGACGCTTGTGCTATTCTTGGGCTAGACTAGCAGAATTTAGCTTACGCGTTGCCTGCGTTAGTAGGGAGGATAGCCAACCCGTTCCTGCTATACCCTTATCAAGATGGCGAGATAGAGGGAGTGCGAATAGTTAAAATGCAAATGGAAGGTTTGGTAAATGACCGATCTAAGTGGCAATCAAGCCCTAGCCACGTGTGGCGGAGTTAGTGTTTTAGGTACCCTATAATACGCCGCTTCGGAAACGGATCAAACTCCTTACTCCGCAGCTAAGAACCACTGTCTATGGGGTTACGAAACCTTACTACTAAATGATTCGATATTATAATAATTAAGGGGGAATCTGGATTAAAGTCTCTTATCTAATACTAAGGTGTCTAATATAATGGTTACGAATTACGAGTAAAAACTTGTATTTTTATTCTGACGAAGAGCTTCTTATTAATATATTCTTATACTTTAGGTTATCGTCTGCTATACGCTTTAATGCTCTCTTCTCTTAATTAATATACCTAGCTTTATCGCCAGAAGCGATATAATCTCAAGGTGTCTTTAATCTTTTCCGCTTCTTAAGTCTAGGAGCTATTAAATACTTGCTAAGTAATCCCAGCTATTATACCTTAGTCTCCGCCGCGGTAAGATACTGGCAGAGTTATTAGGTAGAGACCACTAATTCTAGATCCTAATCTCTAATCTTACCCTACACAAGTTCTTTATAAGTAAAGTCTATAAGTTTAAGTTAAAGGCCTAAATAATTAGTAGGATTTCCTTAATCGTTGCGGAACGCCTATAAAGAATATTAGATATTAGATAAAAGAGCGTTATTTTAGAATAGAGTATACCTTATCTATAACTTCTTAAACTACTCTTAATTTATCTCTATTAGCAGTATAGAACATATAAGTTCGCCATACCAACAACGTCGCCTTACGCGACCACTTCCTGCCGTATTTAATATCTAAGCCAATAATAACCCGCACGCTCGTATCCGAATCCAGAAGATAGTCTTTAGTTAGCCTGCCCAACCTCTTCCTCTTCTGCAAATATACGACTTCAATTATAACGCCAGGATATTATGCATCGTCGTGCCAGAAAGAGGCGTCCGGCTTATGTTTTGACTTTGTACTAGGCGGAGCGTTATTAACTAGAAAATAAATCTTAGTAGAACGGGCTAGCCGCACCTTTTATGCGAAAAGGGCTGCCTTGTCTAACCCGTTGCAAATTACCTTTAGCTAACTTCGAATTGTGTCCTTAATACTATTAATAAAGAGCTTATGTATACCGGATAACAAGTCGGTGGCTTCTTGCGTTGTAGTTATACCTTTTCAATTCCCATTGTCAGCTGCGCCTATATTATTCTTTAAGGCCACGCACTATATCTTATCCTTGGCATACCCAAATACGCCTTATCTCGCCTAAGCTAACGCTCTATATTATTATACTCTCCTTATAAAAGCTGAAATTCTGTCTACGGGTGTTCCTTAATATATCTTCTAGCTTCGATATCCTTAAAAAGCGCGATAAGTCGGGGAGCTTAGGTAAAGGCTTTCTTGTTAGTTAACGGAGGCGTTAAAGGCGTGCTTACGAAACTTGAAGGTGGTGTAATATGCTGATTATCTTTTATAGGAGTCTGCGACGTAGATATAGCCGTATGTTATGCTATAAGTTAGGCCGCATTATGAAGTTAAACGGTAACCGTCATGAAAACTGGTTTGGGGTTTGGCGGTTCCGTGCCACTAAATAGCCGAGCAGCATATAAAAGCGTTGGTGGGGACTGTGGCGTATAGATGCGGCAGTGCTTTACCGCCACAACGCCACGCCTAAGACACTTGGTTCCAACGCCAACCACAGTTGCCCATTTCCTCTATATTCTCTATTTTTTAACCTTAAAAAGTAGACCCTTATAAGGGTGTGGCTGGAGCGGGTCGGCCGCCCTCCCTATTTGTGATGGCGACGTCTAGTATTAGATTACTTTGATTACCATTATATATAATTTATAATAATACTTCCACTAGTCTTATAATAGTAAAATTCTAGTCCTATTTTAGACGCTGCTATTATCCCTAAATATAATGCACCCGTTTACCTATCTAAACCTTATACCTACTGGCAGATATAGCATAAGTAAAGAATATATTAATTGCCGATTATCTACGCAGTAGCGACTGTATTTATATCTATGTGGGATAAGAATAAAAATAGCTATAACTATAGGCAGTACCAGGCAGTATATAGTCTATAATTATTAAAATACATTAAAGAGGTTATATAAGACCAAATAGTATAATCGGGTAATATTAGTGCGAGACACTCAGGCAGTATAGAGGAGAGAGTTAAGTGGTCTCCTATTAACCGCAACGTGGTGTGCGATAAGAGGATATAATAATGCATACGTGAAAGCCTTTGTGGCGCATATCCTATGCAGTGCGTGGTTCTTAGCAGAGTGGGCTAATGACTTTCTCTAAACCCACTCTAGTTAGCTGCTATGTCTTCCTAGTTTATATCGGCGTTAAGAGCATTATAGATAAGTCTTTAACTATGTTGTAAGTAGTTAACACCTTTTGTTTTATTAAATCGATATCGTTTATCCTCCCGTTTAAGGTCTACGCCTAATTGGTCTTAGTACAGCTAAGTTTTATAGCGTTAGGGCGCAGTGCGTATCGAGTTCTAGTAGCGTTACTCCTAGCCCCATATTGTAAATCTGAACCGTCCCTAACTGCGAAGTTATTTTATAGTGTAATTACGGTAATACTAAATTTTAAAAAATGGCGTTCCTAGATAAACAAACTATTCCTTAGATTTACTATAACTTTACAGTAGGGCTTAAACGTAAATTAAAGCAAAATATGTTGATCTGACGGAGACGTAGTATATATATATATAATTTGGCCTTATAAGGCTAATCCTCTAATAATAATTTTAAAATTTAGGAGGTAGATAATACTGTCTAAGAAAGAATAATAGCTGCTAACTATAGTGTATTTAGTGGTGTAGGAAGTAAGTTAACCTCTTTAAGATGGATAAGATGGGATAACTGCTAACTATAATATGTTTGGTGGTATAGGAAGTAAGTTAACCTTTTTAAGGTAGATAAGATAGGATAATTGCTAACTGTAGTATATTTAATAGTGTAGTTTATAAGTTAACCTCTTTAAGATAGATAAGATAGGATAACCGCTAACTATAGTGTGTTTAGTGGTGTAGGGGGTAAGTTAACCTCTTTAAGATGGACGAGATGGAATAACTACTAACTGTGGTATATTTGGTGGTATAGTTTATAAGTTAACCTCTTTAAGATAGATAAAATGGGATAACTGTTAACTATGGTATGTTTAGTAGTATAGGGGGTAAGTTAACCTCTTTAAGATAGACGAGATAGGATAATTACTAACTATAGTGTGTTTGGTGGTGTAGTTTATAAGTTAACCTCTTTAAGGTAGATAGGATGGGATAACTACTAACTATAGTGTATTTGGTGGTGTAGGAAGTAAGTTAACCTCTTTAAGATAGATAAGACGGGATAACTGCTAACTGTAGTGTGTTTAGTGGTGTAGCGGGTAAGTTAACCTCTTTAAGATGGGATAACTGCTAACTGTAATATGTTTGGTGGTGTAGTAGGTAAGTTAACCTCTTTAAGATGGATAAGATAGGATAACTACTAACTATAGTATGTTTGGTGTAGTTAGTAAGTTAACCTCTTTAAAATAGACGAGATAGGATAACTACTAACTATAGTATGTTTGGTGGTATAGGAAGTAAGTTAACCTCTTTAAAATAGATAAAATAGAATAACTGCTAACTGTAGTATATTTGGTAGTATAGGAAGTAAGTTAACTTCTTTAAGATAAATAAGATAGGATAACTGCTAACTATAGTGTGTTTAATAGTGTAGGGGGTAAGTTAACCTCTTTAAGATAGATAAGATGGGATAACTACTAACTGTGGTATGTTTGGTGGTATAGTTAGTAAATTAACCTCTTTAAGACGGATAAGATAGAATAACTGCTAACTATAGTATATTTGGTGGTATAGGATATAAGTTAACCTCTTTAAGATAGATAAGATAGGATAACTGCTAACTATAGTGTGTTTAGTGGTGTAAGAAGTAAGTTAACCTCTTTAAGATAGATGGGATGGGATAACTGCTAACTGTGGTGTGTTTAATGGTGTAGTTTATAAGTTAACCTCTTTAAAATAGATAAGATGGGATAACTGCTAACTATAGTATATTTGGTAGTGTAGGGGGTAAGTTAGCCTCTTTAAGATGGATAAGATAGGATAACTGCTAACTATAGTGTGCTTAGTGGTATAGTAGGTAAGTTAACCTCTTTAAGATGGATAAGATGGGATAACTGCTAACTATAGTGTGTTTGGTGGTGTAGGAAGTAAGTTAACCTCTTTAAGATAGATAAGACGGGATAACTGCTAACTATGGTGTTTTTGGTAGTATAGGACGTAAGTTAACCTCTTTAAGATAGATAAGATAGGATAACTGCTAACTGTAGTGTTTTTAGTAGTGTAGGAAGTAAGTCTATATTTTATACATTTTAGTTTCCTTAAGTGTTATATTAACTTAGGTCTTTACTTAGGCATCTTAGACCTATTACATTAACGATAACTTTACTACGAAATTTTTTAGCGAATAGTCCTGGAGTACACCTTCTAGGAATTCTGTCTCGGCTTAGTTGTATTTAAACTACACTTAGCTACTCTCTTCTAACGGCTCTGTTAGTACCTTTAAATTATATACTCTAGTAAATAATTATACTCTTTGCAAGCTTCTCTATAATATAGTCCTTCGCTACTATAGTAAGAGTTAGAAGTAGGTTAATATAGTTAGGAATAGTTCGGCGCTGAAAATTGCTAAAGGCGGTCTATACATCCTCCGCCTTTTTGCGGATCTAGGTTTATTTACCCCCTCCTTTAGCAATATAGATATCGTTTACTACTTTATATTAATAAAAGAACCGTTAATAGACAGTAGTAACGATACTAAAACCGGACCTGTTTTATAAACAATTAATTACTCCCCTACTGGCAGTGCTCTATACTTCCAGTTACTATATAAATGGCTTTAAGAGTGCGATTAAAGGTATATATGCAACTGGCGAGGACAATACTAGCCGACGAGGGTTATATTTATTAGAGGTCCAGATTCTAATAAATTAAGACTTTAGGAGCAAGGTAGCGGAGAGGACTATATTGTACTCTCGCACTGCTAGGGTACTCTAATGGATAAGAAGGAGAAGCGGATCTAGGATAAGAAGAATAAGTCATTCTGCACTACTTAAGAAAACTATTATAATCGACTTAAAGGGTTTAGCTATAATGATCTACCAAAGACATTTTAAGATGTAGTTTGAGTGACTTAAGAACTTAAGAAAGAATACCTCTAGATTGATTCTCTTTGTATAATTTAAGGAGATAAGGAGGATTAGTAAAACGAAGCTAGGAAAATAGAAAAAGTCTTTACCTCCGCATACTGCACTATTGCCGCGAGTTCGGCGCTTAAATAGATAGATGGCTTCCTTAAGCGAGACCTAAATTCCTAGTATATTTAGATCTAGGATATCTTAGGTAGATAGGTTAATGCCTATAACTTTAATAAAGATATAGATAAAGGGCCTCTTAATAAGAGAGCTTGGGTACTACAAGAAAGAGTACTATCCTGCCAAACTATCTATTTTTCTACGGAACTAACGTATTAGGAGTATGGGGGAGGTGTACGTTGCAAAAACTTTATAAGACTAGAATGGTAAGGCTATGGTCAAAGGTCATTATGGAGTGGTTTATTCTAATACTGCGATTATATATCCTAGTCTACTAGGAAGGTAATATTTCGCTCTTAATCTTGATTTTCCCGGACGACTTAAGTTCTTAGGGTACAATCGCATGGTTAACTTTGTCCAATTCCTTTTTAAGAAGTATTTAGAATATAGTCTTTCCTATAAATCTAATAGGGATACTGTAATTTCTGGCTTAGTTAAGCGTATAGAAAGTGCCTTAGATACTAAAGGAAGATATAAAGTATTTTGCTGCTTCTTCTTTAGGCTCCTTCTATAGAAACAGTTTAATAAGAAAAAGACGGTTTAGATTGTTTATAAAGGTCGAAAGGTGCCGTTTTGGTCTTGGATGGCGTATAATGGGGGAATCGATTTCGTACTAGATGCGCCTCTTATAGTTCTAGACTCTAAGGATCTTCGGTTTAACACCAATAAAAAGGCATTAATTATTAAAGTTAGGTATTTTAAACATTGCCGACTAGAACAGAAAGGGAAAGAGCATGCTATTTTTACTAAGGCAGGAAGAGTAGGATCTTTATGGTTTAATATATGGACTAATAATTAGTTTAAATATTATATTATTATTGGGATGCGTAACAATAAGGAAGAGGATCCCTGGAAGACTTACTATATACTAGTTGTCGTAAAGAAACTATAAGATAAGTTGTATACGCGACTTGGAGTTAGGGAAGTCGAAGTACGCTATATATTGAAGGAGAGCGATACTAGGAAGCTTACGTAAATTTGTTATTAATTTATAAGTTGATAGTTTTTCTTAGATATTGCTAGCTCTTTTTAATACTAAATAGGGCTTGTCTATACCGTTTGGCAAAAGGATTGTGTTGAAAAATTATGCATATAGTTGGACAGGTAGATAATATATTATATTTTAGAATAGGGCTGCGTCTATAATAGGTCTAGAGTTTTATAGTATAAGCCTAGTGCAAATATAGAGGTGGTTAGCTATATAAGGATCTAAGCGTAGTTAGAATTTATATATAACGGTAATTAAAGTAAATTAGCACTAGACGCCGCTACTATAAGTAGGGAGGGCGGCTGACCCGCTCTGGCCACACCCTTATAAGGTGGCGAATCTATAAGAGTGAGTTAGTTAATAGGAGGCTTATAGTAGCTAAGGTTAAGTTAGATCGTAAGGCTATAGGGCTAAGATTGGCCCTCTTGCTAGGTCTTTATATAGCTATATATCTAATAGCTATAAGCCTAGCTTACTAGATAATATAAGTAAATTATATAGGTAATAATTATGTTAAACGTATAGGGTTATTTCGCACTAGCTAGGATTAGAAACTGCTTTAATTAGAAGTACTAACTAGGGTAGTAATTGTGTATAAATTTGCGCGCTATAGTAGACATAAAGCTGATAATGAATTTTTAGCATTGTAGTAAGTCTCTAAGACTTAGATAAGACTATTTATAAGTATTGTGGAGTACTAAGAGCTTAATAGCAGTGCTTTAAAGAAGGAATATTATTATGCTCTAATTTAAGGCTCTCTATATATTAGGCGCGAAGGCGATAATATAAACGTAATTTTTTATTAGGAGAGGTTCTAAATGTATAAAAGTAGCTGCAATATACGACTTATATGGAATTATAGTAAATATTAGCGTGTGCGTAGAGTTATAGTCGCTTAAAGTCAAAGTACCCCTTATATTTTGTGGCATAGGGGGTTTTGCGCTACGCAGGGGGAGACGTTAAGTCATTGCGGCTGGGCTGCTTTCTACGCTCTAGACGATATATAAGGCATACAGTTGAGTATAATAAACGACTAACCACCCTAAAAGGCAATGGTATCCTTGCTTTTAGTCCCAACTAATAGTGATTTTAGTATCTATAACCGCGAGTAAGCTTTCTTTCTACTAGCAGAATCTATAGTAGATATAGCCGTGTGTCGTGCCATGGGAAGATCCGCATCGTAAAGTTGGGCAGTGGTAGTCGCGAGAACTGGTTGAGGTTCGACAGGCTTCTATTGACTTAGTAACTGCGCCATACTAAACAGCCGAGCAGCACGCAATAGCGTTGGCGGTGACTACAGTAGTGCCTTACCGCCACTACGCCATATTTAAGAGTGTTACGCCAACCGGTTGCCCGTTTACTCTACATTCTCCATTCCTTAATTTTGAAAAGTACACCCTCGACAAAGGGTCTGGTCGGTGCGGCTTGGCCACCCTCCCTACTAGTAGGGGCAAGTTTGAAGTATTTTACGCTTTAATTACCTGCTATAAATACCGCTAATTATGCTGCCGCTAAACCCATCCTGTGCTAAGTTAAAGTGCGGGCGTTGGTAAAAGGTAGTCCCGCAGCCGAACGCATACTTAGACTCGCCTTAGGCAGTAGTCTTGGCAGTAAGCTTTACCTAGAATAGTTAAACGCCATACTTAGGATAGTGTGCTATTATAGCCTACCGCGATGTTCCGTATAGTAAAGTATCTCGTATAGATCGGTTTATCTCTTTAGTCACCCTAGCTCTAACTAAGCACCTCTACTATAGTAAGAAGCGCTAAACTATTAATAATATTGTAAGTAGATAAAGCCTATATATAGACTATACCTTATAATTTAAAATTGAATTAATGTATATATCGGTTACTCTACTAGATTTTTAAATGCGAAGTCGTTTATATAACTCGCACGTTTAACCTCTGTCTCACTACGTAGTTACTCTAAATTAACCTAACTCTAACCCTTTTGTACTTGCTATCTATACTAGTCGGCCTGATAACTAATATATAGTACTCCTTAACACCCAATCTATTCTAATACTTGCTAGACTTCTTCCTAGCGACAATATATTATTCCTTAAAAAGATCCTTATCCTCCTTAATATTATACTATATCTATCCTCTTTTCGTTCTGCTAAAATCTAAGATAGCATAATATTTCCCATCTAGTTCCATTATACAATCCCGAAACTCCCCTATATCGGTAATTAGTACAAGTTCGCGCCCCTTATTAAACCGGAGGTTATTATCCCGAAACTCCCCTACGTCGGTAATTAGTGCAAGTTCGCGCCCCTTATTAAACTAGAGGTTATTAATCTAATTAACTATGCTAAAAGGGATGTCTATAAACTGAATGCCTCTATTATATACTATCTATAACCACGATAGCATATTCTGGTTTTTATACACAATCCGCTCTATTTTATTATTAGACGTCTGCCATAGGAGATTCCTATAAAGGTACTGCTAAAAGATGCCGTATCTGCTTTAATACTTTAGAGCGCCTGCAATACGGGCCTCTAACCCTAATATTGTAATAGATCTATTAGTCTTCTCTATAAGGTCGCGCTTTAAGTAGTCCTTAAAAAGAAAGTAAATAAATTCTATAGTACGTTGGTAGCCTAACTTAAGGAGCTAGTTTGGGAAGTTTAGATCGAGCATAAAGAACTTCCTTTAATATAAGTTAAGGAGCAAAATATCTAAGTTAGAAAGATATTAATCTATTAGATATTATTTAAGCTCTTACCTTTTTAGTCTAGTAAGGTTTTTATAGTAAACCCCTTTACTACATTTTTAATATATCTAATTATTAGTAAAATAGATAGTTCGTTATAATAAAACCCTTTCTTATATTACCTATGCTTGCGTATTAAGCCGAGCCTTCTCTATATCTTTATTAAAATTATCTATACCAGTATAGATATAGAATTGCCTACCTAAGGCATCTTAAATAAGGATATACTTAGTGCTTATATTCCGCTTAAGGAATCCCACTTTTAAATAGATAGCCGAAGTTGCAGCAATTGTGCAGTAAGCTAAAGAGAAGACCTTTTCTATACGCCCAGATTTACGTTTTTAATCTTTTTTATTGTCCTTATATTGGATTATATAGAGTAAGTTAATCTAGAGGTATAGTACGTAAAGTTCTTAAGTTACTTTAATAGCGTCTTAGAAAGTCTTTAGCAGGTTAGAGATACTAAATTGTAACCGACTACCGGTACTATGCCAAAACACCTGCGTATCACCTGCGTATCGACTGCGTATCGCCTGCGTATCACTTACGTATCACACTGTTTTAGTTACGTAGTAGTCTCCCCTTTCATCTTAT
>Ga0307515_10022371_pt1 | contig 11143 bp, 12 predicted proteins | sample 17_EM_MG_FD_194513 | JGI IMG/M metagenome (GOLD analysis project Ga0307515, IMG submission 194513) | Populus trichocarpa ectomycorrhiza microbial communities from riparian zone in the Pacific Northwest, United States - 17_EM | ecosystem: Host-associated > Plants > Roots > Unclassified | place... | reverse complement strand
CGCCGAGGTTGCGCAGCATGATGTCGAGGCTGGTGCCACCGAACGCGTTCATCCGGATCCGGTCGATCACGACCTCACCGTCGCGTGGAGTGATCTCGTCGACGATCGCCGCACCCCACCGAACGACGCGTAGGCGCCGTCGGGATGCACGGTGTCGTTCTGCATGTCGATGATCAACAGGGCGGTCCGGGACGGATCGGTAGTCATGTCGCTTTCCTTTGGTGAGAGGAAGTGCTGAAGCTGACGGCGCCGAGGCGGTCGATGTCGGCTCGGTACACCACGCCGGGCCGGATGGCCACGGCGTCCGTGAGGGCACCCGCGAGCACGATGGCACCGGCGGACAGGTGCTCACCGCGTTTTGCCAGATGTTCCGACAGATGGATCAGTGCGCGTAGCGGATGTCCGAGGACGGCTGCGCCGGTTGCGTTGTGTAGCTCACGGCCATCGGTGGACAAGACGCACCGAACGGCGGCGAGATCGCCTGCCGTTGCCGGATCTGCCCAGTCGCCGACCAGGAACGCCGCAGCGCTGGTGTTGTCCGCGACGACGTCGGGCAGGCGGAATCCGAAACCGGCATAGCGGGAGTCGATGATCTCCGCGGCCACGGCGACCCCGTCGATCGCGTCGGCGGCGGCCGCCATGGTCAGCGGTCGATCCACGACCCGGCCGAGCCGGAAGGCGATCTCAGGCTCGATGCGTGGCTGCGCGGTGCGGTCGAACAAGTCATCGTCGTGGCTGTTCCGAATGTGCATGGCGTCGGTGAGGAAGCCGACGATCGGCTGGTGAACGCCCATTGTCACCTGCTTGGCGCGGCTGGTCAGGCCCAACTTCGCACCGATGATGCGCTCGCCTCGGGCGCGTCGTTGCGCCCGGTCCTCGTCCTGCACCCGGTAGCCCCACTGCTCGTCCAGGACGGAGTCGCCGTCGGTGAAAGGCACGCGGGGCGTACGGGCGTCCCGTGCGGCACGAAGCGCGGCTGCCGCGGCGATGACCGGGGTCACGAAAGGTGCTCGCGCAGCCAGTCGCCCACGGCTTGCAGCGCGTCCAGGGTCATGCCGTGGCCTCCCGAACCACGGCGGGCGGTCGTCACCGAACCCGCCTCCTCCACCAGGTAGTGCCACGTGCGATCGAGTAGTTCGCGGGGGATGACGGTGTCCTGCTCGCCTTGGATCACCAGAACCGGCACCCCGGCCAACCGCGCCGGTGCGGTCGGCATGCCGGCGTCGAACGGCAGGGTCCCATAGAGGATCGCCGCGGCGGTATAGCGCGCCGGGTCGTCGAGCAGCAGTCCGCCGGCGAAGGCCGCACCGCCGCTGAATCCGATCAGGATCACCGGCCGGCCATCAGGGGCAGCTGTGTCGAGCCAATCCCGGAACCAGTCCATGGTCGCGCGCAGCGATTCGGCGACCGGGCGGCCGATGCCCCGGTTGGCGAACCAGGCGTAGCCGCCGCCCTCGACGATCGGCGCGCGTACCGCCGCGTATGCCGGGCCAGACGGAAGATGATCGGAGAGGGTGAGGATCTCCTGCTCGTGGGAGCCGCGGCCGTGCAGCAGCACGACCAGCGGCGCCGACGGATCCGCGGACCCCGCGGTCGCCACGACCGGTGGCGCGAAGACGCGCGCCGCGGTCACGACTGCACCGCCGCAGTGTCGCCGGCGGTGCCAACGCCGCTCCACCGTCGCACCTCGGCCGCCAGGTCGAGCCGGTCGATCGGGGCGGCGTTCTCGTACTCGCCCCATTGCTCACGGGGCAGCATCCACATGATCTCGAACTCGTTGCCGTCCGGGTCCGCGCCGTACACGCTCTTGGTCGCGCCGTGGCTAGACTCGCCGGTGTACGCGTCCGCTTCGGCCAGGGTCTCGCGGGCCTGCACCAGCTCGTCGATCGTGTCGACCTGCCAGGCCAGGTGATAGAGCCCGATGCCGCCACGGCGCTTGGGTGGAGCGGCCGGGCCGACGCCGAACAGGCCCAGGTCGTGGTGGTTGCCGGAACGCGGCAGGCGCAGGAAGGCCGCGTTCGCGCGGGGTTCACGCGCGGCCACCACCATGCCGAAGACCCCCGTGTAGAAGCGTTCGGCGCGGGCCAGATCAGCGACGAACAGGACGGCGTGGTTGAGCCGTACCGGACCGATACTCATGAATATTCCTTCTCATTGGGGTATGGCCAGCAGAACGCGGCCGCGACTGCCGGCGTCGACCCGGTCGTGTGCCGCAGCCGCCCGCTCCAGCGGAAACACGGTGTCGATGGTGACCGCCAACGCGCCTTCGGCGGCAGCCTCGGAGAGATCGTGCGCCGCCTGCCACTTCGCCTCGGCGGGAAAATCGTCGCTGCCGAGCAGCCGGATGGTCACGTTGTCGAACAGCATCGGCCAGAACGGGAAGTCGGGCCGGTCCCGGCCGGTGGCATACGCCGCGATGACGGTCTGGTTGTGCGCGACCTCGGCGTCGAGCTCGATGTTCTCGGCGAACGCGACCTCGATGATGCGGTCGATTCCGCCGGGGGCGTGCGCGCGGATCGCGGCGGCCGCATCCGGCTGGTCCAAGGCGATTGTCGGCACACCGGTCTGCGAAGGTTCCGCCCGGCGCCGGACAGTGCCGATAACTGTTGCGCCACCCCAGAGCGCCAATTGGGCCGCCAGCGAGCCGACCCCGCCGAGGACACCGTGCACGAGCACGGTCCGGCCGGTCACCGGCCCGTCGGCGAAGACCGCGCGGTGTGCGGTGATCCCAGGGATCCCGAGGCAGGCGCCGAGCTCGTCACTGACGCCCTGAGGAAGGTCGACGGCCTGGGCCGCGGGGACGACGGTCAGCTCGGCCGCGGTCCCGAACGGCCGGTAGGACTGCGCGCCGTACACCCACACCCGCCGTCTTTGGCGGCCCGGATCGACGCCCTCGCCCACCGAATCGATCACTCCCGCGCCGTCACTGTGCGGGATCACCCGCGGGTACGGCATGCCGTATCCCACCCAGTCGGCGCGTTTCTTGGTGTCACCGGGGTTGATCCCCGAGAAGGCCAACCGGACCCGTACCTCGCCGTGCCCGGGCACCGGATCGGGCACCTCGCCGACTTGCAGGACTTCGGCGGCCGGACCCGGCTGGTCATACCAGACTGCGCGCACGCGCCCCTCCTTCGGTGACCGCCCGCGTGGAGCGGAGCCGGTGCGACGACTCCGCTTCACGCGGTTCCGCTCATTCGGTGACGGCGAACCCGCCGGTCCAGGAGATCTTCTCGCCGGCGGCGAGGGTGATCTGCAGGAATCCGAGGGCCTCCAGCTCACGGGCCCGCTTCAGCGCGCCCACGTCCACCGTGCGCAGGCCGGCGGCGCCGACCACGCCGGCGAGCAGCGCCTTAGCGTCCGCGTCGTCGCCCGCGATCAACACGGTCGTCGTTTGCCCGCCGACCGAGCCGGCCTGCAGGGTGCCCGCGAAGTTCGTGTTGAACGCCTTCACCACGCGCGACTCGGGCAGCGCGGCGGCGATCTCGGCGGCCGCGGAGCCGTCGGCCGGGACGGTCAGGCCATCGAACGTCTCGAAGTTCAGCGGGTTGGTGATGTCGACGACGACCTTACCGGCCAGCTGCGCGCCACGCTCGGCGATGACCGCGGCGACCGACGGGTAGGGCACGGCGAGCACCACGATGTCGCCGGTGACCTCCTTGCCTGCGTCGGAGCTGTTCACCAGCTCGACGGTGTTGCCGCCCTTGGCGACCAGACCGGAGATCGCCTGTCCCATGTTCCCGCTGCCGATGATGCTGATGTGCGCCACGATGGCCTCCTGAATTGGTTGTAGCTACAACTTAATCGTCTCCCATATGTTGTAGCAACAACTATTCGGGTGACATACTTGTGAGTGTGGACACGCAATGGCTCACCCCGCAGCAGCTGGCGGCCTGGGTCCGGCTGACCGCCATCCTGGAACTCCTGCCCGCGGCTCTCGACAGCCAGCTCAGGCGCGACGCCCAGCTGACCCACTTCGACTACTACGTGCTCGCGATGCTTTCCGAGGCGCCCGAGCACACGCTGCGTATGACGGCGCTCGCCGAGCGCACCACCGCCACCCTGGCCCGCCTCTCCCACGTGGTGCAACGGCTGGAGAGCCGTGGCCTGCTGGAACGTTTCCCCTGCCCGCAGGACCGCCGTGCCACCAACGCCCGCCTCACCGAGACCGGTTGGCAGAAGGTGCGCGACAGCGCTCCCGGCCACGTGGCCGCCGTCCGCGAAAACGTAATCGACGCACTCACACCCGAACAGATCTCCCAGCTCGGCGAGATCAGCGAAGCCATCCTGCATCGACTCGACTCCGATGGCGCGAAAGCGGAGCTCTACCAGCGATACGACCCGCCGCGGATCACCTAACACCAGCCCTGGCCGGTCATAGCTCGACGGTCACCCGGGCTCAGGAGGTGGGGTCAACGAGCAGCTTCATCGCCCGGCCGGCCCGCAGCGGCTCGAGTCCCTGCTCCACGACGCCATCGAGGGGGATCGTGTCGACCCAGCCCGTGGTGTCGTAGTGGCCGCGGGCCATGAGGTCGATGACGGCGCGGTAGTCGTCAGCCGTGTAGCAGATCGTGCCCTGGATCCGGCGCTCCCGGAGCACAAGGTTGATCAGCGGTGTGACGAGGGGCTTCTCGTAGATGGCGACGCTGATCAGCGCGCGCCGCTCACCCAGGCAGTCCAGCGCCGATGAGATGGCCGGGGCGACGCCCGCGGCATCGAAGGCGGCGTCGACGCCGTCGCCGCCCGAGCGCTCGGCGATGATTCCCGGTATGTCCTGGGTGGCTGGGTCGAGAGTGCGCGCGCCGAGCGCCTCGATCGACCGGCGGCGAGTCTCCGTGGGCTCGACCACGTCGATCTCCGTCAGGCCCATGCCCCGCAGCGCGAACCAGATGCCGATGCCGATCGGGCCGGCGCCGTATACGAGCGCGCTGCACTGGTCGTTTACACCGGCCAGGTTCGCGGCGTGGTAAGCCACGGACATGGGTTCGACGAGCGCACCGAGTTCGAGCGTCACCCCGTCCGGGAGATGGTGCACCTGGTTACGGGGCACCACCGTGTACTCCGCCATGCCGCCATCGGCCATGAGCCCGTGGAAGCCGACGGAGGTGCAGAGGTTGTAACGCCCGGTGCGGCAGGGCCGGCATGTGCCGCAGCGGTAGATCGGCTCGATGGTGACGCGGTCGCCCTCATGCACGTCGTCCACACCGGCACCGACCTCGGTTACCACGCCCGAGAACTCGTGGCCGAGCACCACCGGCATCGCCTTGCCGGTGAGCGGGTGCGGGGCTTCGGGCGAGATGAAGATCGGCCCGTCGAAGTACTCGTGCAGGTCGGTTCCGCAGATGCCGTTCCGGTGGACTCTGATCTTGACGTGCCCATCTGTCACCGACGGTTCGGAGACGTCCTCGACGATCAGCTTGTGGTTGCCGTGGTAGACACCTGCGCGCATGACTCCTCCTTGATCAGACCAGGCGGACGAGCTTCTTGTTGCAGAACTCGTCGAGGCCGAAGCGGCCGAGCTCCCGGCCGACCCCGGAGTTCTTGACCCCGCCGAACGGCAGGTCCGGAGCGCTCTTGACGGTTGTGTTCACGCCGACCATTCCGACCTCCAGCCGGTCGGCGACTAAGCAGGCCTCCTCGTCGTCGCCGGTGAAGACGGCCCCGCCGAGCCCGTACGGCGAGTCGTTGGCCAGGTCGACGGCCTCGGCCACGGACCCGACCCGGTAGACCACGGCGACCGGCCCGAACAGTTCCTCGCGGTAGGCCCGCATACCGGGGGTGACGCCGGTCAGGACGGTGGCCGGGTAGTACGCGCCCGGGCCATCCGGGACGACTCCGCCCGCGTGTACGTGCGCGCCCTTCGCCACGGCCTCGTCCACCTGGGCGGCGAGGTCGGCACGGGCACGCAGCGACGACATCGGCCCGAGCCGCGTCCCGTCCTGGCGCGGGTCGCCGGTCCGCCACTCCGGCAACCTCGCCAGGAAGGCCTTCAGGAACTCGTCGTATACCGATTCCTCGATGATCAGCCGCTTCGAGGAGGTGCACACCTGCCCGGCGTTGCCGAAGCGGCCGACCAGGGCGGCGTCCACGGCCGTCTCGAGGTCCGCGCTCGGCATGACGATGAACGGGTCCGAGCCGCCCAGTTCCAGCACGCACTTCTTCAGATGGCGGCCGGCGAGCCCGCCGATGATGCGCCCGGCACGCTCGGAGCCGGTCAGCGAGACGCCCTGCAGCCGGGGATCGGCGATGACCTGCGCGACCTGGTCATGGGTGAGAAACACATTCTCGTGTACGCCGGGAGACGCCCCGGCCTCCGCCACCAGCTCCGCGATCCGCAGGGACTGCTGCGGGCAGTTCTCCGCATGCTTGAGCAGCACCGTATTGCCCAGCAACAGGTTCGGCGCCACGAAGCGGGCCACCTGGTAATAGGGAAAATTCCACGGCATGACGCCGAGCAGAGGGCCGATCGATGCCGTACGCACGAGAGCGCGACCGCTACCGGCGATGGTGAGGACCTCGTCGTCCAGCAGGGCCGGGCCGGCGGTGGCGTAGTACTCGTAGATCGACGCCGCTAGCGCGACCTCGCCACGGGCCTGGACGATCGGTTTGCCCATCTCCAGCGTCGTCAGGGCGGCGAGTTCTTCGGCGTTCCGGCGGTAAAGGTCCGCGATCCGGGCCAGCACCGTGGCGCGGTCCTTGAGCGCCGTGGTGGACCAGGCGAGATACGCCTCGTACGACCGGTCGAGGGCGGCGCGCGCCTCTTCATCAGTCGCGGAGCCGAACTCGCGGATCACCTGACCGGTGCTCGGGTCGACGGTGGCGTAGCTGGTCATGACACGTCCTCCTCGGCGGCATCCACCATTGTCCGGAGGAGCAGCGGTGTTGAGATGTTTCGATCTGGAACACCTATGGGTCCCACCGTGGGCGCAGGATTATTACGGCTGACGCAAAGATGTAACACCGATCGCGTACTGGAGTCGGCGCGATGCATGGTGCATGGTGAACACGATCGGACGAGCCACACTGCGAAGGAGGCCGTGCGGTGGTGGACCTGGTGCGTGCGGCACGCGAGGAGCTGCTGCGTGTCGGGCTGCTCGGCGACGTCGACGTCCGCGGCCTCGTCCCGGACCTCATCGTCCGCAGCTGGCGCCGCTCGATCAGCAACAGCGTGGCGGCCACCGCCGTCTGCCAGCGATACCACGAGGTGGATACCGACACGGTGCTCTGCCGGGCCGCGGAACCCGTGCTCGAGCGCTGGCAGCACCAGCTCGCCGACACCGGCACCACCCTGTTCCTCAGTGATCGCGGCGGAAGCATCGTCGCCCGGCGGACCAGCGACAGCAGTGTCCGCCGGCGCCTGGATAAGGTGCACGCCGCCGAGGGATTCGACTACTCGGAGGACTCGGTCGGCACCAACGGGCTGGGCACCTCGATGGTGGAACGCCGGCCGGTCTGGATCCTGGGCAGCCAGCACTACAACGACGCCCTGGCCGGCCTGGCCTGTGCCGCGGTGCCCGTGACCGCACCCACCGGATCGGTCATCGGCTCGATCTCCCTCGGCGGGCCGATCGAGCGGTCGAGCCCGTTGATGCTCTCCCTGACCCGTGAGATCGGGCAACAGATCGAGGAACGGCTACGCACCGTCGCGCGCCCCCAGGACCTCGCGCTGGCGATGTCGTTCATGCGGTTCGGCAATTCGCAGCGGCCCACCGTCGTGATGGACCGGGAGTCCATCCTCGCCAACATCCCCGGCGTCCCGTACATCAGCGTGACCTCGCACGTCGTCCTGTGGGAGTTACTCAACGCGCACGACTGGACCCGCCGGCCCGTCGCCCGGTTCCCGCTGGAAACCTCCGGCGTCGAGGTGTCGGCGCAGCGCATCCTGGACGGACCTCGACCACACTTCGTCGTCAACTTCACCGGCGACAGGCTGGCACCTCCTGCCACGGGTTCGAACACCACGGCCACCACGGTCGATCGCCTGCTCGTCGTCGAAGGGCCGGCGGGCTCGGGACGCGCGACGGTGGCCCGGGACCTGCACGCACGGCTCGCGCCCGGCCGCGACCTCGACACATTCGTGGCCGATCCCGCGACCCCCACGCCGTGGGCGACGGTCAAGACGCTGCTGCGGGGTGGCACCGATGTGCTCCTGCGGCGGGTGGAGCTGCTGGACGAGCAGAACACCGAACACCTGAGCCGGCTGGCGACGAACCATCGGCGCGTCACCGACGGCCCCGGCGTGCTGCTGCTGACGGTGTGCGCCGACGGCGCTTCTCCGTCGCTGCGCCGGCTGCTCGACGAGATCGGGATACGAGGGCGGACTCAGGCGTTGAGCGCCACGCCCGAGCGAGTGCCGGGTCTGGTGAAGCGGATCCTCGACACCGTCGACCCCCGGCGGTGTCACACGCTCTCCCCCGCGGCCCTGCAGGCATTCATGCAGTGGGATTGGCCGCGCAACGTCACCGAGCTCCGCGCGACGCTCGCCGAGCTGGTCGAACGCGTGCCGGTATCGGTGATCGAGCGGCGGCACCTGCCCAAGCATCTGCAGCTGGCACCGCCGCGGCGCCGGCTGACCCTGATGGAGTCGGCTGAGCGGGACGCGATCATCCGTGCCCTGGAAGCCACCGACGGCAACAAGTCCGAGGCGGCGAAACTGCTCGGCGTCGGGCGGACCACGCTCTACCGGCGGCTTCGTCAGCTCGGCCTCGACGGCGGCGAGGACTCGCTCTAGCGCTCTGCCATCTTGCGGAAGCCACTGCCGTGGAAGATCAGCGGCGGTGTGTGCGGCGAGGTGTCGAAGCCGTGCACCTCGAGCAGCGCGATGACGTGGTCGCCCGCCTCGACCTGCTCGAAGAGCGAACACTCCAGCCACGCGCTCGAACCGCGGATGAACACGCACCGCTCGGGCCCGGCATCCCAGTCGATGTCGGCGAAGCGGTCGCCCTCCTTCTTCGACAACTGAAGACAGGCGACGTCGTGCCACTCGGACAGCACGCTGACGCCCAGACGCCGGACGTCGCGCAACAGCGGCCAGGTCGCCGACGTCTTCTGGATGCACACCGACACCAGCGGGGGTTCGAGGGAGACCGGCGTGAAGGTGCTGGCGGCCATGCCGACCGCGGTCCGGTCGACAAGGGCGCAGATGGCCGCCACACCGGACGGGAAGCAGCCGAATGCCTCGCGCAGTTGCTTTCCCGAGCTCACCGGCCGCATGCGGATCATTTCGCACCCAGCTTCTCGGCAACCCGCGGGATGACCTTGTCGGCGAAGTACTGGATGCGTTCCGACCCGGACCCGACGGACTCGCCCGGGAACTGCGCCCAGTAGTGCAGGTTGCGCACCTGCGGATAGGCGGTCACCAGCGACACGAGATCGTCGACAGCCGTGGAGGCGTCCATCAGCCAGTGGCAGCCGGCGTCGAGCACCGACTGCGTAGTGGGGAAGTTCGTGGGCTGGCCGGGGCTCTCAAACGACCCCCACTCGATGTACTTGTTGAGCTGGTAGCACACGTGCTTGCCGATCTGGGACCAGACCCGCTCGGGATCCTCGGCGACGATCGACCACTGGCTCGCGTAGATCCGCGCCTGCACCGGATCGCGGCCGTACTCGGCAATGCCGTCCATGTGCCAGGCGCAGTGATCGTTCGCCAGGGTGATGACGCCGTCCGCGAGCCGTGCCGCTCGCCGTACGCCCACCTCGGACTGTGCGCCGACCAGCAGCAGCGGCGGCCGCCCAGGCACCGGTGTCACCGCCTGCCCCGGTGACGAGAGCCGCTTGCCCTCGTAGCGTTCGGCGCTGCCGCTCCAGGCCCGCCGGATGATCGCGATCGCGTCTTCGAGCAGGCTCGGCCGTTGCTTGACCTGGCCGAAAGCCGCGAACTCGGACGTGTGGTAGCCCAGGCCGATCCCCAGGTCGAAGCGGTCGCCTGTCAGCAGCCCGATCGACGTGGCGTCCTCGGCGAGGCGAACTGGCTCGTGCAGTCCGGCGACGATGATGTCGGTGCCGACGCGCATCCGGGCCGTCCGCGCACCGATCGCCGCGGCGATCGTCAGCGGCGACGAGGCGTAGTCGTCCTCGGTGAAGTGATGCTCGCTCACCCAGGCCGAGCCGAATCCGAGACTCTCGGCCCAGACAGCTTGGTCGACGCTCTCGCGGTAAGAGGGCCGAGCGGCCGCTGCCACTCCGGCGGGTTGCGCAGGTCGTACCAGAGCCCGAAAGGTGGGCGCGATCGATCCGGTCACCAGTCCTCCTCAAGCTGGTTAGCGCACGGCCACAACGACGCTGATTCAGGCGTTCGTGGCCTGCTGCGCACGCTCCGCGGCGTGCCGGTCCGTAGCGGCCTGGATCGCGTCCGCCTGCCGCTGATTGAGCTCCTGCCAGCGGGACACTGCATAGTCAGAGGCGGTCTGCAGCCTGCCGGTGCTCTGCTGGAAGCGCGGCTTCACGTGGTTCGCGAACAGCTCGTAGCTCTTCAGCGTCGCCTCGTGCCGGGCCCACTCGTGGTGGATCAGCAGGTAGGACCCGAACCCGCCGGACTGCTTCTCCAGACGCTCGACCTGCGCGATGGCGTCGTCCACCGTGCCGATCACCCCGAGCCCGGTCTCGTTCACCCACTCGATCCGCTCCTCGAACGTATCGCCGGCCGCCCGGAAGTGCGGTGCCGCGAGCACATTCTGGGTGTAGTCGCACCACGCGTCGAGGCCGTACTTCACGTCCTCGATGGCCTGCTCCTTGGTGTCCGCGAGGTGCATCGGGCCGGCCAGCCGCCACTTGCTGCGATCCGGTGTGTGACCGAACTGGGCCGAGCGCTCCTCCATGACGTCCCAGTGCAGGGCGAGCGCGTCGAAACCGCCCTTGGCGGTGGCGCCGACCGACAGCAGATTGGCGCCGTTCTTGGCGGCCGCCCGCGGCCCGGTCGGCGAGGCGATCGCCGCCACCACAATGTCGAAATCGCTGTACGGCGCGAACTGCGTGGCCGCGTCCACGAGGTTGTAGCGGTTGGTCTTCGCGGTGACCCGCTCACCTCGCAGGATCGCCATGAGGACGTCGACGTCCTCCTCGAAGGCCGTGCGCTGCTCCTCCATGCTAATGCCGATCATCGCGGCGTCGGTGGGTAGCGCTCCCGGCCCGAGACCGAGCATGAACC
>Ga0307515_10022370_pt1 | contig 11143 bp, 21 predicted proteins | sample 17_EM_MG_FD_194513 | JGI IMG/M metagenome (GOLD analysis project Ga0307515, IMG submission 194513) | Populus trichocarpa ectomycorrhiza microbial communities from riparian zone in the Pacific Northwest, United States - 17_EM | ecosystem: Host-associated > Plants > Roots > Unclassified | place... | reverse complement strand
GACTGTCTGACCAACAAGCGCTCCGAGTGCCACGCTGAGCATTCCTACCCATCGAGGCATTGCGATTCCGTAGTCGGTGTTGGAGAACATGATCGTCATTGCAGCTTCTGGCGCGATCAGTAGAGCTATACCCGAGAGGATGAGGTATCCAGCGACATACAGGAGGCAAAGACGGGTTCTCATGCGAAACGCTCTTGCTATCGGTCCAGAAGCATGACGGAGACAAGCCTTTGCGGGCTAACGTTTGACTTAAGCGGCCTGCCGAAGGCAGGTCCGCTTGAAGGAAGGGTTAGGCGTCTTGTCGCTTGCGTCCGCCCTGGCCCTTCATCCATACAAGTGATGATGCGTCTGCGTACCAATTCAGGCACCGTGGAAGTGACTCCATTTGCGTGGGGACACCGCGGCTTCGCCAACAGATCGCTCGTACATTTAGGAGGAGTAATCGTGAAGCACCTCTCCAGAAGCTCTCGTCGCCAGCAGCGTGGAATCGTATGGTGGGTAGTAGCGATCATCATCATTGTCGTCGTATTCGTTGCCGGCAGTGCTGGCTCTCTCGGTACAAGCGGTACTGAAGTTCCCGGTGAGCCACCTCGAACCTGTTTCACCAAGTGCGGCTTCTTCATGGAGTTTCGTTGTGAAGACGGTAAGCTTATAGGGGCGTGCTTTCCGTTTTGGCCGTGTTCTTGGGGCACAGGCCCACATCAATGTGTCACTCCTCCGCGCGGTGACAATGGGGGTTCAAGTTCCCAACTTGCAACCAAGGACAACGACTGAGCCACAGAGGATAGAGACGCCTAACGTTTGACTTAAGCGGCCTGCCGTAGGCAGGTCCGCTTGAAGGAAGGGTTAGGCGCCATCTTGTCCCGCCCAGTAGGTTTTGGCTGCCGTCTCGAAACCACCATTCTCAGCCCTCAGAAGCCGAAAGTCTTCCAGATTTTTGAATAGGCCCGAACTTCCAGGGTGCATGGTTTCGTAGGATTTCAATGCAAGTTCTCTAGCTTGTCGTTGGCGAGGGTACACATAGCCAAACCAAGCATTCGCTTCAGTGACGATGGCCGCCGTAGCTGGCATACCGATCTCTTTGAACGCTTCGACGGCTTCTGGAGCTAGAACTCCAGTGCTGTTTGCGTAGAACTGACGGAAGCCACCATTGGTGGCTTCCGCTTGACACCAATGAGAAGCGAAAAGGTGGCCAGCCTTGCTTGAAACGGCAGCGAATTCCCGCAGAAATTGCGTAGGTCCGTCATAGATTGAGACAGCCCCTTCGACGTCGATGATGGTCTTCCAGAATGCTTCGTCGTTGCTCATGGCGCCTAACGTTTGACTTAAGCGGACCGCCGTAGGCGGGTCCGCTTGAAGGAAGGGTTAGGCGGCTGGCGTGTTGCCCGCCGGAGACTTCGGGCTTCGGATGAAGCGCGACCAGAATGCGAACTCGAACACACCACCGACGGCAAACAGCGCGGTGGCCCCGGTGTTCCAGCTGGCCGCGTAGCAGATGACTGCGGCAACAAGCAACGCGAGGGTGACGAGGTGGCGGTTCATGGTTATTCGCTCCTTCCTTGTGTGTACAAACAATCTTGTGATCTCTGGCGACGGTGCGGGCTCAGGTGATCTGAAAGACCTCGCCGTTCGACGGCGTAGCAGATTCGTGGAAAAGATCGGCCAGATACTGACACAACTCTTCTGCGGCGAGAAAGTTTGGCACTACGAATCCAGCCGGGACCCGCTTGCCTTCCGAGGCTAGAGAGAATGCGGTCCATGACCCTTGGGTACCGACGATGGCTACCAAGCGACCGAAGACATTGAACCGGTACTCACTCATTCGCTGTTCAGCCGCCTAACGTTTGACTTAAGCGGACCGCCGTAGGCGGGTCCGCTTGAAGGAAGGGTTAGGCGTCTGATGACTAGAAGACACCGGCTTCGCCCTTTTCAAACGCCCGCTTCCAAGTGCGATAGCCGTCCAGTTCGGCATCTAGCACGGGGGCTGAGCCAATGTGCGTTTGACCTTCTGCCGCACCGGGCGGGCGATTGGGAATATGACCCATTCGGACATGCCACTTGCCGGACAGGGCAGCGGAGCGCGCTTGTTCAAGTGAGTCGAATTCAGATTCACCGTAGGAAGCGCTGACGATCAACAAGTAGTCATCGACGGGGGCAACAAAGCTCTTGCCCTGAATGTTGATGGCCTCGCCCTTCTTCACGACGACTCTATCAATCTTGAGGATCTTATTCACTGCAAACTTGCCATCGCTGAGACGGCTTGCGAGCAGATCGCCCTCCTTGAACGGGAAGTCTTTGTATTCGGGAGGAAAGTAGTCGCCGGCGGCTGCTGTCATGGCTTGTACGACGAGAATGAGTAGGGTGAGGAGCTTGGCTATGCGATACATTCTGACGCCTAACGTTTGACTTAAGCGGCGTGCCGAAGGCACGTCCGCTTGAAGGAAGGGTTAGGCCACGCGTTCAAGCGCAGCCACAGGATAAATTTGTACTGAGCCTGGGTGAGATTCAGACTCGACGGCGTAGCCCTCAGGGGTCAGTTTTGTGCAGTACCAGCCGACAACTTGACCCTGCCAAGCGGCGCCAGACTTCTTGCGTACAAGATCTCCCAGGCGAAACGTGGCGCGCAATGGCAGTGCAAACTGACCGGCAACTGGAGTACTGACGTCATTGCTACTTTGATTCATAGCTAACCCTTCTTGTGAATGTCTTGAGATGCTCGGCTGATCCATACCTACTACTTGATTGATCAATGACCTTGAAATCTTTCGCCCACGATGCGATCGACGGCACTGGAGACCAAGTGGTGGGAAAGCGGCCTCGTTGAATGCCGTTGGCAGATCGAATTGAGGCACAAGCGACTGTACAAATCTCGGCCGGATGCGCGAAGGCTTCTGGCGCCACGAAAGGTTCGCATTTCGGGGCCTAACGTTTGACTTAAGCGGCTGGCCGTAGGCCAGTCCGCTTGAAGGAAGGGTTAGGCGTCTCCTTGCGGAGCGCGCCTGACGTGTTGCACGGTGCAAAGCACGGTGCTGTGTTTTAGCCTTGCGCAGCATGGCTTGGAAGGACAGGCATATGAAATCGACTGATAGCCAAGATATCGATATGAAAATGTCAACCGATTGTGGACGGCAATACTTTCGCACGAATCACATCGGCCTGTGATTCAAACTCCTGAAGGAACACGGAGTTCACGGACGTTTGAAGGTGTTGGGTGTACTCCTTTTCAAGCTCTACGCCAACTGCTTCGGCGATTCTTGGATCACCCGAGATGACGGATAAGACGCCGCGCATGGTTGCATCAAACGCGCTTAGCCTTCCAGCGAATTCAGACACGGTTTGCGCAAGCAGCGCAATTGATTCCGCTTCTGTCATGAGAACTCCTTGGAATGACGATTGAGACGCCTAACGTTTGACTTAAGCGGCCTGCCGTAGGCAGGTCCGCTTGAAGGAAGGGTTAGGCGTCTGCAGGGCAATACACCTCTTTGCCGTGGATGCCGAGAAACTGGCGGCACTGGCAGAAAGCTTGGCGTTTGAATGCGTTGGCATGACGACGCATTGTGGCTGCAAACGCTGCGAAACTGGAAGGTGCATGAAGTGCTCCGCGACAGACGCTGGAACGGCAAGACCTGCGTGACCGAAGCTCGCGGTCTTGCATGGCTGGCACGCCCAAGCCTGGTTGCATAGCGCGCCGACCTTGATCAGAGACTGATGGCAGACCGAGTGCCGTGCGCTGGCCGCCAGCGAAGCGGGACGGACAGCCCGCGGGGACCGTGACTGGCAACGTGGCGACAAGGCAAGAGTGGTTTGCGAGTAGGCGAGCTTGGCAAAGCGAGGTGACCTTGCGAAAACGCGGCGACCGAAGCTTGCACGGACGACCATGCTTGACGACGAGACCATAGACGCCTAACGTTTGACTTAAGCGGACCGCCGTAGGCGGGTCCGCTTGAAGGAAGGGTTAGCCGTCAGTCCCACCAGAAGAACCATGTCTTGCCGTTGAGTAGTCCCGCCGCCAGCGCTTCGATAGATCCTAGGTTCTGATGCACGATATCCGGGCAGTAGACGTGATGCTGCCTCGCAAGGGAGAGAGCGTCTTCGCGATTTGTAGGCGGCCGATCGACGGTCATTTCAATGACGTCATCTGCCACACTGGCAACCACCGCTCCGTATTGCTCGAGCCAGTACTTGAAGAGGCTTGCATGTTCCTCGGCTCGCGGAACTGAATTCCAGTTCCCAATGCGGAGAAAGCAAGGGACCATCCATGGTTCAGGTGCGGGTATCACTGAGATCAGTACCTCCGGGTACGGTTCCTGAGTCCGACTATCCCTGTGTGCCCACAGTGCTCGGTTAGGTGAATCCTCACCGTCCGGCCATGGGCCGGGAGCGACTTCGTAGTACTCCATGTCTTCTGCTGCGCGCGCTCGAAACCATTGCACCGGATCGATGGCAATGGCCGCAGCGATGAGCTCGTCAGTGGTCTTGTTGCTATTCCTCGCCATGCAGGCCACGAGTCGGTCAAACTTCTCCTGACTCCCTAAGATCACAGGAACGCCTTGCGCCGCGGATCGCAAGTCGCGGAACCTTGCTAGCGCCTCGGTGCCGCGGATTCGATGGAGTTCATAGGGGAAGTTCAACGGATGGCTCCTGACGGCTAACGTTTGACTTAAGCGGACCGCCGTAGGCGGGTCCGCTTGAAGGAAGGGTTAGGCCACGCTCGTGGAGACGCAACCTTGCCTTGCATTTGGATGGCGAAGCATACCAACGCCGGATGCATGAGCTGGCAGACCGATTCTTGGGCCGCGCCTGAAGGTTGCCTTTGCGACAGAGTGCCAGGCCATTGCCGCTGGGGCAATGAGACCAGCCCGAAGCTTGGTGCTTCGACCGTGGGCGGCAAGAGTTGTTTGCGTGGTCGCTCAGAACTTCCTTCCGTCCGAGCCGACGCGGCCGTACGCTGGCCGCCGAAGGACGGACAGCCCGCGCTGACCTTGGCTGCAACCTTGAGAAGATGCGCAGAACTCGAAGCGCCTGCGGCAGCCGGTGTTTTGCGCGATAGCGCGTGCGACGACACGAAAGGCAGGCGTTCTTCCATGACTGGGCTCTTCGCGTGGCCTAACGTTTGACTTAAGCGGCCTGCCGAAGGCAGGTCCGCTTGAAGGAAGGGTTAGGCATCTGCATGGCAGTTCGCTGGAAAGAAATGTCGTTCTACGAGTTCGATAAGAATGTGCAGAACTTTGATGTGTAGCTCTTGAACTCGATCGGCGAAGGCGCCGGCTGGCGTACAAATGTAGACATCACTCAGAGCTTCAAGCTCCGGACTTTGCTTGCCAGATAGAACAATGACGCCAAGGCCGAGTGACTTGGCAGTGCGAGTAGCGGCCAAGATGTTCTTGCTCGTTCCGCTGGTGCTGAGAGCCAACAAGCAGTCACCCTTGCGGCCATGTGCCTCAATGTAGCGCGAAAACACTTGCTCGTAACCCAGGTCATTGCCAACGCAACTCATATGCCCGGGATCACTGATTGCTGCCGCGGCAAGTGCAGCGCGATCTCGGCGGTAGCGCCCGGTGAGCTCTTCGGCGAAGTGCATGGCATCGCACATCGAGCCTCCATTGCCGCATGAGTAAACGTGACCTCTTCGTTCGAAGACCTCGATCAACAAGCGGGCGGCGTGCTCGACGCTTGCAAGCGCTTCTTGATTGGAGAGAAGGTTCGTGAGGGCGGCATGTGCTTCACGCAGGCTGGATTGGATGCGCTGGATCGACATGAATCTCTCGAATTGGGAGTGGATGCCTAACGTTTGACTTAAGCGGACCGCCGTAGGCGGGTCCGCTTGAAGGAAGGGTTAGGCCTCAGGTGTGCACGCCGCGCGATCTGAACCGGCTGGGTTTGTTCTTGGAACATGGAGCGCCTTCGAGGCTGGCGGGAATGTGCTGCAGATGCTACATGAGCATTTCGAGTAGGCCGCGAAGAAGGACGAACATAAGAGCGAAGGAAATGAGGACTACAAAGAGCAGAACAAGTACCCCCTCAAACCCCAAGTGAGCAACTTCATACATCAGCATGTCAATGCGCGTTGGCACCTTCGGTGAAACCCATTCTTCGACTTGGCTTCGTAACCGAGGCGAGCGAGCATTCAGGATCAGACGGATCGCAGCGCCACATGCCAGTAGCGCGAGAAATAGGGCTGCTAGGGTTGTCACGATTTCTGAGGCCTAACGTTTGACTTAAGCGGACTGCCGTAGGCAGGTCCGCTTGAAGGAAGGGTTAGGCGTCGGGCGGCGTTGTGAACTACAAGCCTTGCCGGAAGTTGTGGTCATTGATTGGCCTCCTCGGCCGCCTTGAGTTCTGCGGATACTCGGTCATTTGACTGGTACTCGCGCTTGAGCGACTTGATCATTCCTGGAACTCTCTCACAGTGATATCGACGAAGTGCCCTGCCAACCTCTTCGTCATGGGTGTTGCCGTCACCGCTAATTTCACCGGCGAAATGATGACAGAGTTCGAGTCGCTTGATCATAGCCTCGACTTCAGATGGCAGGCGGGGTGGCTTATTCGACTGCGGCTTTGCGCTCGAGGCGGCGCTCATCGGCCTTGGTTCCGGCGCGCTCGTTTGGCTGAACGCTGAGCAGTTCAGGCAAAGCATCATTGCGCCCAACAAGGAGGCCAGGAACTTGCGGATGTGCATTGTCGACGCCTAACGTTTGACTTAAGCGGACCGCCGAAGGCGGGTCCGCTTGAAGGAAGGGTTAGGCGTCCGGCGTCGTCTCATGGTGCGATCACTGTAACCCTGACGCGGACTCTGAGGTGCACTTGCTGATCTATGTTTCCCTTGGCGAATGCTTCGTAGGAAAATTCATCTTCGCCGGCATAGCCGGGCTCTGGTTTGTATATCGCCTTCGGAGCCGAGAACTCGGCGAGACCGTGCTGAGCTTTCACCGTGATGGTTCCAGACTCAGCGAGGTTCTTGCGTTCCGATGGAACTCCAAAGTTCGTGATGCTGCAAGCACGGCCACCGTTGACAGCGGACATATGCGCTATGGCTCCCTGAGGCAGGGTGGATCCTTGAAACGGCTCGACGTGGCACGCAGGTTTTTGGGCCGTTGCTTCAGCGGAAAAGCCTGCAGCGATGGCCAGCAGCAAGAATGAGTGGAATGGCGACGACATGGACACTCCTTGGACGCCTAACGTTTGACTTAAGCGGACTGCCGTAGGCAGGTCCGCTTGAAGGAAGGGTTAGGCCGCATTCTTGGACTCCGCGAGCATGGTATTGAGTAGACGCCTGGCCTGAGAAACGCGAAGCTTCGACAGGAAGAAGGCGGTACCGACGATAGCAGGAACGAGAAGGCTGAAGAATCCGATGAGCCACTTCTCCTTGCCCATATACGGCCAGTTGAGGATGACAAGTGGCGCGAACAACGCGAAGTGCGCGAGCAGGATGAGCGCTGAACCAAGTTGGCCTTCGATCCCTTCTCCAGTGAAGACCTTCTTCTCTGCGAGGTTGATCCAGCCGTAAATGTTGGTCCATCTTCCGGGTTGCGGCATGGCGAGCGTGACCCTCAATCCAGAAGTCACTTCGGGATGACCATGTACACGAGCCTCGTAGATCTTTCGTCCACCAGTCTCGAAACCAAACGCCGTGTACTTGCTGCCATCCTTGGTGCGTTGGTGGACGACGGAGAAGACTCTGTCGAATGTGATCGTCTCGAGGTACATGCGGCCTAACGTTTGACTTAAGCGGACCGCCGCGGCGAGCCGCGCTTGGCCGAGAATGAAATGAAGGCCAGGCGCGGCTTGCCGTGGCGGGTCCGCTTGAAGGAAGGGTTAGGCGTCGCGTACTGAAAATACCCATCGAGCGCCGGAAAATGGAGACTCTCGACAAGAGATCTTCTTGTGCATTTGCTCGGTGAGCCGCGTTCCATTGTCACTTCTCTCAGTAGCTGCCGTTGAATGACCCGTCGAAACGACGACGCTCGGCTTCTGACGCCTCGCGTTCTGCGGCCTCGCGAGCGAGTTGCCGTCTGATCGTCTCGTTGCTCTCATGCTCGGCTTCAATAGACTTCAGCTCTTCTGACGAATAGCGAAGCTCGTTGGGGAGAGCGGCGGAGCACGATTCGCACTTGGCAAGGCGGCGATTGAATACTGCAAATCCGCAGGCGGGGCATCGAAAGCGAATATCAGAATTCATTCTTGATGACTCTCATGTCAACTGCAGTAGATGAAGACGCCTAACGTTTGACTTAAGCGGCAGGCGACGGGCGAAGCCCGTTGACTGTCCGCTTGAAGGAATGGTTAGGCCGCATCGCTGTCTGCTACGCTGCGGCGGCGTGTAGCTTTACGCCCAGCGCCCTAGCGACCTTCAACACGGTAGAGAAGCTCGGGTTTCCGTCTGCGCTCAGTGCTCGATAAAGACTCTCGCGGCTCAGCCCGGCGTCTTTGGCAACTTGAGTCATTCCTTTCGCGCGTGCAATGTTTCCGAGTGCCTTGGCAATTCCGGCCGCATCGTCTGGTGCCTCTTCAAGCCATGCATCAAGGTAGGCGGCCATTTCCTCCGGCGTACGAAGGTGCTCTGCTACGTCATACGGCGTGGCTTTCGTCGGCTTCTTCGTTTGGATCTTGGGCATGATGACTACTCCTTGAAGTTCCTAGCCAGACGAATTGCCGTCTCGATATCCTTCTGCTGCGTCGACTTATCTCCGCCGATCAAGAGCAAGAGGAGCCTTTGCCCTCGTTGGGTGTAGTAGACGCGATAGCCAGGCCCGACGTCGATCTTCAGTTCCGACACACCATCAGTCAAATCTCTGTGCTGGCCCGGGTTGCCGTCAATCAAGCGATCGACCCGCACCAGAATCCGTGCTCTCCCGGCGCGGTCTCTGAGCTCGTCGAGCCACTCACGGTATTCGTCGGTCTTCTCAACGCGCATTCGCCAAGTGTAGCTCAAAGGCTACTGTTGTCAAGGGCAGTGCAGGACTCGGTTCACTGCGGCCTAACGTTTGACTTAAGCGGCCTGCCGTAGGCAGGTCCGCTTGAAGGAAGGGTTAGGCCGCACTTCTTGCCCGTGCACTTGGCTCAAACACCTTCTCTACGCTGTGAGTTCGACCCTCTTCGTACTCGAACTCTGCGCGTGCCAAGACTAACCTTGTTGATGCGGGGATCATTGACACAAAGGTTATTGGTTGGTCGACGCCGGGCTCCACGAAGAGCGACCCATAGTTCTTCGCAAAAATTACATCCGGTTCATCGATGAGCTTTCTTGGGAAGGCCAGTCTAGAGGGCTGCCCTTCCCAGGCAGACAGCTCATCGACTTCATCGATTCCACGGAGTCTAATTCGCAGTCTCTTGAACCGGTGAACTACCAATCCACCATTCTTGACATTCAAAGTCAGTTCCACGGCGTACTTCCCGTCAAGTGGTCCGAAGAATTGGCATTGAATGGTGAAAAGGACGCGACGCGCATGGCTACGTTCTCGGATGAACCGGAAGTACACCCACAGCCCAGCAGCCACAGTCAGGCTGATCTTCACAACTTCTAGAGCGAGGTCGGACGACATAGTTCTTGTGCGGCCTAACGTTTGACTTAAGCGGACCGCCGTAGGCGGGTCCGCTTGAAGGAAGGGTTAGAGCGCATTCTTGCTCGGACGAACATAGAAGTTATCGAACTCAGCTTGCTCAACGAGTTGAAAGCCGTGCCTGAAATAGAAGAGATTTGACTTGCTCTCACGCAGCGCTCCTACGCGAACCGGAAGCGCCTTTGAATCTGCCTCCTCGAAGACTAACGCGAGAACAGCGCCGCCGATACCGTGGTTTTGGGCGTTTGGGCGAATGTAGAGATGATCGAGTAGCAGTGCATCCGCCTGTGGTTTGACCACGAAGAATCCGACACGTGCTCCATTAAACTCGATGTGACGCGTGTGGTCTGGCGAATAGCTGCTGCGAAAGCGCTCTCTTGCACGAGCCGGATCAAATCGCCCAACATGCTCGAGGCTTACTTTCATAGCCTCAATTCGCAGAGCAACGAGTGACTCAAAGTCGCCGGGCTGCGCCGGCGATACAGTGATTGACGGATGAAGCACTGGCGCTGTTGGCATGGGCGTGTATGGGCTCTAACGTTTGACTTAAGCGGCCTGCCGAAGGCAGGTCCGCTTGAAGGAAGGGTTAGACCTCACGGTGGTAGGCATTCGGAACGAACCTCTCCATGAGGGTTTGCGGCTTGACTGGCGACGTGAAACCGAACTTCGCATATAGGCCATGAGCGGTACTGGTTGCCAGCATGAACCTGCGTAAGCCTTGAAGCTGAGGCTGAGCCAAGATTGCCGACATAAGCGCAGAACTGTACCCTTTGCCTCGATGCTCCTTCAGAACGAAGACGTCAACGAGGTATGCGAACGTGGCGTAGTCGGAGACAACGCGCGCGAATGCCACCTGCGATTTACCAAGAAATCCGCCAAAGTTCAACGAGTTCTCGACAGATGCACGGACCGTTTCGAACGGAATGCCGGCTGCCCAAGCCGACTCCTCCGACAAGAAGCGATGAATGAGCTTGATATCTTGGTCTTCGACTGCGGTGGAGATTCGTAGTTGTTGCATGACTGAGGTCTAACGTTTGACTTAAGCGGCGTGCCGAAGGCACGTCCGCTTGAAGGAAGGGTTAGGCGTCTGCAGGGCAACACACCTCTTTGCCTTGGATGCCGAGACTCTGGTGGCACTGGCAGAAAGCTTGGCGTTTGAATGCGTTTGCATGACGGAGCATTGTGGCTGCAAACGCTGCGAAACTGGAAGCCGCATGAGGTGCTCCGAGACAGACGCCGGAACGGCAGGGCCTGCGTGACCGAAGCTCGCGGTCTTACATGGCTGGCACGCCCAAGCCTGGATGCATGGCGCACCGACCTTGACCAGAGACTGATGGCAGACCGAGTGCCGTGCGCTGACCGCCAGCGGGGCGGGACGGACAGCCCGCTCTGCCGTTGCCCAACAACGCGGTGACAAAGCAAGAGTGGCGCGCGAGTAGGCGAGCTTCGCAGAGCAAGATGACTGCCCGAAAGCATGGCAACCTGAACTATGGGCGAGGACCGAATGCGACGAGACCATAGACGCCTAACGTTCTAGGTAAGCGGACCGCAGCGGCGTGGCGTGCTTGGCCCAGAATGAAATG
>Ga0307515_10022369_pt1 | contig 11143 bp, 3 predicted proteins | sample 17_EM_MG_FD_194513 | JGI IMG/M metagenome (GOLD analysis project Ga0307515, IMG submission 194513) | Populus trichocarpa ectomycorrhiza microbial communities from riparian zone in the Pacific Northwest, United States - 17_EM | ecosystem: Host-associated > Plants > Roots > Unclassified | place... | reverse complement strand
TCTTTCTGCCGCTTCCAGTCTTTCTCTTGCATATCCTCTCCCTCACACACAGCACTGCTCTCGCTCCCCTTCATATCAGCTAAACGGAAGAGCACCTCTTCTTTATATCTTGGGGTTTTGGAATTTTCAGTTTACTCTTTTTCTCTTTTCTTTATTATTATTATTATTATTATTATTTACCCTATTCTTTTAGGGACGGTAAAAGTTTCATCTTTGACCCTACGGGTTGCTTCTGTGCTATTTCAACGGCGGAGAAAACAATACGAGGGGGTAAAAAAAAAACTGGCAAAGATTCCAAAATCTTAGCATCGTTAATCCAATGGACCAATACTAATATCCATTACCGATGTACATCACAAGCAGTTCCCGGCTGCTGACATTACTGTCAAGCCTCGAGCATTTCTTTATCAGTTTGATCGTTCAGCCTCCCAATACAAACCAAGGATGGTGACGGTGTGTAAACAGTGATTCAGGTTTAAGAACTACATGGCTTTCGCGGTACATCAATTGCAAGCCAAAAACAGATTGCAAAGAGACAAAACCACCAGTCTACCACCAAGCATCAGAACGAAACAACTGACTTGGCTTGTGTTGAAGCTTGCAAACGAGATAGAGCAGTGTCACTTTCCTCGCATTCGTCAAAAACTATGGGTCTCCCGCTGATAGGCTTCCTGTGGATCAGACAAATAATTTATTAGAACTTGTATGAAAGGGATACATGCTCTAAAATTTCAAATTACAATCAACAAAGTATTAACAATAGCTGTTGCAAGTCTTAAAAAACAGCATGTGACTGTCTCGTCGTTTGATTAACCCAATAGACTGCTAGTTTTTCAGTCTGATCTTACTACCCTGATTCCTACCCTGGTTTAAGTTTCAATTGGGAAGGTACAAACACCATCATTACTCAACTGCAATAACATTGGCCGGGGGAGAGGTACTCGCAGATCTTACTAAATTTACAAGACAAACAAATTACGGGACTCCATATGCTAAACTAAATCAGGTTAAAAGATGCGCCGCCAATCAGACAGTTGCCAAATCATTGTTCTTCTGGGGAAGAAGATGTTTTCGGAGGAGACAGAAAGTTAGATCGTAATAAAACTGGGCAGACACAGTTTTTTTTTTGGTGAAAGGCAGTTTAACTCCAATAGCCAACAAATAGTCAATAACACAGGCAGGAACCACAAGGCTCAGAAAATAAAAATACCTTTGTGAGATGAAACTCTCTTCAGACAATGCCTTCTCTAACCTCTCCTCAAATGGTGTTGCATGCCAACTTACCTTCTGATCCTGAAAACAAAAGACGGTTACTGGTATGCAGCTGCTAATAGTGCACGCAGTGAGAGAAGAATAAATATAGTTTACCTCTTTATATTTGTTTGTCGAATTTGGAATTCCATTTCCATCCCACCACTTCGGGGAGATTCGAGAAGCTTCATTCTCATTCCAGTGAGCAGCAACCATTCCAATTATAGGCCTGTCCCCAGGAGTTCTACCAGAACTAAAATTTTTGCCAGCAGCAGTGCCAATATTTGGATTATCTTCACCAGTTGTGGATTGTGGTGGTTTGACCCAAGAAGACAAGCTCGCTTCCACCTTCAAATCTTTCCCAGAGGATGTTTCTTTTACTCCCCATTCTGGTTTAGGAGTTGCACTTTCAGACTGCTCAAGAGAGAACAGCTCACCTGACTGTTCATGTGAGTTAGAATCATCTTCCCTCAGTAACTTCCATTGAGAGGCATTTTCAACAGGGTTCAAGACCGAATAAACATATTGGGACCTGATCCTAGTCTTTCCATTTGCTAGAGTTTCCAAGTTTGCAGGAAAAACAGTACCGGGAGTTTGCATGTCGTCTGAAATTTTTAACGGGGTCGGTCTAGGAGAAGGCTTTGAAACACTCAAATTCCCTGGAGATTCATATTTCCTAGGAACTTGGCAACCATTTTCAGACGACCCTTTAGAGGAAGATGTATCAAAATCACATTCAAAGCGAACAGACCTGTTCCTGCTCTGAACTTTTGTAGCTGAAAGCCAAGGAGCACCAGTAGCAACGTTATCAATCTCATCTGGTTGAACCTTGATCATTCTTTTATGACTCCCTGACTCACTATCTTCTCTGGATTGTACATTTGTCATGCAGCTACAGAAAAGAAGACATGAAATATTAGCCGTTCTAAAACTTTCATGGATGAGTTCCAAGTATTGCAAACAATAAAGGAACATATTGCATGACCGGATGAGCCTCTAATGGATCTCATCAAGCCAAGAAAAAAAATGCAATTATTAGATGCAGATCCTTCAACAGGCCATGTTACTCCTCAAGACCATCATAAAAGAGTCAATGAATAAGATTTACAAACAGTTTTCAAACTGATTGCAAAGCAATTCTTAAGCTTGAAAAATGAGACAAATTTAGTTTCCAGGTCCCATGTGCACAGAGAGAAGTTAAATACATGTGAATCATTTGACTACTCACAGAAGTAATTAGAAGTTCAACCTGCTAGGTGTCTGCTCAGAAGAAAATGAACCCTTCCCCAATTCTTCCCAAAGTTTAACCGGAGTACGGGAGTCTTCATTTTGATTATCCAACTGAAGTTTCTCCATCGATGTGTTGGGAAGCCATGAATGGAACTTTGAAGATTCTGAATATTTGTCAAGCCCTGGTGAACCTTTAAACTTATCGCAAGCTTTCCGAATTTCAGTTGGAGTCTCTGGCAAAGTACCACAAGCTTTAAGAAATTTAGCCTGCAGAGAGAAGTCACGACCAAAATAATTAAATTAATTAACGAACTCTCTCATTAGAAAGTTTAAGGTAGATTATGTTATTGAAGAGCTTACAACTGAAAGATAAATCCAGAAAAACAAATAGATGAAGAGTTCAACTGTCCTTCATAAATATGAACACTAATTATAGTATTTCGGGATGTTATATATTGATGTAAACTGTATAATCATCTTATAATAGGATCTACCATGGGATGCCCAACTATCATCTTCTAAAAGGTCCGACCATCTACAAACAATAGACATCATCATAAATCATTCTCGCATTTAAATGGCTTTGTGCATTTTATTTGTAATAGAAGTAAAACATTGAGAATGATAATTCGGAAGCCATAAGGGTGCCGTTTTAGAAAAGGTAAACAGATTCTGATTGAAGATCAAGCAACAATTGTTAAGTCCCGATTCAAAAAAATTAATTCAAATTTTCTAACAATTGTAAGCGACTTTAATTTATAGTTCAACGGATGAATACATTCTGACCTATCCCAATGGGAGGATGAGGCCCTGCAGCAGAGCTAATACTAGATAAAAAGCTCTTAACGCTACTGCTTTTCAACCCTATTCCTGGTTTGATCCTTTTCTTCATAACCACTACCCAGAGCTAAAAAGAAAGCCCCATGATTGAACGCATCTTTCGGTCTCAAAAACGTAATGTAGAAACCAATCATCACAAATAAATGTTTAAAACTACAGCTTGAAAGTAGCAAGAATAGCACAAACAAATTCTCATTGATAGATACAACAGTACACACCTCATCCCTGAGTCCCTTATTGATCTGTGGGGATCCTAAACACGGATTCTCAATATCACCACGCGGAGATTCTTCTTTCTCTATCAAAGAGGAAACAAATGCAATTAAAAACAAATCAGAAACCAAAAAAAGAAAAAATCAGAGTGAAAACATGATTAAAGATATTAAACAGCTATTTACCTTCAGATAAAAATAGAGATGATAAACGATTTTTAAGCACCCCAGCTTCCTGCTTCCCACTCACCAAAAAAAAGAAGTTGTGAATATCTTATCATTCAATAATCACCTGTTTAATCTCTAGCAAACATTACACCAAAAAATTAAACACTTATTTTCTATCCAACCAAAACAGATATTAAACAAAAACAAAAATCCTATAAAATATTAGACTAAAGAAATCGCTTGTTTTTCTAAAATTCAGCTTCCAATCAAACAAAAAAATTCCCAGCAACCAAACAGAAAGATTGAGATGCTAAACGATTTTTAGATACCATGGTTTCCTGCTTCCCATTCTCAACTCAGCCAGGAAAAAAATGACGACGACGGTAAATATCATATAATTCGATAATTCTCTGTTTTACTTTTATCTCATAAAAAACACCGATATCAAGGAATTAAACGCTCAGTAATCGATTCGCAGCCATTTCAGCCAACACGTCTCGAACAAAAAAAAACTAATAGAAATCCTAGAGAATCCTAAAAACCAACTAAGAACAAGATTACAATTACCTAAAATTCAGTTTCAAGAAACAGAGAAAAGAAACGCTTCTTTCCAGCTTTAAGAAATATATATTTACGGGGAACAAAACAGAAAGTGGAAGAAAAGAAAAGAAAGATTACAAGAGTAGGTTTGGATCGAAGAGAATCGGAGGAGATGGCGTGCGGTCGAGACCGATTAGAGCGATCGTCTTTGGTTCGGAAGCAGGTAAAGAAACAACCCATAGCTCTTAAAAACGATCTAAAAAGAAACCGCAACACCTTTCCCAAAATCAATCCAATTTCACGCTTCAACGATGCACATATCATGTTACTGTCATCTATCTATTTTCTTTTTCTTCTTTTTTTTTTCTTTCGTTCTTGTGGGGTTTATAATCAGGGTGTGAGAGGGGGGGGGGGAGATAGCTGTTGGGTTGTTTTTGAAATTTGAAACCAACCAAACGAGGGAAAGATTTCTGGTCTCCGAAATGAAAACGTTTTTGAGTGTTTCCCGTACTTGATGGGTAGGCAAATGATGGTGCTACTCGCTTCATGATCATGACACGTTGGTGGGTTGTGATTTTTTGTTTTTGGAATTTACGGGATTATCCCTGTGATGAAAGAGCGAGTGTTTCTCTATTATGGACGTCACAGGGTGTGAGGTGTGTTATTGCAAATTTTCCTTTCGAGGAATAACTTCTAAATTAGTCTTTTAAGTGATTATTTGGTATTGTAGTCAAGTTTATTTTTTAAAAATATTTTTTTGTTTTAAAATATATTAAAATTATTTTATTTTAATTTTCTATATTCAATACATTAAAATCACTTAAAAATACTATAAAAGTTATCAATTTGATTTTTTTCATTTGATTTTTTCAAAAAAAAAAATGCATTCTTAAAAGCTTTTACGCATTTAAAAGCAGAAGCTACTAAACTTTGGGTTTAATATATTTGGCATAACATTGACTTTTGCAATTATGCTTAAAAAATATAAGTTTTAAAAAAATATTTGTAGTTGTGGTTTTTAAAAAGCAGATTTTAAAAAATATATGTTTGATTTAAAATATTGTAAGATAGATTTTTGCATGTAAAATAAATTAAAAAACATATTTTTATAAATAAAATACATATTATTTTAGCTTCTATAATATCAAAATTTAAAATATAATTAGTACGAGATCTAGTAAAAAAAAAAAATTATTTAACTTATTATAACAAGTTTTTCTTCATGATTGAATAAAAAAAATAAAAAAAATCACAATCCCAAATATTCTCTCATCATTTATCTCGGTTTTTATTTTTTTTATTTTTTTTTCTATTCCATATTGATATGCTATGCCATTGTTTTCAAGAAAGCAAGGCAAAGAACAATTTTATGCATCCACCCTCATATGTCCTTTACTATTGTTTGGAACTTTGGGTGGGCTTCTGCGATTCTGCTCCCGTAGGCCTGTTATCAAATTTCTTTTATATTTTTTTTAAAAAAAAACTAAAATATGCGGGAAAATTACTGCACACACGAACTCCTCGGTACTTTTTGAACGGGAATGGTATGATTATTATTTTGCTTTAAAATAAAAAAACTCATTTAACTGCCTTTATGGGTCAATTGTAATTGTACAGGGATTAATGGGTCATTATTATTTTGATTGGGGTTTAGAACATGGTTTTAAAACCCGGCTTGACCCGGGGCTGAAACCGGACCGGGTTGAAGAAAAAACAGGGGAAGAAAAAACCCGGTGTGACTTGGCGGGGTAACCTGGCAAGACCCGATCAAGACCGGGTTGCAAACTCGTTGAATTTTGTTTTTTACTAAAACGACGTCGTTTTGATTTAAAAAAAAACTGACCCGGTCAAAACCCGAAACCCGGACCTTGGATAAGATCGGGTTTTAAAACTATGGTTTAGAATGTGTTTTTCTTTTTTAATTGTATAATGTAATGACTAGGATGTCCTTAAAATTCAAAAAAATTGCTTTGATGAAGGAGTGATTTTGTCTTTTTGTTTAAAAACACTCATCAAATTTACTTTGTTTTCTGGTTGGAGGCTTGCAGCATGCTCTCCAAGAACAAAATGCCAAGGACATTCTGGATCGAAGCAGTAAATTGAGTTGTTCAAATAGGAGTCGAACCTTTCTAATAAAGGATAAGACTCTAGAAGAAGCCTGGGGTTGACAATAAACCTCTAATTAAGGCCTAGAGTGGCATGTATGTGAGTTTAATTGGGGGTTATTTTTTGATTTTTTTTTTTGAGATGCATTAAAATAATATTTTTTAAAATTTTATTTTTTAATACCAACACATTAAAATAATAAAAAATCACTAAAAAAATAATTCAAAACAAAAAAAAAATCAAAAATTAATAAAAAAATCGGTTAAACATAACCTAGGCATTTTCTTCGAATTTGTTCATACTTCACAAGAGTCAATTATTTCCAACACTTTCAAATCCACGCATTGCGGTGTTGTTTCGTGGGCGAGAGCAAATGGTATTTTATTTATTTTGCTAATTAAAAGGAAAAAATAAAAGATGTGGCTGGAAATTGCGGTAACAGAGAAAAAAGCAATGAAAGTGACAGCAACGGCCAAGCTTACTTCTGTATAGGATTAGGAGCTGCACAGCCCGCACACATGTTGGTGGGTTGTAATTCTCGAAAAACAAAAAAACAAAAAAAGGTGATTGTAGTAATTTTATTATTTCCTTTTGAATTCTCATGTCATTATTAATCTTCCTATTCTACCCTTTTTTCCAGCTTTAAAAAACAGACAAAAAATAAATAAATAAAATTTCCTGTACACATGCTGGCGCCACGTTAAGGATCAATGGTCATGCCTGTGGAAAAGTAGCCAGCCAGCCAGCGATGCATCTTCACTGATGTGTATGCGAGAAAAACCACAAAATCAGTTTAATATATAATTACTGATTAGAAATACTGTGATTTATTGACATTACTGATTGGAATAGAAAAAGGATAGCCACTCATCACTCGAGAGTCCAGTGGACAGAGGGATTCAATTATTTATATATAATTAATTATTGATTAATTTGATTATATTATTTTAATCCTGTTTGTGTATTATCGTATTCATTATAATTATATATATTTGAATAAAATATCAAATATTTCATATTCATAAAAAATTTAATCTAGATTTTGTATAAATTTATAGCATTTTATTTTTTTAATTTCTTTTTATCTATTAAAACTCAATTCGTAAAATCTTTATCTTAAAAAATAAAAGCAAAGGTTAATAATTTTTTTAAAAACCACGTTATATATTTTATTTTCTTGATGCATATCAAATTTAAATTCTTAACTATATTCTCAGTTTTCTAAAAAAATACTATTGTATCATATGATTTTATAACTTTATTTAAAAAATAATTGAAAATAACAAAGAATCAAATAAAATAATGTAAAAGTAAACTCATGCACTTATAATATAAGCTTTTTACTGGTTTAAGAAAGATAGTATAAAATAAATTTACATCAATAAAATATTATCCAAAATATCTAGTTGAAAAAAAGTTCATGATTTTTTTCAACTTGTTATTAATATTTTTTTATTTTTAATTACATGTGACAAGATGGACTTTGTACTAGTTTAGTTTTTTGTTAGTAAATATCAAGATTGTATTGACTAAACTTTAATATACACAATTTATATATCATAACCATAGCGCTATTTTGAAAGAATACTATACAAGGCAAATAAAAATAAATAAAAATTATACTTTTTCTATATAAAAAGGATAAGATATTCACTTTCCAGCACATTAAAAAATTATAATTTTATTAGATATAATAGATTCTGCAAGAGAGACCTGCCCGGATAGGCAATAATAAAAAATAAAAAAAGATGACGAGTGCCACATGCTATATTATTGTGCATGGGTTGGACTGACAGGACAAATACCAAGAGCTATACATATAGTGGCATAAATCACATAATTACTTGTTTTGTTTTGTTTCGACATTTCTAGTGCAGGCATGCATCTCACACGAAACCCACGTTAAAATTGGCTACATGTCAAATTGCTCCACACAGCCCACTTGCCTCTCCTCGCGTCAAGAAGCTTTCTGATCCACATAATAACTCTTCCCATGATCGCAGAGTCTGTTTTATACTATAGTCGTCGTCGTTGTTTTTTTAAATTATATTTTTTAAAACCGCCATGTTGACTCTAACACTAATTTTTTTCCACTGTAAATGATCAGGCACCGTGAGCGATGGTCGCGTCAGCTGGTGGCGCTGGAAGAATGAGGAAGTCCATGGTGGTAGGCTAATTCTCCTCCTCCTCGATAATCCAACCAACAATAATATCAATATATTTAATATTTTTTATTTAAAAAAATATTTAAAACATATTTTTTTTATTTTTTAAAAATTATTTTTAATATTAACACATTAAAATATTTAAAAACTCTAAAAAAATATTAATTTAAAATAAAAAATAATTATTTTAATTTTTTTTAAAAAATACTTTTAAAATATAAAAACAAATAGAATAATAATAATAAAAAGAATAGCAGAAGCTACGGTCACCGGTGATCCATAGTCAAGTCTTTGCAGTTGACAAATGGGAGAAGAGTCTGCAGGCATTATTTACCTATTATTCCTGTCACTTTTAAACTATTTTTATTTTTAAAAAAATTATATATAGTTTTTTATTTTGATATACTAGTGTTAAAAATAAATTTTAAATAATAAAAAAATTATTATTTTAAGTTTTTAAAATAAAAATCATTTTAAAATACAACCCTACATGACCGGATAGAAAAATACTTGTCTAATTTTTGTCCAGTTAATTACATCGAAATTTACACCAATAGGGATTATTAACCTGTTACATTAAGTAATATTTATTATTATAGTAATAATTATTTTTAAGATATTTTTTATGGTATACTAAAATAATATTTTTAATTTTTAAAAATTATTTTTATATCAATATGTTAAGATGATTTAATAATATAAAAAAATAATTAAAAAACACGTGGCTGCATAGTCAAACACATTCCAAAAAGACTGCAAAGAGAGACGGCATAAAAATCGATAAGAATTATTACAAAGCAGTGCTGTTAGGATTCCAACTAGTTTTCAAAGTTAGAACGGGAGGAAATTTCCCAGCGGTTAGGATGACTATCTTTATCACAAGGACTTTACAATTCAGCATTAAATTTTTGAAACCTGGGGAAATTTGTAAATATTAAGAAATTGTTTACAAACATAGTAATATTTAAATCTTCTAGAAAAAGGAAAAACTAGAACTCTCTATCCAGATACAATATTTTTCTATTTAGAAAACTGAAAATTTAGTTTTTTAATTTTTTAAATTTACAATGAATTTGAAAAACACATTTTAAAGTTTTTATAATTTTCATTTACAACTTTTTCTTTGTTTTTTAAATAAAAAAAGACACGGACAATACATTTATATATATATATATATATACAAACACCTTTTGGCAATGTAAAACATTATAGTTAAATTTTTTATATTTTGATAACTTTTCATGATAATTTGAATAAAATAAAATTAATATTCTATAATTAGACTACCATGGGTATAAAATATTAGTATGACTGTTATAAATTATAGTTTGACTTTTTATGATGAATAGCCATGATTTTGATGTATTTGTTTTTAAAAATTTGATGAACAATTTTGTATTCGTTAATGACAAGTGAACAAGATTTTTAATATTTTATAAAAATAATAAAAAAAATTTGAAAAGGAAAAATATTATATCAATAAATAGATCCTAAATTTTTACATGGTTTTATTAGTTTCCATTTATACCGCACAGACAAATAAAAAGGATGTTTTAGAGTTTGATAGCTATTGTTTTTCGTTTAAAAATATATTAAAATAGTATTTTTTTTAAAAAAAATTATTTTTTACATCAGCATATCAAAATGATATAAAAACATCAAAAAATATTAATTTTTTTAAAAAATATATTTTAAAAAATATTTTTAAAACATAAAAATAAATAACACAAACCTTATACTTGATCCCACCCTACATGTATGCCAGACAAGATATGTAATGCAAAATATTTTCCTTGGTTTCAAGAGATTTTTTCACGAAGAAAGAGATAATAATTAAATTAATTAAAATAAACGTAGCTGAGGTGGAGAAAACACTGTTCCTTACACTTGATCTCTTCCTACATTTATGCCGGACAACTTTAATATGCAATCAAAATATCTCTTCTCAAGGAAAGAGAAAACAATTAAATTAATTAAAATAAACCCAACAGAGATGGAGAAAACACATGAGAACCGTGACCATGATTTTTGGTCATTTAATTTTTTCGTACCTCTTATTGTTTTTAGTTTTATTATTATACTTTGTGTTAATCAAGATTAAACTTGATAATTTATTTTATTTTATTTTTTATGAGAATATTATGATATAAAAAAATATCTCTATACAAGTTTAACCCTCAAGTTTGAAAAAAAAAAATATGTTTATAAAAAATTCAAAATAAAAGGATTAAAATTAATAACGAGGCAAATATACGAGTTTTCCCCTTGTATTATTCATGAGGCCCTTTTAAAAATAATTTCTTGTTGAATCTTTTTATTTTTAGTCTATTTAATTTGAAATTTTTATGTTTTAAGTCAAAATTTTATTTTATTTACATTTCAATTTATAAATTTAAGAGATAATAAATAATCATAAAAAAATAACTAGGAAAAAAGAAAATAACTGATTAGATAATTATGTGGAAAAAAAACTAAATTTTGTGTCAATATTTTTCTCTTCAAGGTTTTTATAAAGTTTTATATTGTAAAAAAAAAGAGAGAGAGATTGGGTTGATAAAGCTTTTTGAAAATCCAATTCAATGATAATACCTTTTTTTTTTCTTTAATATTTCAAGAGCATATATATTACTT
>Ga0307515_10022367_pt1 | contig 11144 bp, 10 predicted proteins | sample 17_EM_MG_FD_194513 | JGI IMG/M metagenome (GOLD analysis project Ga0307515, IMG submission 194513) | Populus trichocarpa ectomycorrhiza microbial communities from riparian zone in the Pacific Northwest, United States - 17_EM | ecosystem: Host-associated > Plants > Roots > Unclassified | place... | reverse complement strand
GGCCTGCTCGGTACTGCATTCCTCTGCCCCAATGTACGAACACCTTTTCCCCCAAGAGCTCTACCAAGCCGCCGACGACGCGCCGGGCGGCTTTCTCGTTTCATCTCCCACTGGCCATGCAACGCAGAACGCCCAGAATGGGGCGACAGCGCCACCATCTACCCTGGGTGTCTCTCGGAAACATCACTAAATGGATTGCCAGTCTGTCTTTCCGATCTCGATCCGGCCTTTGCTGACCGCTGGCCGCTGATCGCTGACTGGTATTCCCATTTCCAGGATGTTCAGACGGCTCATATGGCTCAAAACTCATCAGGGGGAACAATGTACTCCTTCCAGTCAAGCTCACTTGTCTTTGACGCTGCACAATTGTCAGCTGTCCCGAGCGAGCATCAGGTATGGTTTCGTTATCTGTCAGAATCGGCCCCGTGGACTCTGCTCTCGGTTCAATGTGAAATAGTAGACATTGTAGTGTCTACACAGTCCGAGGAAAACAGCCCGAAACCCACACAACTGTATATTTGGTCCCAGAATGCTGATCATGACCTTCAGATCCAAAACATGAGCGATGTAACGCTGCTGCCTGGTTCTCCCGCCCGAATTACCACCATTCTGCCCCAAGGGCGGACTTGCCTATGGCCAATATGCACACGGTGCGTTTACTTCCCTTCACTCCCACATCTCAATACGCGTCAATGCAATCCCTTGCACTCTTCGCTTGTCCGTGGGCCGCATTCGATCTCAACCTCTGTCTTCTGATAGATTATCACCGAATTGCTCTATTCACCGCCACATGACCCCCATCTACCTGACGACACAGAAGCCCATCAAAACAAGGAAGTCATGAAATCTCGTGAAACGGAGATCACACGCCCCAATCAATGGATATCGGAACGCCAGGAACACCTGCGTAAATTGCAAGAAAGAAAAAAAGAGATTCTTTGCCCTATGCTCGACCAGCCTCACTCCAGTATATGCGAAATACAACGTGAAATGGCCTGCCTGGACAGAATATACCGCTCACATGTCAGCCGCGCAAGAGGTTGCACAGGGAGAGGTCACAAACCTCCAGCAACGCGTGGCATTTCTAGAGCGAGAAAACAGCAAATTACAATCATTTCTTGCTCCGATACGTCGACTCCCTACCGAATTGTTGGCGGAAATATTGTGACTGCCATGGGCAGAAACCCTTGATATGATACGCGTATGTCGGTCTTGGCGTTCCAATATTTTGGAATGGCACGAATATGGTCCCGTTCGACACTCCAGCCCTCAACGGCCCAGGAGTACGTCGAATCTGTGGTGGAGAGGACCAAACAGGTCTCCTTGGAAGTGGTGATCAACTCCAATAAGACTAGCCACTCATCTCACGGTCACGTGGGAGAAGAGAAGCCGTACATAGGAATAGCCTTGGCTTTGGAAACGATGCCACGGTGGAAAGCCGTGAATCTGGTTCCCTTTCCTGGCAAAGCAAGTTTTATCAGGGCAGCAGAGGAAGGAGAAACCACGATGAATTTCGTCAGACCTCTGGAGAAGCTTGAAGTCTTCAGAATTACTGGTCTTTGCGAGACGAGCGCGCCATTCAGCCAGTTTCTCGACACCGTCACACTGGACAGCTTACACACGTCGAAATCGCGAGCCCGAATGTCATATGGTTCCTTTCCTCGCCTTGCTATCGTCCCTTCTTCAGTCGCCTCCGACACTTCAAGGTCGATTTGAGGGAAATGAAGGACCCAGCAGACATTCTCCCCTTCTTCGAGAACCTGGATGTGCTCGAAGCGTACCGACTCCATCGACCAGCATACCCTCACGATATGGACCTCCCAATCGTCCGCACCCTCAAACGGTTGAATATCAAGATCGTCTCTGTGCAACGGATGTCCGGGCTACCTTCCCAGTCTTGGAAGATTGCACATTTGTTTGGCCGCACCACCCAGAAACCCTCCGTTTGTATGGGGGCGTCGATCTGCCTGCGTGCACGCAGTTTACATATGACGACCACTCGATGGAGCCAATGTCCGACTTCCGTCTTCCGAAGCTCAACAAGATTGTTGTACGGAATGAGGCATGGAATAAACCAAGGGGTAGCGCAGAGCTCGCTTCTGTTTAGGGCGAATCGGCGAACCCGAAGTAGCTGAGACCACGAGTGCTGCACCTGGACACCCAGTGCCACGATCAGTATTTCACCAATGCGCTCTAGCTGCTCCCTGACCTCGAGGAATTGGTTTGGGGGCTCGTGTGTCCGGGTGGACTTGGCAAAAAGTTTTTCAATAGCATGGTCGCGAGAATGTCGAAGGGTGAGGGTGTTACGTTCGGGGTTCTGGCTAAGCCGGGGCACGTCGTGGACCGGGCTTCTCCTGAGTTCAAGCGGCGTTTCGGTTCGGGTGTCGAGTAGAGACCAAGACCGGCTGGGGTTCGACCTAGTGCTTGTATACAACAACTAGAGTACACGTGTATGCCATGACAAGACATGAATATATATATATATATATATATCAGATTACATTACCATGATCGATGTGGCAGTTATGAAATATCGGCGATCATTACAAAGGGCGTCATGACCTTCATTCAGGCTCCGGCTCAGCACAACCAAATGGAGCATCCAGCGGCCCCTTGGTTGCTCCCCTGGTACCGAAATTAAAAGCTTTTTGGTATGCGCTATCGTAGATGGATTAGGGAAACGGAGAAGGAGAAAATCATCCAGTCACGCGAGAAAACAGGTTCCACTACAACATGTCAGGTTTTGGCCAACCAAGGATACACCTGAAGAAGACGAGAAGGAGCTAGTACCGCTTCGCATATGAAAACCCATCCAAGCGTTGTGGGTGGTGCCACACTCGGAGCGACCTGGCCCTTACGGACATCCAGGGAGGACATCGCGCAGCAGAGTATATACGACTTCGAGTATCCTTATTCCTTGCGCCCTGCCCAGGCCAAAAGGATGCCCCATTCCTCGAGGAGCGTTCGACATATACACTCTGCGGGACGTACCACCTGAGTCAACCGGACCCTACATACCAAAAGTACTCTCGGGTGGCCCTTCCAACTGATTCCTCATTCAGATATGGGCACCCAAGAAGACGCCTCTGGTATTTATTTAGGAGGGGGTGGAGTACGATATGGTCGCAATCCTTTCAGACCAACGGACTGTTGAGTACCAGGGCTTATTTCTATGGACACGATGGCTTTTCCTTGCCATTGTTGACGACCCCCTTATGAAATATTCACACCCCACCACGTTCTCGACTGAGAACCCAGTTGTATAACATTTCAAACAAACCCCGTATCATACTAAAAGTCCAGGATCAATACCACCCCTGCCATTCGACCCTGACCATGAACCACTGCTCATATTATACCCCGTCGGTCGATTGGCTGCAACGAATTGCCTCAGGAAATGACATTTCTGGACCTGTTCACATGATTTAAACTAGTCCATACCTAATTTTATGCGCCTTCGGTGTGTTGAGTCGGACTTTGTTCACCCTCTTGGTCCTGGCCTTTTGACAACACAAATAGGCATAGCTTTGGTGCTTCCCGGACACGCCTGGGAGACTACAAGACTAGATCATCATACAGCAGCATGAAATCCTAAATAAAATCTTCGAAATTTTGAAGGCTTTTAACATACTCCCCTCAAGCATACACCAGACTTCAATCGCAATTGGCCAGCAGAGATGGAGGATAGCGGATCAGAGACAAGTGAACGAAAAATAGAAAATAGAACACAAGATCAACGGAGCAAGATCAACGGAGCAAGATCAACGAAGCGAGACTGTCCGCCAGGGTGGAACCAAAGCGCACTGAGACTTGTCCAGCGGCAGATACGTGGGACGACTGGGACCCATAGTTCCGAAGGTTTCCCACCCTTTAGTGCCCAGCATTGACTTGGTGGGCGTGCAACATACTTTGACTTGCAAAACGATGTGCACTGTCAATCAATGAGACATCAGGTCGACCAGATATAAGAGCTGGAACTCACCACTCGCCATTGAGTGCATGGCATCGGTAAGGTTCGTGCTGAAAGTGGACAACCCGCTGATGCACGACCGCGACCTCGAGGTCCCCCTCTACAGTGTGACCGCATTCCCAGCAGACGAACGTTTCCATGTCGAGGTGATCGAAAAAAGCCGTGTATATTGACTGGCCCTTCAGTCCGTAGTCGTCGATGATTGAGGGGTAGCTCATCGTTGCGTCTCCTACAATCGGTTCGAGGAGTTGAAGACGGAGAAAGTCGGATCCCAAAATCCAAATGGTGTTGTCTAGGAGATCGGCTTTTCGCTTGAACGACTCAAGAGAGGGAAGGGTTGACGGAATAGGGGTTGACGAAATATGTCCTCCTGAGCCTGAGGCGTCACCATTGGAGATACGATCGGCAGCGGTCGATAGTCTATGACGAAGGTTACTGGTACTGGTACCAATGGATCCGGTTGCGGTGCTATTGGAGAAGGCGCCGCCCGATCCAGCGGGCTGGCGAGTTGCACCCGCCTCACGTGTTTGAGGACCCAGCATCTCGGCGGTCGGTAGAGCCGCATCTGCTTGGCGTGCATTATAAGCACCCAGGATTATAAGCCAGACATCCTGCGGTGCGAATGAGGTACTTTTCTATTTTTGATGCAAAGCCACACACTGTCATTCGGTGGACCCTCTGCTTCACGTCCTCGAGTTCTTCCAAGAGCCGCAAACAGGGGTCGACCCGAAAGAAAGTAGAGAACCTGAACCATAGACTGTCTTCGGTCTGGGACAGGATATCCAAACGCCTAAGGGGGTAAGTGAGACGATGTACAGGGTGTGCGAACGGAAAGCTTTCTCTCACCGCTCTTGGTCCAGAATGCTATTGTAAAACGCTTGACTGATCGCACCATCAAGGTCGGAGTTGAGGCCTTTCAGAGATCGTATTTCATCTTGGATGTTTTGAATTATCCCTCTGCAAGCGTCGCGGAGGTGGTATACCTAGTGGAAAATCTGGTAAGAACGGTGTAGTCGTGAGAACAGTACCACATGGCCTACATAATATATCCTCCTCCAGCATAGGATCATAGATGTGATGATGCCTACGATCGTCCAAAGGCCTAAAATGCTCGATATCTCGGAGATCCAGTCGAGCATATTACGGGCCATTCGTTGGTTGTTGGAGAGAGTGGAGTTCAGGATGCTCTACCTCATACCCCAGTTATATACGGTGATGAGGTCTGGTGGCCTCCTCGAGGCAGGTGTATTCGATGAGTCTCTTTACCGGATCCCGTTTGCATCCCGATCGGCCGCTGGGTGGGTATACGGGAGGATAACCGGACCGGGTCGAGAGAGGGGAGCCTCTTGGACACCACGTTGGGACTTGAGCACCCTGTGACTTGAGCACCCCCCGTGGCTAGTCGGAGAAGTATAGGGACTTCGACGGTCGCAGGGGCGTTAGATTGTAAGGAGGACCTCCTCCGAAGGCCAAGAATGTATTCGGTGACATTCTCCTAGCAAAGAGAAAGAATTGGCAGGTCACTCTCTTTACGGACTACGAAGCTAAGGCACCTGGTTTTTCGAAGGAGGCCTTACGTCACACTGACGACTTTGGTTACCCGTTCGGGTTATCCTGAAGGCAATAACAGCGGGCAAGATCCGAATGGTAATTGCAACGCGACATCCTCGTCGACTTCTACCGGTCTTCAATATCGGAATTAGTGCAGTTTCGCCGCAGTTGGAACACCTGGCGAACATTTTGCAATAAGCAGCATGGCGCGCCTGTCTCCGTCTCGACGATGCCTGTTGGTGCTGTTGATGAATTGGCCTTGTCCACGCAATCATTCGAAAGATGATCAACGATACGGTACTTTGTCTTCCAACGGGCTCAATTGCGGGGAAATTTGCAACACGTTTTTGAGAGGTAAGGTTTGGGGTAAGGTATTGCTTTGTAGTGGGTCTGCTTGTATCCAAAGGGTATTTTGAATTTTCAACCTGCAGGGACCGTGAGGTGAACACGCAATATTTACTGTGATGTAACATACGGGTTCATTACTTCAGCACTGTTAAGCGGGCAAACTTCCGCACGGCGATCAAGTCTCGGTAGTTACATACAAAGCGGGGAGCACGTAATGCTATAGATAGGTAGCCTTGCTCCTCAGGCGGGCGTTAAAGACTGGTTCAGGTTGGACGAGTGGATTCCGCGAATATGTGGAGCCGACACAGGGAACAGTGCCCTATCTCACTCGAGCGTACAGTCATAAACACAAAGACTAATAAATTCCGGCTGTCCTGGCTTACGCCAGGTTCCCAAGTTGGGGAGTTAGAAAACTACACTCAATCAGTGGCGTCCGTTACGCGATCGATATGGTGTCCTCAAGGCCGCAAGATTCTGGCTTCTGTGGCGAGCATGCACATTGTCGTGCCCGAGATTATGGCAGACTTTCTCCTCCGGGGTTGTTCCAGGTGATCTTGACTGTAGCCAGCGCAGAGAAATTCGGAGAGCTCCACAGAATCAGGGGCACTACTTCAGGGAACGAACCTTGAGCTCTTCGGCTTAGCAAATTCAGCTTCCCGTGTGACACATGCCCCCCAGCCTAACAATGGGTTGACCAGACACGCCGGATTGATTCACCTCCTAAAATATCCAGTTTAGAAGGTAGTTTCTTTGGCACTTGGTTTTCGAGCAGGGAAGTAGACTCCGCAGCCCTTGGGCTGGCAACTGTGCCAGGGGAGGCTCGGTTGACCCGGAGCCAATAATAGTATAGGAGATAGGCCAGATGGGAGATAAGCTGGATGTATGCGAGTTTTAGACGTACTGGGGTGGGCCGTGTAGAGGTGTATGTAGGCGGAGGAAAATTGATCATCAAACGCTGTACATGACACAACGACGTACTGCCCCTTGGTGGTTGGGGCAATTCCAATCGTCATTAATTGCGACTGTTGATCCATGAGCTTGACGACCTTGTTTGCCTTTACTCGACACCAGGAGACGACATTGCAACTGCTCTTGAATCCTGTTATCGTACGACGGACCATGCTGGTTGCATGCACCGTTAAAATCTGTTGTGTCCCGCACCATCGAACCAAGTTCACCCGTACTGAGCGGTGCCTTTGCTATACCTAATTGATCCATGAACAGTATATACCGTTGTTGCCTAGCTGGTCACATCTTTCGGGTGTTAGGGGAGGTGCTTAATTGCTGAAGGTAGCTGAGGCTCAGCCGTTCTGCGATTGACTGGACAGGTTCTTAAGGATAGAACAGTGAATCGAGACATGTAGCCCGCCCATAACCAAGGCATGTTGGTGTGCTCCGGTGGGAGACGGTGCGGACCAGAAGAACGAGACGTTGAATGTCGAATCTCTCATTGCTTGGACAGAGGAGAGACGGTACACTGAGAAAGATCGAACCGGAGTGAAAGTCTGCTTGGTCTTGTCCGTGGACGGCCAAGTCCAAATGGTGTCATTCTTCCCACCGCCAGACTCGTTGCGTTGACCCTCGATGACTGTAAAGTGCCTGATGCACCCCTGGCCTGCTCGATACTGCATTCCTCTGCCCCAATGTTAGCTCTACCAAGCCGCCAACGAAGCGCCGGGCGGACTTTCTCGTTTCATCCTTTACTGGCGATGGGACACAAAACGGCCAGAATGCAGCGACAACGCCACCATCTACCCCAGGTGTACTCTCGGAAACATCACTGAACGGATTGCCAGTCGATCCGGCCTTTGCTGACCGCTGCCCGCTGATCGCTGGCTGGTATTATATTCCCGATTCCAGGATGTCCAGGCGGCTCATATGGCCCAAAACTCATCAGGGGAAATAATGTACTCCTTCCAGTCAAGCTCACCTGTCTTTGACGCTGCACAATTGCCAGCTGTCCCGAGCGAGCATCAGGTATGGTTTCGTTATCTGTCAGAATCGACCCCGTGGACTCTGCTCTCGGTTCAGCAGTGTTTACACAGTCTGAAGAAACAGCCCGAAACCCCCACACCTGTATTTGTCCCAAAATGCTGATCACGACATTCAGATCCAAAACATGAGCGATATAACGATGCTGCCTTGTTCTCCCGCCCGAATTACCACGATTCTGCCCCAAAGGACCAACTTGACTATGGGAAATATGCCAACGGTGCGTTTACTCCCCTCATCCCAAAACGCGTCAATGCAATCCTTTGCAATCCTTCGCTTGTCCGTTGGCCGCATTCGATCTCAACCTCTTCTGATAGATTATACCGAATTGCTCTATTCACCTGCACATGACCCTCGTCTACCTGACGACACAGAAGCGCATGCCTCAATCAATGGATATCGGAACGCCAGGAACACCTCCGTAAATTGCAAGAAAAAGAATTGGAGATTCTTTGCCCTATGCTCGACTAGCCTCACGCCAGTATATGCGAAATACAACACGAAATGGCCCGTCGGTGGAAAGCCGTGAATGTGGTTGCCTTTCCTAGCGAAGCAGATTTTATCAGAGCAGCAGAGGAAGGGGAAACCACGCATGAATTTCGTCAGACCTCTGGAGAAGCTCGAGGTCTTCAAAATTACTGGTCTTTGCGAGATGAGCGCGCCATTCAGCCAGTTCCTCGACACCGTCACGAAAACGTCCGCCGAATAGTTTACACACGTCGAAATCGCGAGCCCGAATGTTACATGGGTCCTTTTCCTCGCCACTTCAAGGTCGACGTGAGGGAAATGAAGGGCCCAGCAGACATTCTCCCCTACTTCGAGAACCTGGAGGTGCTCGAAGCGTATCGACTCCATCGACCAACATACCCGCACGATATAATCGTCCCTGTGCAATGGACGTCCGGGCGTACCTTCCCAGTCTTGGAAGATTGCACAATTGTTTGGCCGCACCACCCAGAAACCCTCCGTTTGTATGGGGGCGCCGGGTTGCCTGCGTGCACGCAATTCACATACGACGACCACTTGATTGAGCCAATGTCCGACTTCCGTCTTCCGAAGCTCAACAAGCTGGTTGTACGGAACGAGGCATGGAGTAAACCAAGGGGTGGCATACAGCTCGTTTCTGTTTGGGGCGAATCGTCGAACCCGAAGTGGCTGAGACCATGAGTGCTGCATCTGGGCACCCAGTTCCATGATCAGTATTTGACCAATACGCTTCAGCTGCTCCCTGACCTCGAGGAATTTGTTTTGGGGCTCATACGTCCGGATGGACTGGGCAAGAAGTCTTTCAATAGCATGGTCGTGAGAAGGGTGAAGGGCGCGTCATCACCTTCAGGTCCTAGCTCCGGCTCAGCACAGCCAAATGGAGCACCGCCACTTGGTTGCTCCCCTGGTACCGAAACTGAAAGTTTTCGGTATGCGCTATCGTAGATGGATTAGGGAAAGGAGAAGGACGAGGTCACGCCGTTGCTGGAGAAAATCATCCGGTCACGCGAGAAGACAGAGGTTCCACTACAACACGTCAAGATTTGGCCAACCAAGGATACACCTGAAGAAGACGCGAAAAAGCTAGTACCGCTTCGTATATGAAGGCCCATCAAAGCGTTGTGGGTGGTGCCACACTCGGACTGACCTGGCCCTTATGTACATCCAGGAAGGACATCACGCAGCATACACAGGCAGAGTATAAGCGACTTCGAGCATACTTATTTCTTGCCCCCAGCCCAGATCAAAAGGATGCCCCATTCCTCGAGGAGCGTTCGACATATACACACTGTGGGACGTACCACCTGAGTCAATCGGACCCTACATACCAAGAGTACTCTCGGGCGATCCTTCCAACTGATTCCTCATTCAGATCTGGGTACCCAAAAAGACGCCTCTGGTATTTTATTAGGAGGGGGTGGAGTACAATATGGTCGCAATCCTTTCAGACCAACGGACTGTTGAGTACCAGGGCTTATATCTATGGACACGATGGCTTTTCCTTGCCGCTTTTGATGACCCCCTTTGAAATATTGTATTCACCACCCCACCATGTTCCCGACTAAGAACCCAGTTGTATAATATTTCAAATAAACTGTATCATACTAAAAGTCCAGGATCAATACCACCCCTGCCATTCGACCCTGACCATGAACCACTGCTCACAATATTATACCCGTGGGTCGACTGGCTGCAACGAATCGCCTCAAGAAATGACATTTCTGGACCTGTTCACATGATTTAAACTAGTACCCTGTTGTACACCTACTCTCTAATAGTACTGATGCGTATTCGTGACTCAGGATCGACATGGCACGAGCGAACATGAACAAAAGATCTGCTATGGAACGTCAATAGGACCATACGGTAACGCAGTACACCAACCTTTCCAAGAGAAAAGAGTCCGGAGGTTCCAAGGCGCAACTACGAATCAATAAGATGGAAAGAGAAGACAAGGATTATCCAAAGTGATGAGGCATAGGAACAGAAAGGACAATGTCACAGTATGCGAGAAAGGTTCGATGACCGGTGACACGGGGACTGCGGAATGGGTACATAAATGTCGGATGCAGCCAGGAACGTTACCAATTCCGTGGAAACACGAACCAACACAGGGAGTACGTCGATCAGATTCTTAAGAACACCATCGGTGCATATGGCTTTGATGTGCCTAAGGGGTTGGCTGTGCGCAGCCATTCAAGAGCTGAGTGTTGGTGGTGGGTGGGCCCAAGCCCTAGCGATTGGAGTAGTATTACGCTAGTAGGCGCGCAAGCAGGAAAGGGACATTGATTGACGCATCAGAAGAGAGGGATGGAGGTATTGGCTTTGAGCTGCCTGGGCCTTGAGCTTCCAAAGAAGTGAGCTGTGTTTGGCTGCTGACACCGTACCTGTGTGGGTATTGAAAGGGTTCGTGTGTAGATTAGTCTCTTTGGAGCAGGCTTGCAGGTGACCATGACTCACCTTCCCCTTCCTGTTGGACCACCTAGGGCCATCAGCCTTTGCACATAGGATACCCCTTCCTCCCCACAGGTGGTGATGATGGGATCAATGGCTGCCGGTGAGGGGCTCGTCCTTCCTCTCCCCACTTGTTGTCGGAGACAGCCGGAGAGTGGAAGATGTTTCATTAGGATAATACATGAAGCGTGACACGCGCTTGATAATCTACAGTAGGTAGTGGTGAATATATTACTTCTTTCAGCAAACAGGGCAGCATCCGTTACTGTAGGACTGAGTGGGTAGTCAATAAAATTCGTAGAGAGGAGTGACTTGCCTGTGGAGACAAAGGACCCGATAGTGT
>Ga0307515_10022366_pt1 | contig 11144 bp, 10 predicted proteins | sample 17_EM_MG_FD_194513 | JGI IMG/M metagenome (GOLD analysis project Ga0307515, IMG submission 194513) | Populus trichocarpa ectomycorrhiza microbial communities from riparian zone in the Pacific Northwest, United States - 17_EM | ecosystem: Host-associated > Plants > Roots > Unclassified | place... | reverse complement strand
AAATAAGAAACACTTATACGATCCAGGCAAGGTCAAATTCGGATTTTGATGTAAAATATGCAACTATCTAGTTTTACGGCAACGATCATAATTCTCAATAAGACCGTTGGATTGGGCTGAAATGTTACGTGGAGTTTCCTGAAATGTTTTCCTACCTTGGGTTATAATTTCAAGTCAATCGGAGTTCAGAAAGGCATCGAAACACGGGTCAACAGAGGCTGTATGAATTTTGTTATTTACTTCCTTTTGACTTGTGGACTTCCTATTTGGCTAGGATTCTTTTCCTAAAAGGATGTGGCAGTTTATTTTGGAAATCTACTAATTCTATAAAGATCTTTAATGGGCTGCAACATAGTTTCCTAGTGTGGCAAGGATTCATAATTATTTCAGAATCCTTTTCTTACAAGGATTCCTTATTCATCCTAGCTACAAAAAGGAAAGAAGACTTCAGAATAAATTATACCTTCAGATCATCAGATTTCCTAGTCTATTTGGGACTTCTTAATGGTGACAAATCTGATTCTAGCATATTTAGGATGGTAATTTTCAGATTTTTATTATTTTCTTCTTAGTCTTTGGGTTATTATTACTTATTTGGGTCAATTGTAAGTGAGCTTAATATAAGTCCACCTAAGGGGGGTCCATTAGGGTTTTTTTAAGTCCAGAGTTAGTATAAATAAAGGCATAACCAGACATGTAAGTTAGACAATTCAGATTAATAAAACTTCTTGTTTGCCGCACTTTGTGTGTGTGTGTGTGTGTTGGTGAGATAATCTCCCTTCCATGGTTCTCTAATGAACTGAAAAACGACTTATCGAAGAACAACTGTCTTCGTGGCATCATCCTTATACTTCTCGTTCGCGAATCAATATTCGTTGGGTGGGGGTTTCCGTTTCCAATAGTGCTGGTGCCTAGGTACAATTATCTTTGTGTCACACTCCTATCAAACTTGATTTACTTTGTCTTTACGTGTGGGTTGCGTGACCATGTGATCACGAGGTTCGCATCAGAAACTATGTTGCAGCCCATTAAAGATCTTTGTAGAATCAGTAGATTTTCAAAATAAGCTGCCACATCCTTTTAGGAATAGAATCCTAGCTAAATATTCCATCCACAATTTAAAAGGAAGTAAATAACAACATTCATATAGCCTATGTTGACCCGTATTGAGATACCTTCTTGAACTCCGATTGACCTGAAATTTTAACCTAAGCTAGAACAACATGTCAGGAGACTTCACAAAACATTTTAGTTCGATCAAACGGTGGGATTGAGAATTAAGACTGTTTCCGTAAAACTGGATAGTTGCACATTTTACGTCAAAATCTGAATTTGACTTTTCCTGGATCGTATCACTTGTACCTAGCCACCAAAATTATTGGAAACAAAAACCCCCACCCAACAAATATTAATTCGCGAACGAGAAGTATAAGGATGATGCGATAAAGTCAGTTGTTCTACGATAAGTCTTTTTTTCAATTCTTTAAAGAACCAAGGATGGGAGGTTATCCCACCAACACACAATAAGAGTGGCAAAAGAATTTATTGATCTGAAAATTGCATAGCCCCCCACTTGTCTAGTTATGGCTTTATTTATATTGGCTCTAGACTAAAAAAAAAAACCCTAATCTTTATTTATGAGAACTTGTACGAGGCCCACTTACAATTGACCCAAATAAGTAATAATAACCCAAAGACTAAGAAGAAAATAATAAAAATCCAAAAATTATTATACTAGATATGCTAAAATCAAATTTGTCATCCCTAAAAAGTCCCAAATAGACTAGGAAATTTAATATGAATGTGGAATTAATTCTAAAGTCTTCTTGCTTGTGCTTGGTTTCCTTATTTTGCATGGACAATTAATAAAGAAAATCTCCCCCTTTTATACCTACCAATATAGTTTCTTTCCTAAACTAGGAGAATCATTAATTAATCCTTCCTAACTTAGGAAATTAGATCTGGTAACTGATGCGAACCCTAGCAGAATTTAATGGTATTCGCGACCCCAAGATCAATCTAACCCAATTTTGTTGAGAGTTGAATGAGCTTATCACAATGGAAAACTTGCTCCAAGGCAACAAGACTATAAACCAAGTCGATCACAACGCCTACACCTGAAGATGAGCAAAGGAAGTATAAATTCACAAGAAAGAATGGTCACTTCTTTGAAGAGTTGGAAGTTCAATCAAGAATCAAGATTGAGCAACCAAAAGTCGGCTACGATGCTGAAAATATCATCAAAAGTCTGACCTAAAATTATTCCTAAAGAGTATTTAAACTCCAAGCCAAACCCTAGTTTCCCTAATGGGTCTCACATAAACTCAATTTAAATAATAATCAACCCAAGCTAAAACTAGCCCAAAATAATTAAAATAAACAAAATAAACAAGTCTAAAACCCAAAAAAATTGTCTCCTTTCAAAATAATTAAAGTTTGATAGCCCAACTAATTAAATAAGACAAGTTCGTTGTTTCCGCATTCTCTCTGACAGCAGCAATGCCCAACTTACAACGGATGGTTCTCTATCGTCTTAATGAATTAGAAGGCATTCTATATACCGTTGGAAAGGTATGGAAGTCTAGTTTGCAGCCCAACTAGAATCACATCAAAATTCGATCCGTAGATCGAGTTATGACCAAAAGAATAACGAAAGGTCAAATTGTCCGAATCTAGTCTTGTTCTCCCAATCCTTGTGTAATGGTCTTGGTTCCACCAACAAGCCCCTCTTAAACATTAATCAGATTAATCAAGGCTTGCTCTTTATTATTACAAATCCTCTTGAAGTCCACCTTAGCCCATGTATCTTGAAGAAGTCCATTGAAAGCTTTGAACTTCTTAGCCCTAAGCCTAGAAACTGGACCAACTGGAACCTCCAATGGATCCTTTGATGGTTGGATCGCATCATCCCTTCGCTCCTCAAAAGGATTCGACCTCGAATCATCACCTACATCAAACGAAGAAAGATCAGAAGCTTTGAATGTAGCACTAACACCATACTCACCTGGTTGATCAACTTTGTAGGCATTATTATTAATCCTTTCTATGATCTGATAAGGACCATCTCCTCGAGGCATCAACTTTGATCTTCTTTGTTCAGGAAACCTTTCCTTCCTCATATGCACCCAAACCCAATCACCTGGTTCAAATCTCACTAATTTTCTATTTGTTGCTGAATTTTTGCATGGAGATCTTTCACCACATGTGCTTTTTTATTACCATCAAGACTAACCCTTTTGAGGAGTTAAAACCATAAACAATCTCAAATGGTGAATAATCAGTAGTAGAATGCACACTACAATTATGTACAAATTCAATAAATGGAAAACAATCTTCCCAATTTTTAAGTTTCTTTTGAATGATAGCCCTTAACAATTGAATCAAAGTCTGGTTAACAACTTCAGTTTGGCCATCTGTTTGTGGATGACAAGTAGTAGAATATAAAAGTTTAGTTCCTAACTTACCCCACAAAACCTTCCAAAAGTAACTCAAAAACTTAACGTCTCGAATTATTAACTGTTGCTGTAAAACTGGATAGCTGCACATTTTACATCAAATTCTAAATTTGACCTTGCCTGGATCGTATCAAAACGATATCAAAATAAGCCCAAATTTAATATATGGTGCTATTGTACTTGTAGTATATATAATATGAAGTTTCAATGGATTCTGAGGTGGTTTGCTTATAGTTCACTAAGAGTTGTGTTTCTAGCAAGATTTGATGTGAACCTTATGATCACGTGGTCACGCAACCCAAAATAAAGATTAAGATCTGATCTTAGAAAATCGAGATAGGTCTGATAGGAGTGTGACACAATGGAAAACTAGCACTATGGAATAAAGTAGAATGATGCGACAAAGCCAGTTAATCTTTGATAAGTCAGATTCAGTTCGTTCAAGAAGTGAAGAATGCAAGAATCACTCTCGCACATTAAAATTGAAAAAAATTAGAAGATATTCATCAATGATTTGCAAAATTTAGGTTACATAAGTTTAAATAGTTCTTGAAAAATTAACCCTAATAGATCTACCATAGTGGACTGATTTGACCCACTTATTAAACTAACCCAAAAACCCTAAACTGAAAGCTTATAACCTGATCCAAACAAGCCTTGGATCCTAACTGAAAACAAAGTATTTATTAAGCCCAAATAAGCCTTGGGCTGTTGCTAACAAAAATAAAGATAAAGCCAATAAGTCCCAAGCATTAATAAATCCTCACCACACTTGGAAACTATTTTGCAGCCCATTAAAGATCCTTGTAGAATTAGGAGATTCTCAAAACAAGCTGCTACATCTCTGTAGGAAAATGATCCTCGCCAAATAGAAAGTCCACAAGTCAAAAAGGTGTAAATAACAAAATTCGTATAGCCTGTTATGACCTATATAGCAAGTCCTTCCAGAACTCCGATTCAACTAAAAGTTTACCCCAACATAAACAAATATCTCTAGAATCTTGTAGTAAAGTGTTCAGCTAGATCCAACGGTTGGATTTGGAGTTATGCTCAATAGCATAAAACTGGACGGTATGAAATTTTACGCCAAAATCTGAATATGACCTTGTTTCAATCATATTAAGATCCGTCAGCAGAATCAATGGTTTTGAGGTTACTAGTAATCTTGGAAAATATTTAGGAGTCCTGTTACTCCATCAAAGAGTTAACAATCGAAGATATGGTTACATTATTAAGAGGATGCATAAAAATTTGGATAGCTAGAAATCCAAGAATTTGTCGTTAGTAGAGAGAATTACATTATATAAGTCTGCTATTGTCACAGTCCCTTTATATCTTATGCAATCTTTTTTTATTCCTAAATCTATATGGTTCGAGATTGAAAAAATATGTCTTAGATTTATATGGGGTGATAATGATGGTGAAAGTCTTTTTACAAACCTAAAATAGCATGAGGGTTAGGATTTCGAAGCATGCACTCTATAAATACAACTTTTATCATGAACCTATGTGGAATTATGCAAACAAATGTTAGCCTTTGGGCAAGGGTTCTGGAGGGTAAGTATGTTAAATCTCAAGATCATTTACCAAAAGTTCAGGCTAAAGGTAAAGACTCACGGTTATGTAAGGCGATTTATGATGTATGGCCCTCAAATTGTTGATGGTTAAAGTTCACACATAAAAGCTTCATATTAGATGTGGGAGTAGCGACTTACCCTATGACTATCAGTCAGGGTTTAAGTTCACGAAACCATTCGACTCTTTGTTTAGTGTTTAGACTGCTAGTGGTTAGCATACATATCATCCCATTACCTATTAAGCCCCATATTACCTTTATGAGGGTAATCACTGGGACATGAGACCCTTTTAAGACTAGATAGTGCCTACCTCCATGTCTCACATAAAAGGACATGGAAGCTGCCTACAGGTTGTATGTTCCACAAATAAACATTGTTTCATTAAGAAACGCTTAACCCTAAAAATCATCTTGAATTACAGGACTTGGGGCTGATGGCCACCATTAAAGAGATGATCTTTGTTGAATACAAGTTGGATTCTGAATCTCTGTTAAAAGGGGATTGCTTGAGACTGGATGATAGTAAATAGCCACCCATCAAAAATGTGAATTGCTTCAGAAACGACTTCAAGAAGCTCATCTCACACATGAAAAGCATCCGCGAGGATGAGTTTTTAAAGAAATATGGGAGGATAGTGGAAATCACAAAGGAGTTCGTGTATAACTCAGCAATGAAAGCCTTTATTCATTTTTAGGACCCCAAGTACCGGTGCTTCACTTTTTGGAATGTTGTCCTACTTTGAAAGAATATGGTTTACTCACCAAATTCCCTCAAAATCTATACAAAGTCTACATCCACCAAAAACGCGACAAAGTGCTAACTAAATTAGCTTAATTCATCAAAGTTCCAAATCTCCATAAGATATTGGAGAAAGTGCTATTGGCCTAAAATGGAAGATGATCGTTGAAATGAAGAAGAATGACTTTAGATTTGTTGAAGAAAATGGTAGAATATTTGCTTTAGAAATCTTTGGGTTGGTGTTATTTCCAAACGTCACTGGAATAATTAGTTTACAGGTTTAGATAAATTCTATTATGGCGATACTAGTAGAAGCTATCTTAACACTCAACTATTGTAGAAGGGCTAGCAAGGGATCAATGAGGTGTTATGAGCAGCTATGTTGTACATCTGGCTGATTGGCCAAATAGAAAACAAAATGACGGTATTTAACAGCTTCTAGTGGTTTAGTCAAAGACCATTGGAGATAGTTAAAGAAGGGAATGGAAGGACCTAAGCGAGGAAAAGTGGAAAGTAAAATCGCAAGAAATCTTGGAAGGAGAAATGAAATGGGAAGCCCCATGGATAAGAGCAACAGGTTGCCTGATAAGTTTTGGGGAAAGACGATAGGTGCCTCTGATGGGAGTGACTGAATATGCTACTATACACCCGTTTTGGTTATGAGGCAACTTGAGGGCATACAACATTTACCAAGAACAACTAGGTTATCTTAATTCTCTAGGTTAATCAAGGATTAATCTATTTTGGAAGTTGTGTAGAACATCAACAAAGAATGGAATCAGATGGTTTTCAGAGATCCAGTTACTAGTGAAAAGTATCCAAGGTGGAGAAATCTATCACTAGTTACCATCCCCACAAATCTCGGATTTGAAGCCGAGACTTCACAAGCTGTTGAATCGACTAAAAGAAAGAGGATTAGCAATGAGGAAGAATTGAGAGAACAATTGGAAAAGCTCCAAATAAAGGTGAGCACCAGTAAAGCCCTCAGGATATCCCTCGATGAGCAACTCCTTCTAAAGAGAAATTGAGAAAGTTCGTAGAGCAACAACTGGAAGAAAAGGATAAGAAAATCATGTCCTTGGAGAAGCAACTGGAAGAAGAAAAGGCATTTAAAAACCGAGTTGAGGAAGAGCTAGAAGAATTGGGAACACATTGGATCCAAACCAATACTAAGTTAAAGTCTTTGAAAACCAATTTCAATGATTGCCAAGAAAAAAACACAAGCTAAATTAGAAAGTTAGATTAAGAAAAATGAAAGACTATACAAGAAGCATATGATGCTGGAAAGAGAGCTGGCTAAAGCAAAAGCCAAAGGAAAGGTTGTCGGGGTCTTTAAAATTGATTTGGATAAAATGAGAGATGAGATAAATCTGCCAGAGGAGAAGCTTGACAAATAAAAGGCCAAGGCAAAAAGAACAGACTGCTCAAGCACCACAACCAGATGATTGACACCAACAAAAATCAACTGAATAGAAATAATATGTTCCTCTTGGAGAAGATGAGAAACATGGATGAGCAGATTGACTGAGCCTCTATTTATGCCCGAAGAATCTGCCACAATGCCTGACAAGTTGGAAGGGATGTCCATCGATATCAACAAAGCATGGCTAAGACTAATGCTTTTATTAGGGACATAGAAAACAAAGGTTTTATTCTTTCTCCTTGTAAACGATGATGATGAGTAGACTAGTTTGAACAAGGCAATGCATATATATGTTGGAGAAAGAGATGGTGACTCTATTTGCCAATACTTTCAAGTCCTTATATAATGAGCATCTAATGGGTAGCTCTGCTCAATATTTTTATGATATTGTTGTTATTGTTGAGATAATAGAACAAGGGATAAAAGATGGTAGAATATCGAAATCTACCGAGAATAAGGGGTTTACTAGAAGGAGAAATGATATTGAGGTGAGCAATGTGGAAGTAGGGTATAAAAGTAAAAAGAATTACCAAACCTATAGCTATCAGACCTCCAAATATCCAGTATTACATTTACTAAGCCTCTTCTAGTAAACCAACCCATTAACCCACCAGAAAACCGAACTGAAAACCATCCAATGAGAACCTACCAAAGAAACCAAGAACAACTCCTGCCTCTACCTATGCCTCATGTGGCCCCTCTTCCATTTCCACCACTAAATCCTCTCTTCCTAAATTGGTACAAACCAGATCTAACCTATGAATACCACACAGTATTGATACTTGCTCAGCATTCAAAAGGAAGCTCTTGTAGTTATTCAAAGCATGATGAATAACCTTTAAAGATAACCCCAACATCAATTCCAACCCCCTACCTAATCATGCTTCTAGTAGTCGGGGAGTAAATGTTGTGAAGTTTGGAAGAAAAGAGGATAAGGTTTTAATCAATTGTTAGACGATGCACCTGATTTTCAAATTTAAATTAATCAATTGTTAAATTGATAATAAATTAAATTATTTAATTTATTTAATTTAATTTAATTATAATTATAATTTATATTTGGGCAAACATATTGGGAACCTAATGGGTCACACACATTAAGAACCATTAATCAGAAACTAAATTGGTTCATGTGGATTAATGTTGGAGGCTGAACAACTAGACAACTTGTAGTTTGTGACTACCCAACCCTTAAAGAATTATTCAAAGCCGATGAAGATTAAATCTTTAGGTAATAAATCTCTAAACAACTCTATATCTATCTAATGAGATCTTAGAGACTTCTGAATAATTTTGTTTTATTGTTCTCACTGCGTGTATTAGGGTTGTTAGATTGCATGCTTTCATTATTATTGGTGTTAATTAGGAATTAATTTTATTTTTGAAATAAATAATTTTTTTCCAAAAATTCGATTTTTCTCTCATGTTATACACGCGCGTGAGCGTGCATTGCCGTGGGGGGGCATCGTTAAATGTTTGATCTTACCGCTGCTGGCAACACCCCAGCACATTGTTTTTGCTGGCACCGCCAGCCACCATATAAATATACACATGTGCTGCCGTGGGGGTAAGTGTCACACGCTAAAAAACTGACACTGCTAGCAACACCCTAGCACACCATTGTTGCTGGCAAGGCCAACCACCATGATGGTTGTGTAAGGCTGCAATGACCTTAGTCGTTGCTTTTCGGTGTAGTGGCAACCTTGGCTGCCGCTAGAAAGCATGCCGGCAGCAAAGGCAAGTGCAAGGTGCTTTGCCTGCGGCACATGGAAGAAGAAAGGGAGATAGAGATGGTTTTAGGGTATTTTACCCGTTTACCCCTACCCTTTTATGTTATGACCATAGGGTTTATTTTAATGTAAAATACCATTTTTGAGGCGATCCAGGCGCCAAATGATCCATTGGAGGTTCCAGTTGGTCCAGTTACAGGCTTAGAGCTAAGAGGTTCAAAGAGGTTTTCAATGGATTTCATCAAGACACGTGGGCTAAGCTAGACTTCAAGAGGATATTAAATAATAAGGAGCAAGTCGTGATTAATCCTATTCATTTTCAAGAGGTGCTTGTTGGTGGGAACCAAGACCATTTACACAAGGATTGGGAGAAGAAGACTAGATTCGGTCATTTTGACCTCTCCCTACCTTTTCTTTTAATCATAAATGGAGCTACAGGTCAAATTTTGAGGTGATTCCAGTTGGGCTGGAAACTAGACTTCCATACCTTTCCAACAATATATGGCCCACCTTTTAATTTTTTAATACAAGAGAGAACCATCCATTTGAAGTTGGGCATTGTTGCTGCTAGACAGAATGCGAAAATAACCGAACTTGTCTTATTAAATTAGTTGGGCTATTAAACTTTTTTTATTTTATGAGGAAACACTTTGAGTTTCTGACTTGTTTATTTTATTTATTTTAATTAGTTTGGGCTAGTTTTAGCTTGGGTTGATTATTATTTAAATTGGGTTTATATATGACCCATTAGGGAGACTAGGGTTTTTGACTTGTGGTATAAATACTCTTGAGAATAATTTTCACTTACACTTTTTTTGGCTAATAATATTCTGATTTTTGATGACCTTTTGTTGTCAATCTTGGTTCTTGATTGAACTTTCAACTATTCAAAGAATTGACCAAACTTTGTTGTGAATTTATACTTCTTTTGCTCGTCTCCAAGTGTAGGCGTTGTGATTGGGTTAGTTTATAGTCTTGTTGCCTTGTAGCAGGTCTTCCATTGTGATAAGCTCATCCTATTTTCAGCATACTTGGATTAGATATATCATAATACCTTTTTAAGCCCACAAAAAAATTTTGATTTTGATTTTGATTGAAACCGAAATTAAATTAATTATAGAATCAATTTTCCTAATATGATTAGGATTTAATAACAAATTGTTTTTTATTAAATAAAATTTGGATTTTATACCTTAAATTATTTTAATTAAAGAATTAATTTTCTTAATAGGATTGGGAATGAATTGAATTGTTTAATTCAATTATTATAGTTTTATAATATCCTAATAGGATTAAGATTTATTTAATCAAATCGTTTAATTAAATAATATTAATTTTCCTAAAATAATGAGAGTTTTTAAGCCATAAAATTTTATTTAATTAATCCTAAAATAGTTTAGAAAATTAATAAGAATTTTAATGTGATTAATTTTCTTATTAAATTTTGAAATTGTTTTTCATGGAATTTTTGTTAAATAAAATTTATTTTGATTGGGAAATTATCAAATTAGATTTGATTGAATATTTTTAAGTGTTAGAAATTTTATTTTACAGTATCACATAAAACTAATAATTAGAATTGAAGCATGCAATGTAATTTATCATGATATTAAAATGTTTTTATGCATGATGAATGATTATGGACATTAAAGAACAATGCGATTATGTTTTTATTTTATGGATTAATTGTTGTAATTTTTATTAAATAAGGTCTGCGTGTCCTTATCTCTATTTTTCTTTTTGGTTGTAAATTCTTTTATCATCTAATTCTCATCGAATATTACTCAAGTTTTCTTAATTAATTATGTAAATATTATGTAATTTAGAAATGTAGGAATTTAGATAGAAAATTATTACATAATCCAAGACAAAGAAAGAAATGGTGATGAAGGCTATAGTCGAGGTGCTTGTAATAGACTTATGAAGATTTTTTTTTTGTAAGTTGACGTATGTATTAAAAGAAGAAGATACAAAGATTATAAGGGGCATACCCCAGATTTACAATGAGAACAGAAACATAAAACAACAGATGGTTACAGGCTAGCCACCGAACAGAAAACTGAGACCTCACTAGATTCGTTAGGGGAACCAATACAACCAGCTAACTATCAAATTAAGATTCTATGTTATTAACCCTCCAAGCTCTTTGGATCCTTTTGTTTTCATTTGTTGGTAGGACGTTCCTCATCAAATCAAGCTTATCGCGAATGATACATTCGAT
>Ga0307515_10022365_pt1 | contig 11144 bp, 14 predicted proteins | sample 17_EM_MG_FD_194513 | JGI IMG/M metagenome (GOLD analysis project Ga0307515, IMG submission 194513) | Populus trichocarpa ectomycorrhiza microbial communities from riparian zone in the Pacific Northwest, United States - 17_EM | ecosystem: Host-associated > Plants > Roots > Unclassified | place... | reverse complement strand
GGAACCGGAGGAGTGTGGGAGGGGGGGCGTCTATTGAGTAAGGAGTTGGTACTGCACATGCGCTTCTTTCTTGGCTTGTGCCATGTCGTTTCGTGGAGTCGGCCTCTCAATGCAAACTGAATTGAACTGGAATAAATGGTTTCAGCTTCAGCTTCCTTCGTTTTGTATTTTCAGGTATACCTGGCTGTACGGGAAGAGGTTTCGGGCGCCCAATGGTGCTTGAAGTGGTGGCCAACATGAGCTGCCCTGATCACCCTGGATGATGGTTCGATTTTCTCCGTATTTGGATATTCTGATAGACATTTCCAAATGCCAGTGTAGAGTGGTGACATTTCTCCCCGTCCACGAAAATCTTTTGAGTTCATGCATCACCGTAGCGACGGACTAACCTCTCACGATGTCCAATTTGCCCTTGTAAGGCCGTAGCCACCACGTTTGCAGGATGAAATGCTGGGAATCACAGCACCTGGATTCATTTATCTATATTAAAATAGTCAATACAGAGCCCAGATTATTTTGATACTCACCTTACGGCCGTGATCTTGGTTTATTTGGATGGATTAACTCAATCTGGGGAGATTAGTTAGGTTATACCAAAGGGGGTTTGTGAGGTCGCTGTATGACTGCTCTCAGAGTGTGGGAGGCTACCTTGGTTGACTTGGCAATGCGAGTAAGACCAGTAGGTGGGATTTGTTTTGCTGAGAACAGCACACGGTTCATCCCTGGAATGAAAGGGTCAATGAAGTGCAAGGCGAGACTGACATTCTGCACGTACATGAGGCAGTGAGACGAAGTTATTATTCATCTCGTAATGAGAGAAGGTACATTGCTTGTGGCTCGGATATGGAAGCAGGATCTCGACTTTGCTCCTGTCGTATCAGAGTGGGAACGTGTTCCACGCGTGAGCGAGCCGTACGCCCACCTACTTCACCATAAGATTATCAGGTGATGAGTGGCAATACACCACCATGCCTTATCGCCACACATAGCCCCAGCTAGGCGGAGTGAGATGTGGACTAGACAGGCGAGGTTTCGACGATGAAGAATACGATGACGAACCGGAGGATGTACAGCCTCCTTGGGAAATCGGACAGCATTTTCTTTTCAATTGCAGCATCATTGGCGATGGATCCGCCGTCGAGGACACATCTCACCCCACCTGAGTATTTCAACACGTTGTATGGTTCAGGAAAGGGGCATAAATTGAACATGAATACAGTTATGATATATGAAGAGCTGCAATTAACGTCAAAATCTCGCTACAGTGGGCACACAGTGACTTACCAGCACCAAGAGAGTCTACTTATTTTCCCGCTTGAAATACTTGCTATTGACCGCGGTGGCTTGAATCATATCAAAGACAGTCTCCCCAACACCTAAATACTTGTCTGCGATACCCCTAAAGGTATCGTCTGGGATGGCAGTCGTCTGTACGCTATGAATCGCTTAGCATTTGGGACTCTTGTGCGAGACAGGCAATGAGGACGAACTGGAAACCACTCGATCGCTTGATACCTGCGAGTACGGTTGAAACTAGGACAGCGTCTACGCCATAATGAAGTAAACGGCCAATCATGGTTGCCGCTGTCGTGTGAGGTGGAAGTTGGTGGCTGAGATTGTGAGATTGTTACGTGGTTTGCAGCCGTCTGGTGCTTGGCTTATATATGGGTTCAGGCTTTTGTGCCGGCGACGCGTCTCAGAGCGGCTGGAAGTCGGAGTGAGGTTGCTTTCTTCTGGCCTTTTGGACCACCTCGCCATACATCGTACACGGGTCCAATGCAGATGCAGGAGCCTACGATTATCGAGAAATGTAAAAACTATAACGCAAGAACTGAGCTCGGACACTGTGCACAATATTGCCTGCCTGGAGGTTGCCCGTCAGTTCACCGCCGATTTGTTTGACCTCACTATTTGGTCTTTTGGTACATTACACACCCCTAATGCAAATACAACAGATACGTACATCCTCAGCAGTCCCAGTGGTATGAAGCGATACCCGCTACCTCTCCATCTCGTCCTCTTCTGCAACGACCCATACCCATGCTTTCGGCCCCAGATCCACAGAACAATGTACCTGTAACCACCCCTGTGCCTGCTGAAAGTGAAGCAATGGAAACCGATCGTAAGTATCCACTCCACGGTTGAAGCCAATACCTGGGCAAGTGGAAAACGCCCAATCATAGGTTTCCAGAATGGAAATAGACTCTTGGTTATGATTGCTGAGTATACAACGGACTTGATTACCCAGAATCTATGACCAATATCACATCTTCCTGACTGGAATTGCCGACTCACTCATTACCAGCTCCCTTTCAAGCCCAAGAACCACCACCTACTGCAATCTCCCAAGAACAAGTTGACCCGTCCTCTTCTGTGTCCTCTGACGTTCTCTCAAATCATATTCGGTGAGCAAGCTTCTCCCAAATATTTAGGCCACACCTTTCCTGATCTTGTTCCTATATCTCTCAGTCTTATTTTACAATACACCTACCTCTCCGTCACTGCACCTACCCTTCAAGACCACCTCCGAACTATCAAGCATTATTACGATGCAACAAAGCGAGCAGATCCCAAAGAAGCTTGGAGACCTGACTTCAACAAAGAAGCCTGGAGACATGACTACAAGCTTTCAGATACTCAGATCGCGGCTTTGAGCACTATGCGTTCCAATATTGTGAAGGAGCTGGTCCAGTCCGACGCTTCCCGTGTGCTAGTTGATAGGAGGCAACGACTCGAAGAGGGTGCTACTGCTCTTAGAGTTGTAGAACTTCTCGGGAAAGTCGAGGCTGTTAGGGGGCGCATTAAAGGGTCGCTCCAGAAAAAGCAAGAATTGATCGCCAAGCACAATACAACAATACAACGTCAACCCGCTAGTTCGCACAAACTTAATTACAATTCACCAGGAATCATTGACGTCGATGCTATGGAGACGGATACTCTCGATCTCGACGCTGATAAGGCCGCTCCACCCACTCAACGTCGGACCACCAAGAACATAATACGGCAAGTAGAGGACCTTACGAACGAGGTCGAGATTGCTGCAGAGTTTATGAGTATCGAACGTGCTAAAGTCGAAGAAGAGGTCGAGAGGCTTATTCCTGCTTGGGAGGCCGTTAAAAAAGCAGGCGATGAGAAGGAAGAGCGCAAGGACGTGGAGCAGATGATGACTGAACTTGCTGAAGCTATGCAGGCCGTGAGGGAGGGGGTGGAGACTATACAGTCCATCACCATGTATGCAGAGCAGACGGATGCAGAGGATGAAGCGGAGATGATCAAGTTACAGAAGGAGATGGCCCTGGTGCGTTTCCATAGATCATCTTATGTCCTCCCGGTCCCTGAGTCTAGTGCCGTTATGTAGCTGCGAGGAGAACGCAAGACCCAGCAAGCGGATCTTCAGAAAGTTCGCACTGAAATCGAAAACGCGCAATGGGGGCTCCCTACGAGTGTCGACCAGGACGAGTTCATTTCCGACATTCGAGCTCGGGTTGAAAGCCTGATCCAACCATTGCTTGACCAACTCGAGGCGGCGGAGACGAATGAGAAACGGTTGTTCAAGGCAGCGTGCGACCAGGAGCTGGAGGGGAAGAGGATCGTTGAAGAGGGGGAGCTAAACACAGCTGTTGCGGATGGGCGGCGAAGGACAAACGAGCTGATAGCAAATGCTCTCTCGACCGTCGCGATGGTCAAGAAGGATGTCAGAGAGTCGAAACGACGACAGGAGGCGAGGCAGGCCTCTCAGTGGAGCGCGAGCGCTAATGGTCAACCTCGAGCGTAAACGATTGATCGCAGAACCCCTTGTACGGCTCTCAGATTGACGAACCGTGAATAGAATTGTAGCTGAAAATATCCATAGCTTCGCCATACCGGATCGGAATCACAGTCACCAACGCTCTCAGTCCTAGTCACGGAAGCGTTTGCGCGTTGTCATCCCCGAATGTCTGGCTAATACCATATGGAGCCACTCCGGGAAAATCTGGGGAGACGATCGGACGAAAGGGGACGGATGTCATATCCTATTCACCCATCGTCCTCATTATCAAATATACCCTCAGGGGTGGCTCCTGTCTCGATGTGATCTTTCCGGTCTGCTTAACAGCCCCACCTGTCGCAAATAAGCCACACAGGAGAAGGACACAATGCACCGAAGGAAGCGGGGCTGATAAATTAAAGATGCACCGGCCTGAAGGGAAGCGGTACACGAAGCACCCAGTTGTATTGTATTAGAAGAGGAGCCAGGAGCCCGTCTCACTAGTGATTGCCCGTGAATCGCGAACGCCTTACCCGACTCCCTGTCTAAACACTGATTCGTCATAGCTGCCTCCCGCATAATCGATAATTCGCTTCCTTCCTTCCTTCCTTTCCTATGTCCGTCCTCGTCGTTCTAGTAGAGTCCGTACCGATGGAGAATTGGAACGAAGTCACTCAAGTGTGATACAATGTGCACTTGAGCTGCAATAAGCACTGTGCCTACGAATGATTCCTTCCCAGCCTCCTCTCCTACAGGGTTTTACCTCCAGTACCGATGCATATCGCTTTGCTGTCTAGTCCTCGTCCATTCATCAACTAGCCACCAAACACAATAGTGTGTGTGCAATCTAGCAAACATTTCGGGCAGGCAGTAACGCCTGGCCTCGAAGACTCGTGGACCTACAGGAACCACAAATAGTAATTTCAGTGGCACCATGTGCATATACAGCACCATTTCTGATGATTTCCTCTGCCCAACACCCTCAGGATTTCTTGACATCGTACCCGGTGCGATACACAATACGGAGAGAATCTCGCAGATCTCTACACCTCTCCTTGTTATAACAGTCCCACATTCCCAATTGCCGCATCAAGTTTGCCTGTTGCAAGACAGCCGATCCTTTTGGCAACAGATCAGTCGTTTGAGGTACGAAGGACCTGGTCAATATACATACAGAGGTTTGAGGAGTGCTTCGAGCGCTGCCTTTGCATAGTCGATCGATAAGAGGACTTGGTGGAAGAACAAGAAGAATGCCGTCCGTCATATGCGGAAATCCCACTTCGAATTGGCGGACCAGTGACATTTAGTGGGCCTCTACCTGGCCCGTATGTACCTACCTGGTCAGTTTGCGTCTCTACCACCGCCTAAAGAGCATTTATTCGAAAGGGGAGTTAAACAGACACCACTGTGCAGTGTTCCCCTAACGAACCACGGCACCCCAGTCACCACCATAGGATCGGCGGCGACTGTCAGCAGGTTCTTTAGAGGGTCTTCCAATTTTGGAAGCGGGGGTGGAAGAGGACTAGGTGACAGGCTCTTTAGATATCTGACCAACTGTGCCGTATGTGTTCCCACCAACACAGGCTATATAGCGATTTACCACCTACTGTGCTCTCTGGATGACATTGTTTTCATTACTGTGTTGCCTCAGTGTTGCCTCTATCAACTCCAGTTCGGCTAGTGTTTGTGCTGATGAGGGAATCACTTTCCGGATGGCAGCAGTTTACCATATGTTTTAGGTATCTTACAGATTCTTACCTATTTTTGGTGCAATCTCCATCGTTTTCGTCATAGTTTTTCGAGCTGCTCGGCCATTGGCCAGTTGTCAGGGCCAAATCTGGAGAAAGGTCCGGTGTGTCCATGCAACAGAAGTTATGAAATACACTGTATTCTATACACCTCAGTTGGACCCCGCCACAAACTCGCGTCCGACAATGCCCTGGCCTTCGCTGCGCACATGGTCCTGGTCCCAGAGCCGAGCGCTACACTCTGACAGGACACAACAGAGAGCACAAATTCCGAAGGTCTATGACAGATCTGGCGAAGAACCAGTAGCCAAATACGAACATGACGCTATCGAGTTGCAAGCCGTGTGTCAACAGCATTCCAGTACTTCCACCCCTCACCCAGGAATTCCTCCCCGGCAATCTACCATCCATGAAGGCACTGTGGTCGTCCTCGGAGGTTGGTTCTCTGATTACTCCCCAAAACACTTCATGCTAATTTGGGCCTGGTCCATTGTTACGCTGTAAACAGCTGGAGGTGTTGGCAAAGATACTTTGTTTTCCCGCTTCGTGTTCGATGGGAGTAATGGCGTGAGTATTCGCAGCTTCCTCCCCTCGCCACCTACCATATCCATGTGGATCGGCTTCTCAGAAGTATAGGTGCTGACTTGGTCGCTCATATTTTATTGCGTGTACCACACCAGTATGACCCATTCGTGAGTTTCTGTCCCATGTTTCTGGCCAATTTATGCAATCGAAACTAACCATTCGCCACCGATTTGAACGATCAAGGGTAAGCTTAGCACCTGCAACTTTGTACCAACGTCGGCGCGGAAACTGACTTTTTCATCATCCCAACTCACTCAGAGTCATACCTGAGACATGTAACAGTCGATGACCAAACCTCTGTGGTATGTATTTGTATCTAAATCCTGATACGTTTGTTTCACTCTTCTGATCCTGCATCTACCCGTCTACCGTATTGCATAGTTGGAATTTCTGTCCACCGCAGGCACCGAGCAGTTTACCGCATTGACCGAATTCTACATAAAGGTGTGTCGACACCACAAGTTCCTAAAGCCCAGTGGTGTCTTATTACCAGTATTACTCATCATAGTTTTTATTATTCCAACAGGTTTCTCATGGCTTTTTTCTTGTTTTCAGGTCAGGACTAGCCCAATCCCCTCCCCCTCCGCCCTACCGTCATATGTTCCCTGTCCCTGACACGTTGATGTGACAGCTTAACACAGGGAGATAGTCTGCGAGAAGTGCAGAACCTTCGCGAGCAGATCTATCGCGTCAAAGGCACCACGGTAGGTCCTCTACTATCCCACCTTCCGTATGCCTGTGAATACAAGTGCTGATACAACGTGGCGTGGATGTCCCTCTTCTTTCATAGCATGTCCCGATTGTGATCGTTGGCACTAATTCTGACCTCACTGAGGAACGACAAGTTAGCCGCGAAGCGCTGATGCAGCTATCTGCGATGTGGGGTATGTGTATCTACCCACCTCGATCTAGCAGTCTGGACCAGCCTTCTACCCACTTGCTGTCCTTGCTTCTTCACATATGCTCACTGACTGACCATCCCTCCAATTTGGTACAGAAATGCCAATATATGAGGTAAGCGTAAGAAAGTATTGGCACGTTCAGGACGTGCTCGACGATCTTGTGCGGCAATTGCGGGTACGAAAGTCGGTTCCACGAAGATCTGGCCACCACAGACGGCGCCGTCCACGGTAAACAACACTTGGCACCCAAGTAAATGCGCCATGGTGCAATCATCTTCTCCCCATGCCATTTTTACACTCTCCCCCCACTTTTCTCATACCTTTATGTACATTTATTCGCACTCCTTTATCCCTGCCTTTCATCTATATGATGTGCTTAGCACCACATGCTTTGTGTCCATATCTCGCTTTTTGTGTGTGCTGTACGGACTCCAATGGATATTTGGTGGTGTACAGGGTGCAGCCGCCACTTCTTCCCCAATTGACACTCCCGTGCCGTCTGGCGACGTCCTGCTCTCCTTCAGTTCCATAGAATGCAAGGCTACTCGGGGCTTCAGTATAGCGTGTTCCAAAAAATCGAAATACAGCAAAAGATGGGATTACAGCAGGTGCCATCCAACCCCCTAACCACCCAAAACCGTACATACTTACCACGGATCACGCCGTTCAGCCGAGAACAAATAGTGAGAGAGGTTCCTCAAGTCTTGCGCCCACGATGAAAAGAAATTGTTTGCTTGTACTCAAAACAAAGGAACTATCTAACAGACAGGGTTCGGAAGCGTGTATACGGCGGTAATGGTAGGAAGTCCGAATGCAGGTGGAGGAATGGATCTCGACAATGTGCAGCGAGGCGTGCGTGTGTGGGTTGGTGTGATGGGTCACAGGGTACTGACTAAATGAGAGGCTTGTGTGCAGGTCGCAGTGAGCTCACTGCTCCAGTACTGCTTCTACTGAAGTGCGGGGGGGAGGGCATTGTAAGCGGTGCAGAGATCTTCCCATTCGGGTCGGATAATAACCGATTTAGGTCCATTGACTATACCATTGGGATCCTCGGCGAAAACAACAGCAAATCCGGCCTCGAGATGCCACTATCCAGCGAAAGAGTCAATGAGGGGAACGGTGGTAGACGGAGACTTGGATAGAAGGAGAGAAAGTGATACTTACATCGATGTGGCAGTGGAGGAACCAAGGGCCTGGGTTGTCAGCCTTGAAGCGAATGCGGACCTCCGAACCCCCAACACCGACGACGTCGCGGCGAGGGGGATTGACAAAGTTAGTGGCCCCGTTCATGCTCTTGATGACGTGGAAGGCATGGCCATGGAGATGGACGGGGTGGACTGCGGACTTTGATCAGTCACATCCAAGATGAAGGCTTCGTGAACGTACTGTGTCCGTTGGCACTACCGTGAATACGGAGTTCAACAACCTCATCTTTAGCAAGGATGATGGTGTGTTCTTGTTCGGAGAAGTCGGTGGCCAGGCGGGCCCCAGAAAGGATCTGGAGGAGGGTGGGGGCGGAGGGGGACTCGTAGCGGATACCATTGACAGTCCATGTGACAGCGTCGTTGGAGTCCTTGTCCTTGGTAAAATTAAGGTCGATAATGTGGTCGGCTGCGCCAGAGCCACCTGGAGCACCGGCACTGTCGAGCTCATGCAGATTGAACTCCTCGAGCTTGGTGCCAGAAGCAGTGCCGGGGGAGCCGGCAGGGTCAGCGTTGGAAGCACCGGCATAGTGGAGAACCGCGAAGATGTTGTCAGGGTTTACTAATTGCAGTCAGGTCACATGAACGCTGTCCGAACAGGTAAAACATACAGTTATCATTATCGGATTCGTGCTGCACGCCCATCGGGGCGCGGATCCAGTAGTTATTGACCGGCTGGTTGGCTTCGATGATGACACTGTAACGTTGACCAACATGGATATCCAGAAAGTCGACGGTTAATGGGTCATGATTGACACCATCAACCTCGATGATCGTGAGGGAGTGACCGGCGATGGAAAATGTAAAGAAGCCGTAAGCAGAGGCATTAATAATGCGGAGCCGGTAGCGGAGTCCTTGTTGAACGTTGATCCTGGCCCAGGGGGTAGCCGGACCACCGACGAAACGACCTTTGCCGTTGATGGTACCACTGTCAGGGACTGGCTCGTGGCCACCACCGTTATCATCGCTAAAGAACTCCTCGTTGAGCTCGATAGCGGGTGTATGGTACCAATCTGCCAAGACAACGACGGTGCTGGCGTCGTCAACGTCATAGAGGTCAAGGTGAGGGTCTTCAGGATCGTAGACGACCAAGGCTCCCCGGAGTCCGTCGACATACTGGGAGGAAAGATGAGAGTGGTACTAGAAATCTTGTGAGCGGGGATATTTCGACCCATTAATCGGTGAGAATGACCAACCCAGTAGGTGCCAGGTTGTCCATTGAGCTGTCTCCGGTGTCAGAAATTGCAGGATAGCAAGGATAGAGTGTCACAAACTGGCATCTGATATTCATATGAATGAACAGTAGCGGGAGCGGGAGGGATAGGGCATTCTGGAGGATCGATTCAGAATCTGTGGTACTGCGACGCCAAATTATGGCGTACGAGTGACAAAAGCGGCTGTAACAGATGGTCAGATATATATTCCACGAACCAAGTAAATTCAGACTCACGTCCATCCTCAGAAGCAGTGCGCATTTGGAGCTAATGTAGATCGCAGTTTAGTGAACAGGAAACCCGACAGTATGTGTCAAAGTCGTACCAGTCCGTGCCAGTGAATGGTAGTGGAACGCCTCATGGTTGGGTTGGTGAGGAAATTCTGTACATTGATATGCAAGGTATCGTCCTTGTTGGCCTGGATGAGGGTGCCGGGGAAGATACCATTTACAACGACCCCCGGGCGATTGAACCCATCGGCTGAGGAGAGAACCAAAGTTAGGAGTACCGGTTTAGGAACTGGGACTTATACGTACGGGCGATGACTGCATTGGTGATATTAAAGTTGTAGTTGACTGTCGCGCCGAGTACGACAGCTGTAGTGGCGAGAAGAGACGCAAAGGAGCGCATTGTCTCGTTCAAAGACCAGTAGGTAAAAAAGAGGGGACGAACTGTTGTTCAATGGAGAAACGACATCGATCGTAGCTAGACTTTATACCTGAGCGGCCAGCACAGACGAGCCACGTTACTAAGGTGGTTACAGAATGCCAAATGCCATTCTAATTTTAGCCACGCACTGAATGCCCCAGCGGATTTGCCTCAGGTAGGAGACTGACTTGGGAGATGGGAGGGGGGTCTTCCACGTCCGGCATTGTTGGATGAGTGAATTCAATCACTGTGCGGACTTGACATGAGTGGTATATTATTTACAGGCGTGCCTGCTAGGCTGCTGGAGTGAGAACGTTGGCTAGGTTCCGACCTGTCGTTCCTTCAAGCAGGGCTTCAGTATGGCCACCAGTATAGACAAGAGAGCCTACTGTTGAACTCTGGACAGCACTTCGCACATTTGACGTCGTTTCATGAATAAATTGTGACCGGAGCAGTACTCGATGACCAACTCTATGAGCGTTTCTTTCGAATCAAGGCGAAAGTTGTATATTTGAACCACTTTATTGGTCTGAGAAGTGCGCCGACGCTCCTGTACTTAATTCCTGTTCGAAGGGTCTGATGCTTTGCAGATCGGGAACTGCGAGATAAACACTTTTGCGTCAGTAAATACCGGTAACCTTGTCGTGGGTGCCGTGATCAGGCTTGTCTAATCGATACAGTGAACGAGAGAGAAAGGCAAGCGCCACCCATGCCAATCAGCCAATCGCGAATGTCTGTGTACGTGTTGTGTTGCATGAGAATGCGGAGCCCACACAGTGCTATGGTGTTACCAGGTACGACCCGTGATGGAAAATGTCAGTGCTCTCAATCTCTGCCAACGGAATCAGTACCAATAAATAAATAGCATCCAGAACAGGCGCATACCGCCTCACGAAGAATTGCTGCCGTCCGCAAGGTCGGAACTGGCGTAGTAATTTTCAGCAAACGCGGAAGGTTGCCAACCTCGAGCAAAAAATTGAATTGCTAACCTCGTGTCAACGAAATAGCGTTCCAGCGAGGCGCGAGAGGAAATTGGTACAGCCACATACTTAACTCCACCCCCTGGCCGAGTGGCCGCCAAAGTGTCGCAGAGATGC
>Ga0307515_10022364_pt1 | contig 11145 bp, 1 predicted proteins | sample 17_EM_MG_FD_194513 | JGI IMG/M metagenome (GOLD analysis project Ga0307515, IMG submission 194513) | Populus trichocarpa ectomycorrhiza microbial communities from riparian zone in the Pacific Northwest, United States - 17_EM | ecosystem: Host-associated > Plants > Roots > Unclassified | place... | reverse complement strand
GGTAGCATAGGTTATAGTTAAAAGATTCCTAAATATAGGTCCGTAAAGTCTCTCCCTATATAAGGAACGGGTGTCCGAATTATTATATAATTAGTAGGGTAATATACTTACTTCCTAGGGCAGTTATAGGGCTAATTAGGGTGTCCGTAACATTATTATAGTAGACCTATAGCCTATCTATATCCGCAAGGCAAAGTAGGAAAGGGGTGTCTACTTTTACTATGTGGAAGTTAACTAGGCTAATTAGAGTCTTAACTTTAACTAATCTAATTAATATAGTTAAGCCGATGCCGAATTGGACGTTTACGGCCCTAGTTTGCGTAATATCAATGTCCGTATTATTATTTGTGGTGGTCCTATATATAAGGTATTATCTATAGCCTATAGTAGACTTCTTAGAGGTACCTGTGTCGATTATAATACCGTAGAATTCCTTAGGGGTATAGCGTTCTGTAGTGATAGGTCCTACTTATAATCTATAACGTCTATAATAAGGGTGCTTATAAAATGGTTTTTAGGTATAACTAAGTATATAAAGGAACGGTCGGCTAATATAGTCGTAATATTAAAGGCTTAGTTATCCGTAAAAGGTTTAAAAGTGGTTAGAAACGTCTCTAAGGTCTCCTATTTCTAAGTGTTTAGGTTAAAGTTAATTATAAGGGCTTCTATTGACTTGTTAAGGGACTCCTTTACTTCCTCTTCTTTATAGTCTAAGATAAACTAGTTAATCCGATTATTAAATCTCTTCTTAGACTTATTACGTTCTTTCTAGGTATGCCTTATAGACTAATATCCTTCCTTGCTATATATAAAGTACTTCTAGCTAGTTTGTTTATGGGGGTATGCTTTTATATAGGAGTTACTATAGGGGTTATGGGTAGGACTTAGTTGGTATAGGTACTGCTAGCGGTAGCGGCGGTCTATAAAGTAGGCATCTAAGTTAGTTTGCGGGTTTTGTAGGTCTATAATAAAGGCTTAAATACTACCTAGTAGGTTTAAAACTTTGTATATTATAATAGATGACTATAAATCGTTAATAAGGCCAGCTAAGGTGTCTGCGGGCTTGTAATAGGCGTATTTATAGGGCTCCACTTCCTAGTAAGCCGTAATAAGTTTATTGTGCAGGAAGTCGTCCATTTAAAGCTTAATATTAAGACCGTGCTATAGGTAGCGGAGGTCTTTAATAAGGATTTATAGGCACTCTATAGTCGATTTTTCAGTATTCTTGTCTATTACGGTCTATAACTTAGTCGCATTCTATTAGGTAAGGATATTACGCTTATATTCCAGTCCTTTAAAGTAGTTATATATGGCTTTATATAGTTTATTAAAGGGAACACTAAGGGGGTTATTCTTGAGGTTAGTGTAGTAGTGGTTAAGTACTAGGCCGCGCAGTATAGTAGAGTAGGCTTGGCTAAACTCCTATTTAGGAATATTAGCCTTCTAACAGAGGTCCGTAAAGATAGTTAGTTTAAAGTTAAAGTTGCTATTTTTACCACTATACTTAGATTTATCGGTATAGAGCTTAGCTAGGTTGGCTAGCTCCTTACCGTAGGTTTTTATTTAGGTAGTTTGCGGATCTATAACTTAGGTAGGTTATAGATCTATAGCTTAGGCAACGGGAGGGTTTTAGTCCGTATTTTAGTTTACGGGGGTATTATAGTCTGTAACTTAAGTACTAAATATATTTTGGCCCGTAAGATTAATTCCGAAATTGCTTAGGTTTATAGGACGAATTTAGTTAAGTAGGTTAGGTATAAGGCTAGCAATGCTATTAAGTTTAGGAGAAGCAAAGAGTTTATTAGTAGCTTTAACCTAGTCTAGGATTTCCTCTTTAGTCCATTCTGTTTAGTCCTCCTCCTATATTATATTGTATAAGGACTATATAATAGTGACTTATTTATCCTTTTTAACCTATATACCTTAGTGACATAAAAGGGTTTATAGGTTATAAATAGTAGTAGGGTTATAAGCCTTAAGAATAGCTTCCGTAAAGTCCGCAAAGTCTTCCTTATATTACTCCTATAGGTTGTTGTTTAAAAGCTTATAGTGTCCGTATTTAAGGATTTTGAAATTAATATAGTCGTTAACGCTATCCATAGATGTAAGGTCGACTCCCTAACTCTACTTCTTTTGACCTTTACTAATTTGTTTAGTTATATTTGCCATATTATATAGCGTAGTATATCTATATAAGCTGTAGTATATAGTAGTAGCTTATAGCGGGTGGAGGAGGTCTTATAACGGTCCGTAAAATTAATTAGTAGGTCCGTAATAGTTTAAGAGGTCTTATGGTAGTCTATAAAGGCGATTAACGGGTCTATAATAGTTTGTAAAAGGGTAAGAGGTTTCTATAAGGTCCGAAGTAGTTTAAGGTTTAAGGGGGTTAAGAATAGGGGGTTCTGTAAAGGTCTATATTCGCGTTTATAAACTTTTAGTAAACCGTACTAAGACTTAAATAAGTATATAGAGTTAGTAATAGGTCCGTAATCCCCAACTTCTAACCTTCTAGTAGGTCGTACTAGGAGTTTAAACAGGTGGTCGCTGTCGTGTATCGCTTGGGGGAGGTATTAAGTAATTACTAATCTATACGCGCTCACTAATTAGTGTTTGTATTAACTTAATAATATAAGTAAGTTATATCTAGGGGCACGAAATACGTATAGTATTATATGCTCTTTTGGATAATAGTGACTGTCAATTCTATTGAGGTAGACTATGTGGTCTATATACTGACGCGCCTCCCCCTAATTAGTTAGTACGTAGGTGGTTGGTGCACTAAACGCGTATTTACGCGTTTGTATACCAGGTGCTGTAATTATACAATACCTTTTAGAATACTACTATAAATCTTAAATCCCTATCTAATATAATTTTACTTAATACTCTATATCTTGCAAATACTTCTTTAATATAGATTCTAGCAATATCTTCTACTAATATTTCTTTTATATATGCTATAAAGTATCCCTACTTTATAAGCTTGTCTACTATTACTAAGATTATATTATAATCTTATCTGGTAATAGGATCTCTTAACTTTAATAACTTAATAATAAAGTCCCATAATATAACCTCCCATAGTCTCTCTAGTATTTTAATAGGTTATAGCCCTCCATATAGCTTATGCCTTATTAGTTTATTTCTTTAGTAATCTAAATATTCTTTTATAACTTTTCGCGCTAAGCCCTAGATTCCGTTAATAATATACTCCTCTTAGAGTCTTAACACTAAGCCTATAGCTCCATTATATCCTTAAGTTAATCCCTTATAGAAATCTTCTATAAATTGCTCTGCTATACTTTTTAGGATATACTTTACTTCTTAATTTTTATATATATCTATCTGTAAATCTTCTAGCTATACTTTTAGAATTCTTTATACCAAAAAGCTTTTTAGTATCTTATAGATTCTTTCTAACTCGTTATTCTCTTAAGTTACTGTAATTTTTAGATAATTATACCTAATTAATCCGTCTATATCTTTTCGTAGTAAAGCCCCTAATAGCTTTTTTGTTATTTTATAGTTTAGCCTTTTAACTTAAAGCATCTACTTATATATTATCTGTACCCTTAATATACTAAATCTTAAAATAGTATTCTATAAGTATCTCTGCCTATCTAACCTATCTTTAGTTAAGTTCCTTTATTATTAGGAATCCTATTAGGTTTTTATAATCTATCTTAACTATAAATAGTTTCTCTATGCCTTATAAGAATGCTCTCTATTTTTTTAGTGCTATAACTATACCTAATAACTCCTTATTATAGATGTTATAGTTTAACTCTAGTAGTGTTATCTTTCGACTATAGTATGCTAATAGGTGCCATCTATCTTAATATTTCTATATAAAGTATACCCCTAGTATATAGTCTAATATATCTATTTCTATAACTATCTTTAGTCCTAGTTAATAGATCTTAAGAACTAGCTTCTAGGTAAATAACTCTTTAACTTTCTTAAATAATTCTCGCTGTTTACCTCCCTATACCTATAGTTCCTCTTTCTTTATTAATTGCGTAAATAGTTTAATATCCTTTAACTATTACGCTATAAACCTTCTGCAGTAATTGCAAACCCCTAAAAATAATCTTAACTACGTAACGTTCTCTAGTTCTTACCAATTTACTATAGCCTTAATCTTCTTTAGATCTATACTAAGTTAGCCTAGTTTAATAATAAATTTAATAAAATTGGTCTTCCTAGTAAAGAACTCGCATTTTTTAATTGCTACTAGTATCTGTTCTTCCTATAGTCTTCTTAAAACCAATTTAACGTATTCCCCGTATTCTTCCTTAGTTATTAAGTAAATAATAATATTATTAAGATATACTATAACAAATTTATCTAAATGTTCTCTTAATATATTATTAATACGCTTCTAGAACGTTACTAGTGCGGTTATAAGCCTAAATTGTATAACTAATAGTTTATATAGTCCTTCCTTTAACCTAAAGGCTGCCTTCTATTTATTGCCTTCGGCCGTCGAAAACGGACTCTGCACCTGTACGTGGTGACGGCTACGAACCTAAGTTTTAGACTTAGAGCCAACGCAGAGACGTCGCACAGCGTGCGATACGACCTAGTGGTGGTGGTTATGAGTATTATGGGCGGTGGTGAAAAATTTTCACATAGGATGGTGAGATCTCGAAAACCACCACTAAGTGCCCCTTACGATAACAGCAACACTATTCTCCTATTAAGGCACCTATACGATCCAACATGGATGCATAGCACTTAATAGCATCCCCTAACCCCCAATAGAAAGCATTAACGACCTCTTATATTAATAAATAAGCGAATGCGAATAAGTAATAAGCAATAAGTAAATATACGGCCCCTCCTAACCCCTAGGGCGATTGCCCGTGGAGTATGCGGTTACTTACTATTAATTATCGAATACCGAAAGTACCTGGCAGCCTGGACGACACCGTACGGTTTTCCTATCTCCTCTTAAGGAGTGGTAACCCTTGGCGAGGGCCTAGTGACTGGGGCCTAGGCATAAAAGATACCCAGGCATATACGTCCCGCTGCCTTATAGTATGGTATAGTGGTAGTTTATGAATGAATTCCCCTTACGCCTTCAATAGGCCCTAGGGGGGGGGAGGTATGGCGTATATAGCAATGGTTAAATAAAAGATAGCATATAGGGGATGGCTAAGATATGGGAAATAATAGTATAGCAATTAATTAATTATAAGGACTGTATATCCTGGTAAAGGAAGTAGTGGTTCCTAAGAAGTTCGAATATCTAAGGAGGACAGGACGTAGCCATAGGCCTATAGGGCCGCCGCTACGGACGGATATAGCAAGCCGGGGTTTTTTATCCTACTAAGGTGGCTTATAGGGTTTTTCCTCCCCCAACATATCAGGGGTTTTCTTCCTGTAAATTTATAAGTTTCCCCTATGTACGGAGTAGTCTGCGTGGGCCGCATAGGATCCGTATCAGACGTTAAGCAATGAATTATTATTATTATTATTTATTGCCTTCCTTAATTCTAATTTAATAGTACGCCTATCTTAGATCTATCTTTATAAAGATTTACGCATTACCTATCCTATCTTAAATTTCGCTAATTAAGGGTAAAGGATACCTATCCTTCCTAGTAATGCTGTTTAACTGTTTATAGTTAATACATAACCTTAGTTTGCTATTTTTCTTTAGTATAAATAGTACTGGATAACCTGCTAATGACTGCGATGGTCTAATATATCCCTTTTATAGGTTTTCCTAAATAAACTCTTTTAGTGCTCTATCTTCCTCTTTAGTAAGCTTATATATTAGAAAGAACCTTAAACTTATTCCTAGTTCTAACTCTATCTTATAATCCTACGCTATATATTCTAATAGCTTTTCACTTTCTAGTAACTATAGTTTCTTGCCATACTTATAGTATCTCTTTGGTATATAGCTTAACCCCTTTTTTATTTCTTTATAGGTTGCTCCTACTTAGTACTATACTAACTTAGCTTACTATTGCATTTTACGGCGTTAAGTATTCCTAATATTGACTTGACCTATAATCTAATTAATCTTTAGATTATATTCCTATAACTAAGGCATTCCTAATACTGCCTTATTATTCCCTAATGGTAATATATTAAAAGACATCTTAATTTATCTCCCTTTAATAGTTAACTAAATAGGTCCTGTTTTAAGGTTAATAATGCCTCCTCTATAGGCTATTAGATCTCCTAAAATCGTTATTAATAGGTAAAGCTGCTCCTTTTTCCTGTATAGTAATCCTATTCTTTTAACTGCTGCTAGCAAGATATAGTTTCTTATTGCTCCACTATTTATTAATGCCTTAAACTGTTAATCTTGCTATTTAACTCGTAAATTTAGGTGTTGTCCTTAAATTCCTTTAAGGGTCTAAGGCTCTACTACTAGCTCCCTTTAGTCCTATAGGCCTCTACTTTTCCTAACTATTAGCTGCTTAATCCTATTATACTTAGCTTACTCTTTAGCTAATGCCTAGTTCGCTTTTTATCTTTAATATACTATAGATATATATTCTTTAGGCATTCCCACCACTATTATCCGTTTAAGCATTTTTCCGTAAGAAATCTTTCTAGTTAAAGTATTAAGTTTCCTAACTCTTAAACTTCTACTAGGTGCTAACTATATATATACTTAGCATTTCTATACTTTACCTCGTCTAATAACTAATATATCCTTACTAAGTACTTTTGGTTCTTATCTTTAGGTGCTCTATATATACGATCTATACTAACGTGTAATATGCTAGGTATTTTAGGTTAACTCTTAGTTCGTTTTTATCCTTAAGTTTAAACCTTTCTTATATTAATCTAAGCGTTATAACTTTGTTTATAGGTACTATAATTTACCTTTTACTTCTCTAGTCCTCTAATTACTCCTCTAGATCCTTTAATATTATAATTAAGGCTCCTTTAATATAACTTATAGCCTTCTTAGTAATTAGGTGGTTTTAGATAACTTTTTCATCTAACTATATATAGAAATCTTCCTACTTATTATTATGTTGTTGCTTATACCACTTTTAATATAGTCCTTTAAGTGTATACAGCTCGTCCGTAAGGAAGTATCTTCTTATTACTATATTATAACAGCCCTTTATATATTGTTCTTCGAACCTAGTTAGGATCCCTAAATCCTCTTCTTATTTTAGTTTAGTAAGCCACTTAGCTTTTAGTGTGCCTGCCCTAGGCCTATTAGTAATTCTTTATACTAGCGCTCTATCCCTTATACGTCCCAATATACTAGATCTCTTGTCTAGTTTCTATTCTTGCTATATAATAATTCTTTATCTAAACTCTTCTATAGTTTCTTTTGGTTTGCGTTTTATAGATAGATCCTTAAAGTCTTCTTACTTCTTAATCTTAGTATTAACTCTTTAATCTTTAGGCTAAACACTATATTCTCCTAGTAAGTCCTCTAAGTTTATATATCTGTCTCCTAATCTAGCTACTATTTATGCTATAGATTCTCTAATATATAAAGAAGCTCCTTACCTCTTGCTTATAGGTATCCTTATTTATTCTCTAAATTCTTAATCCCTTAGATTCTTTAATCCTAAGCTTGCTTCTAACTTAAGCTTAGCTCCTACCTTAGTCCTACTAGGCTTAGGTGTTCTTATCTTGTCTTAAGAGTCTTAAATCTTACTTATCTCGTCTTAAGAGTCTTATACCTATAGGAAACTCTATCCCGAGCTCATTTGTATATCTTTAAACTAAGCTACTGCTCTACTCTATCGGTTATCGTCTATTATAGGTCCTTAAGCTTACCTTATCTCATTTTAAAAGTCTTAGTCATCTCTTATCTTATCTTAAAAATCTTAAGCCTTTGGCCTTTTGCCTTTATTAAGTGCCGAAGTAGTTCGCTATTCTATTTCTCTTACGTCTTATAAAGCGATAGATATCGTATTTAGTGGGGTCTTAATCCCTACTAATGTTTCCTATTCTATAGTGGAATTATTCTCTACCTCTTATATAATATCTCTAAGGTCTATATATTCCTAGTAAACCGCCCTTACTACCTTATTGTTATAAAATATTTCGCCTATATTAAAGTTATTATCTTTAATATCTAATCTGCGAACTAGTTTATTGGTTCCTCTATACTCTATAGATTTTAGCTCTTATAGCTAATAGCTTACGCCGTACTTAGCGTCTTTATAAATTTAGTATGCGTTATTATAATAAAACGCGAAACTTTTAATTAAATACTCTTTTGTTCCTTATAGTATACTATTATCCCTCTATACGTATATATCTTCTACTGTTAGTTTAGTTCCCTTTATTACATAGTATCTTTAACTATCTTTATAATCCCTTATAAAGTAACCTTATTTTCCACAATTTATATAAGCTCTATCCTTAAACTATTAACTTTACTATAGAGTCCGCCTAAACGTCTTCTGCTATTAAGATCCCTAGTTTAGCCTTTACTCCTTAGTCCTATAATTACTAAATCCTTAACCTCTAGGTTTTTATAGTTTCTTACTCCATCTCTTATAGGCTTCTTTAGTATTACTTAGGTCTATTAGCTCTGCGCTATACTATAGTTTCTAACTTAGCTTTGGTTATTATATACTCTACGCCTTATATAACTATAGAACTCTATTTTAGCCTCTCTTAGCCTGTTCCCTTTAGTAGATCTAATTATTAATCTTAATCGCTTAATTTATTAGTTCCCTTAGGGTATTTATATCTTCCATTAGGATAATTATATCCTAGACTTTAGCCTTAAGTCCTTATTTATACTATGCCATAAGCGCCCTATTATTCCACTCTACTTATATTATTAACGTTTAGAACTGTATTATATACTTAATTACTAAGGTTTATTGCGTAATATCTTAGAGTTTTCTTTCCACCATAGTTGTTAATTCTAGGTCTCTAAATATTTGCGTAAGTCGTTCTATAAACCCTTTTTAGTTTAAGAATATAAATCGCATATCTTAGTTAGTAGTCGTTATTCTATTTACCTATATCTCTATAAGGTAAGGCTTAAACTACTTAAGTACTCTTCTTAATAAGAATAGTCCCGTATAGGCTATTCGATCCATAGGTATTAGTAGCTTTACCCCTTTTTATGTGACTTTAAAGTGCATTTACGTAAGAAATCCCTTAAGCTTTAATCTCTCCCCTAAAAATCTCTTAATTAATAGTAACTTAATCTTTACTACGCTAATCCCATTAATTCTATTTTTTAACGTCGCATTATTTTCTGTTAACTGGTTAACTATCTCTTATAGCTATTTAACCGTTATAGGTTGCTATAAGTTAGTATCTACTATACTAGTATCGTTACCTAACCTTAAAGTAGTTGCTACCGTCAATGGCGTCATGGCTAGTGCTTTTGGTGGTATATTGTTTAACTTTTTATATTTAATACTGTAACTAAGTAGTAATTATATAACGGAACCTTATAGTAGGAACTATAATAGGCTTATTAATAGGCTAGGTATATAGGTAATACAAATTAAAGTTAAAAACGTAATAATAACTAGTGGAGTAGTTACCTAACAGATTAACTTTAATTGTATTCTAAGAATTACTATAAGAAAGGAACTATCTAGGTAGGGACTAAGGGTCCTTAAATACACAACCGTACTCCTATAAAATCCTTCTTATACGTAATATACGTATACTCTATTTACTCCGTTACGGATTATATAGATCCTATAGATTATATAGATTACACTACGTGACCTTAGTTACTATTCTTTATCACATAGTTCTATCGGCCCTATCCTAGACCGTGCTTATATTAACTAACTAGCTTCTTCCATCTCTTCTCTAAGTAGTTATAACATTGTACTTAAAGCGTCCGTAACACTATAAATTTACTTGCCTACTGTATAAAAACAAGCCAATATATAATAATAAAAACCGAAGGCTTATATACTGCAATTAGTGCGAAAGTTACTTAGCACTATTAACTATAAATATAAAAAAACACCTTGTAAAAAACCACGCAATCTCTGTTAACTTAAAATAGCCTTATATAAAGGAGCAAGCACTTTAAAAGCTTTAGGAACTTTAGGTATAAATAGCATTAGAATTTAGGACAGATAAAGTTAATTCTATAATCCTTATAAAGGCTCTAAATAAGGATATTATCCAGTAAGCTTTTATTAACTTAGTTGTCGTATAAAACCTTCTATTCTAAATTATAGAGTAGGAAGAGTTCTATGTCTTCTATTAGGCTCTTAACCCAAAGTCGTCCGATTTAATAATAATAACACATATAAAAATTTCTTAGATAATTATCTATTCCTTCTAGTTATAGAAAGACATTATACAAAAACGAGTTTAATTAGCGTTAATAAGTATTTATCTTTCTATTAATATTTGGATGTCCCTAAATAACTACCTTCTTCTTATAGTCTGCGCCTACTTTATTAATAGCCAGAAAAACCGGATAAAAGCTCTTTTTGCCCTTTATACGGTACCTAGTTATAGTAAAGCTAAGTAATAAAATAATCTTCTCTTAGTTTTAGAGGAGTATGGGATTATACAAAAGCTTAGAGTTATTATCGCAGATAATTCTATAATAAATAATACCCTCTATTATACGATCTATAAGTATCTCGCTAATAATAAGGATATTACCTAGGATCCTATCTAATAACGTATCCGCTGCTAGGGGCATACTATTAATCTCACCGTTTAGGCCTTCCTCTTTAAAGACACTCTTAAACTTAGGGCTATTAAGTTATATAAAAGGAATAACGTAAGTAAAGAAGAGCAAAGTTATAAGGAAGAGATTAAGCAGAAATAGGCTTTCCGAGCAATAGGCCCACTTAGTAAGCTTTATAATATTATAGTATACTTTTATACTTTAGCAAGTCGTATAAAGGAGTTTAAGACTTTAGTTAGAAGATAAGTTCTACTTAACGTATCCCACGGGCGACTAGTCCACACGGGCGACCCGTCCACCTCAAAACCCCACCAAAAATCAGAAAACTCACACCTTAATATCTTAACAACCACTTAATAATAATTTTTAATAATTTAGATTTAGACTTTTATATATAATCTATAGCTTCTATTTAAGTTATATAGTAAATAGTTTAGTAGTTTTTAAGATATCGCGATATATAGTAATTTAGCCTTATTTTAGCCCCAAATCCTAATATTTTAAAAACTATTAAACTC
>Ga0307515_10022363_pt1 | contig 11145 bp, 12 predicted proteins | sample 17_EM_MG_FD_194513 | JGI IMG/M metagenome (GOLD analysis project Ga0307515, IMG submission 194513) | Populus trichocarpa ectomycorrhiza microbial communities from riparian zone in the Pacific Northwest, United States - 17_EM | ecosystem: Host-associated > Plants > Roots > Unclassified | place... | reverse complement strand
CGATGGCCGGCCAGAATGCCCTCCTAGGGTCTGGTTCTCTCCTGAAATTGACGCTTCTAAGTTTACACTCCGCCTCCTCTCAGACACTCCTGGAGGCTCCCAGTGACTAAAATACATTTTGCTGATGCGGGTCGCGTTGCATACGTACTCTGTTACTTTGTGGTGACGTTTACGCACCATCAGAAGGACACATGTGTTACACTCTTCGCAGGGGCTGCAGTTATGCTGAAGCTGTTTACACAATGCCTGGCGATGTTAAATCATAGCTACTCATCATTCAACGATTTTCAAAACTTATGCATTCAGTTTGTATTCTCATCAATGTATCTATGTATCTATGTATCTATATAGCTACCTATCTACACACGGTATATCTGGACTGGCAGCACGCAGTGATTGTCAGCAATTCGAGGTGCGCCTGAAGATGACGACAAATATGTACTCCCCGTCGCTCAGTCCACCTCCGATTGAGTGAACTCAGAGATGCACTGGGAGGCTGTGATCGAGCGAGTTTGGAGATGCACTTTGAGGCCATGATCGAGTGAACTTAGAGATGCACTCCGAGGCCGTGATCGAGCGAGTTTAGAGATGCACTTGGAGGCCGAGATCCAGTGAACTCAGAGATGCACTGGGAGGCCGTGATCGAGCGAGTTTGGACATGCACTTGGAGGCCGAGATCGAGTGAAGTCAGAGATGCACTCCGAGCTGTGATCAAGCGAGTTTAGAGATGCACTTGCAGCAGGCTATGATCGAGGGAGATTAGAGGAGAACTTGGAGGTGGTCGATCTAGAGGCGGTCGATGGTAGGCGCGCCAGGTGCTGAGACTCTATTCATCGGTAAGTTAACTCAAAACCGTGGGAATGGGCTCTTATGAAATCGTGAGAATGAAGGGACGACAGACAATCTTAGGTGTATGCTGTACTCGGTGTACGCTGCACTCGGCGTATGCTGCACTCGGCGTATGCTGCACTCGGCGTATGCTGCACTCGGCATATGCTGCACTCGGTGTTAACTCATGATGATGGCATGGAGAGATAGAGACGGATGACTTAACTTTGTGTTCTTGCAATGATGGTAGAGTTGTGGACGAGAAAGAGAGAGATGGGGGATGAAGATGAGAACGATATGGAGGATACGAGCGGACCCGAGAAATCAGGGGTACGACTTGCCTGATTGGGTTTAGAAGACCTCGTATCGGTGGTATTACCCACCGGATCTGGACTCGTACCTGCCGTATCGGGGATGGTAAATTGACTCGCACACGAAATTCTCTTAAGTCCCAGTCTTTCATGATGATTTCCCCCATCTCCTCTGATCTCTCTCTTTCTTGTGCTCAACTCTACCATCACCTAAGAACACGAAGTTGAGTCATCCCTCTCTATCTCTCCATGCCATGATCATGACTTAACACCGAGTACAGCATACATCAAGTACAGCATCATCCCAAGATCGACAGTCTCCCGCTCCCAGCCAGTTTCCCGCTCCCAGCCAGAGTCTCAGCTGCCGTCGCGCCTCCCTCCAAATCGACCGCTTTCAAGTACTCCTCCAATCTCGCTCGATCATAGCCTCCCAGTGCATCTCTGAGTTCACTCAATCTCGGTCTCCAATTGCATCTCCAACCTCGCTCAATCACGGCCTCAAAGTGCATCTCCAAACTCGCTCGATCACGGCCTCCCAGTGCATCTCCAATCTCGCTCGATCACGGCCTCAATGTGCATCTCCAACCTCGCTCAATCACGGCCTCCCAGTGCATCTCCAAACTCGCTCGATCACGGCCTCCCAGTGCATCTCTGAGTTCACTCGATCTCGGCCTCCAAGTGCATCTCTGAGTTCACTCGATCTCGGCCTCCAAGTGCATCTCTCAACTCGCTCGATTACGGCCTCCAAGTACATCGTCACTGAGCGACGGCGGGTGTACGGAGATACAGGGGTAACGGAGGTTGACTGAGCCACGGGCAGTACATATTCGGGAGACCCCGGGGTAGATAGACATCATCTCATTTTCATCTCATCTGGATCCACGCAATTGCGTGGATTCTCACAGCCGGGTAGTATCATATCTTCTCACTTTCTTCCTAGGCTCCTCGAGCTAGAACCGTTCTTTCTCACGAATTCCGTTTGTGCTCTCAATGGGCGTCTCCAGATGCTCCTCCGATTATGCTGGACTACCATCTGTTGCCAGATTGACCGTACGTATATATATAGAGATACTTAAATAATTCATGCCATATTATGAGGTAGCGAATTTTCTGACTGTAACAAATACAAATATGATAGACGAAATGCCTTGTGCTTATGGTCACAGTTGGCCACAACGCCAAAGTGTTCGTTTACAATAGGATACCGACAGAGCGAGAAGAAACGGCCAAACTGCGATCGGAGGGCGATAGGCAACGCGATGCGTCGTATTGGCGCCGGGCGCGGAGGAATCTGCCACCGGGGTGTCTCTGACGGCTCTGACGGAGCGCGTCCACTCTGATGCAGCCATTCCGCCCGGACGGAATTGTTTTTTGCTGATGTAATGTGCTCGCATTGTGACAATAGTGCTACATCAGCAAAATGTAAAATGGTTTGGAAGTCATAACTGAAAAACTCAGCAACTCTGAACAGCCACACTGATCCTTCCAGATGCTCCCAGATGCTCCCAGATAGGCTGAATGCAAAGCGATGTGCTCTCAGATGCTCCAAGACTACTTCACCTGTGCTCCTCAATGCTCCAGAAGTTGTTGAACAGAATACAACAATATCCTGAAGAGTGTATAGTTGTCTTCAAAATGCTTCCAAATCAAACAATTAGGATGTGCAAATTTCGGAGTGATTGGGAGTATTTGCCGCGTCTCTGAGAGTATCCCGATGCACCTCAAACCTGGAGCCATACTCTCCGGGAGTGATTATTATAATGTTTATATCAAATAGTACAATTCAATTAACTATCTTCCTCCTGCACACCTTGATTCAGGCATTGTAACTTTAATACACGGTCCAGTAGGTATCTAAATCCACATGATTATTTACAAGCCATACGCTATCGATTCTATCTGATGCAGCATTCTCTCGCACCAAATGTGCTGGTCCAACAATTCCTCCGACAGGTACAATATGCATCTTATTAGTCTGTTCGACAACCTGGATGAACCCGCTAATACAATTAGCTTATCCATGTAGTTCTATTAGTTTGTTGGAATCGCCCCCACATATTCTTGAGCTTGAGGACATAATATCCATTGTTGAGTCTTCTTGAACCTCCTAGAAAATGTCGATATCAATTTTCCGGCAGGCAGGCACTCCTGGAATTGGAGGATCTGATTCGTTGGAGTCCAGCTGAAGTATAATACAGGAAAAGAAGGAACTTGGCCTTGGAAGGTGTTATCGAGGTCACTGTCCGTATATTGGACCCAGATGTTATGAGATTCAGGCATGATTCCTTGGTTGGCATTGGTATATTCTACCTTGCAATCAAGTCCCAGATGCTCAACAGATGTAGGGCAGTGAAATGGTTGATGGTAGAACAACAGCCCATTCTGAAGTTTAATGAATATACTGTCTATGAGTACATTCTGATCATATCTGAGCACCAGTCCACTAACTTCATGTCCCCAGTCCTCTTCAATTTGTGTATGGAATAGCTGTCCAAAGTTGGGAATTCTGAAATCTACTGATGCATCTCTGAGTGAGGTTAATTTGATACTTCTGCACACTCTGCGGACATGAGTTTCTCTCCAATGATGTACCTGGTGTGATATGTGGCGGAAAAATGGCTCTTTCTGACAATGCTGGAGGCGTAAAAGATGGGCTCTGCACGTATTTCGCCGTTTATCAGCAGCTGATAGTAGGTTGAAATCTTTTGCAGAGTCAATATTGTACCAGCCTTGAAGGGCAAGATACAACAGTGTCTCCTCCATATAGTCAAGACCGGTACACTGGTCATTGTGCTTGAGCATCTGTTAAATGTAATTGACTTTGTTGGTAGATCGATATGCCTCTTTCAAATTGCCGATATGTAGCCGTTCAGAAATATTGGTGGTGAAATCGTTGCAGGAACCCATGTGCCGAATTGACTCTGATATATGGCTGCCAAGAGGCATCTTTGGATATCTGAAATGTATTACATGCTGTTCGATGGTTTTCTGGAGCTTCTGAATGCCGATTGCCTGCCACCAAGCTTCAAACTTGACCAAGGGGATGGAGAATTCCTTCATGAATCTCATCTGGTCTTTCAAAGTGATACAATAAATCTCTCTCTCCAGCTGATTCACAACGTGGTCCGTATCAGGCATACTCCATGTTGTGGCTTCAGTCTCAGCATCCGATAGACGGACCTGACATTGCAAATGCTTGTCGGTGGTCATGTTTACCGCCCCATACGCCTCTTCTTCTGCAGCAGTCTTCAATTGAGCAAGTTCGTTGGCGAACGTGCTTCTGGGACCGGTTGCCTTAGTCCCGACTTCCTGCAATAGTTGTCGCTCATGATGTTGGAATAATTCATCGAAAAGCTTTCGTGTAGCAGGTGTCACCCGATGGATTTCGCGTACCAATCACTCAATTGCCCTGTGCCGATCAGTATCTGACCCTATGGTTGCCACTTGTTGGGCTCTATCCAGGCTCACCTGAAATTGCCTTCATTTCGATATAGTAACCTTTTCAGCCCCGTACCGCTGAACCTCCATTGCAGCACGGAATTGATGAATCTTTTAATCTCATAACTGATGGGATTCTATTGCCCACAGTTGATCCACTTTGGCCTTCACAGACTTCGACATTTTCTGCTCTCTAAAAGCACCCTTCATCTTGTAAAATCGCTTCAGTGGATTGTCTAGTGCTGTGAGGGATAGATCAGAGTGATTTTGTTGGCTGACAAGTAGAGAGAATTCACATAATGCCCGCACTGCTCCCATCACCATTTCATCAGAGGCTGTTTCCGCCGCAGTTTTCCCGGCATCCTGGGAGCAGTCAAGAATTAGAGCGCAATTCACTGCCAGTGTTCTGATCATGCCCTGGATTTCATTTCCCGGCCAGGAGCCGCTTTTCAACGAATCGAATAGGTTAGAGAAGCGCTGAAGGCCTGGATATCGTGGTACTAATGTGAATCAATTGTCAAATTGATCCTTGACATTTCTAGATTTCAGGTATTTGAGCAGCCAGTGCAATAAGTCTTTAACTAAACCCAGGAGCACATCAGCAAAAAATGAAATGGCATTCTCAGTATTCTGAGCATTTTGAAATTCAAGTTCGCCTTTTCTCAATTATGCAGTGTATTATGGCTGGAAATATAGTCAGTAAAATTGTTTTCATATCTTTGCGGGATTTTCAAACTTGGTACAGTATTCCCAAAGGGGTATAGCTTAGTCTGTTACATTGTTTTATAGTCAAAAGTTAGCCTATTTTTAAAAATGAAATATGTAATAGACGTACTATTGCTTGCTTAGTAATATAATGAAACTTTTGGTTTATATATCTTCATGACAAATCATAATGAAACTAACCATATTTGGAATACCTCCAGCTATAATCAACAAATAACTGAATATCTTTAATAATATTTCCTATTTGAGTTAGTTTGTTTTTGATTTGTCATTTCGAAATAGTAATGTCAAGTTTCATGTCATGACTCAGCAAAGTATTCTATGTTCATTACATTTTTCAAAAATAAAAGTAGCTGACTTTAATCTATTAAGAAATGTATCCAACTAGGCTATACCTATTTTGGAACACTATACCAAGTTTGAGAATCCCGTCATATTGTGGATGCAATATCACTGAGTATGATTCGTATAACTGGACCCGACAAAATCGACTAAACGCGAACTTGACTTTCAAAAACCTTCAAAATGCTCTGAATGCTTAGAATACCTTTTGCACTTTTTGCTGATGCAGCTGATGCAATTCATCGGGCTGCCAAAGGCGATAGACATTGCAGAGAGGGTATTGCCAGAACTGGTTGTGGATTGGATGAACACAAAGAGTGTGCAGAACATCAATATTAGTTTCGTCCAGAAACTCCGAGTAAAGATGCTGATCTCTTGGGTTATCTAGTGGTCGAAAAGTCGACTGCCCCATCGGCGCACCTTTAGGAATTTCGCACATTGGGCAGCAGCCATATGAGACTTGAGCAAGCATGACTTGTTCAGGATGATCCCCGACCCAGGCAGCCAAATGAAGGTAACATCGTCTCCGGAATTCATTAGCACAATTCCATTTCAAGCCGGGACCAGTTATGTCAAGATTCCTGAGTGGGGACAGCACTGTTGCAACAGCGGAATGCCATGCCTCATCAGCATTTTTGGCACCTTTCGGGGGACCGGGGATCAGCCCAACGAGAATCCAGGACAGCTTTTGAGGTGTGCGGCGGATATCTTTTCGAATATTTCCCATCGTGAGATATAGCGGCCAGGCATGCTGGTCGCCCCAAAAATTGGTCAAGTGGGTCTTGTCGGATGCACAAATAACTGGCACAATCGTCGCTCCGGCAGGAAGCTGATCTTGCATATCCCACCATTAATCGCCCATGTTTATCTCGCTGTATATTCGGCGACTTTCCAAGTCTGCAAGGCGCACCATTTTAAAATGGAGGTGCGCCTGAAATGGGTGATGTGCCAGAAGAAACTGTATACATTTGAAAATATCCCTGTAGTATAATGTTCTGAAGATGTGCGAATGATCTTGAATCCAACTATCATCACCAAGCCCGAAATTGAGCCTAGAGAGGAGCTTTCGTAGAGCATCTGCTGATTGAAATGGTTCGATATTGAAGTTGTCCAGTCCATGCCTCAGATGTTGATCTATCCACGTTTTTGTTTGCTGGCTATATGATTGAGCCGGTTGAAAGTCGTGTGCTGACCGAAATGGATGCCATGGATTCCATTATTCTGAGTACTTGCGATGCTTGTTGTACAATCCAGTTGCTTTGCCATATGCTTTCCCCCCCGCATTTTCCACACCAACTACCTGCCTATGTGCCTTCGTCTTTGTTGGATCAGGGGTACAAGTCAGATCAGGCTTCCGGGGGTCTATAGTTTCTTTGTCGGGAGTATCTTCAAGTGGTGGTGCACCAGGTACATTGTCTATGGGTAGATGAATTAGTTGACTAAGCTCATCAATGGCCATTCAGGTGCACTGACTGAAGTCGAAACATGATGGCTCGGGTCGATCCCAGCCTGCAGCTGGTACAATCCCATCAGGTAATAGTGCTTCATTCATCAATATTGGGTGATATTGTTGATAGTGAGCCTTGAGTCGGCTCTCGTTGAATATTTTCCTTTTCTAGATAAAGCACTGAACATGTTTCTGGCGAGTGTTGACCATATTTGGGAAATGATCACTGAACACATATTCGGATGAATCTCGATGATGCTTCAGGGGGTAATATAGAGCAACAGTGATATTGGTTTGAAGGCGAGCTAACTCTGGTCAGCGTAACACATTCACAACTGCATCGCACCCCACCAAATGCGGGGGGGAGATTTTTTTTGTCATCACTGCAATCACCACAATGGGGCCTTATACTACATCATTGCAGAATTCTGAGTTATACCTATGCTCGAGCCTCCGAGCAGCTAATGATGAAGGTAGATCGTCTTAATACAACGAATAGGTGAGTTTCCTTGCCAGCTGGATGTCCAGGCAATGATCATCGAGAACTGATAAGGCTGGTAGGATGTTTGCTTTAGTAATGATTCTTGACTGGAGCGTGGATCATGAGGAGAACTACAATGTATTGGCAATGAGCTCAATAGGAAGCAATCATTGTTGCTGCTCGACTCACAGGCCTCCTATTGAATGTGGTGGTAAGGTCGTACCCGCACAACTTATGTGTGATATCCCTAGTCGTGCTAATCTTCATACTGGATATAGTTCTTGTTGGGTTCCTGGAGATATCATATCATATCCATTCTATGACCTGTAAAGTCATGGAAGCGTATGAAGGTGAGCACCTATCCCATATCCTAGTATATGAATTCAAGCATATAACAAAGAAATGTGGGATGTGTGTGATTAAGGTTTCTTTTTCTCAAGGTCCAGGTTGGTTTCATGGATCAAAGGTGTAGTGAAACACCACAGTTCATGACAGCAGAATGGGATATAAGAAGCCCTTCATTCCGCCGAAGGTCACTGCTATGTGCACTATACTCAACCATACTCTGATTTATCCTACATTACATCTAGAATCTATAGTAGTTTACCACCATCTTTGTTCACAGAGCATGTCGGCGAACGGATCTCCACCAAAGACAGTGAATATGACTCCACAGGGTGGCCTATTTGGCTGGCAACAACGGAGGGACGACAATTCAGGATCCTCGGATAATGGTTCACGAACTGCCACTGGCAAAGACAGTCAGTTTGGGAAACACGCTGAACAATATCATCCACTGCATGGGTATGGTTACCCTCCTTCACAGCAGCCATTTCCAGGTGCTGCGCAGTTTTATCAGCACTCTCCATTCAACATGACACACAGTTCGCAACCAACCACCAGTGCAAGCCAAGGATATCTTAGTTATAGGCCACAGTGGCAAGGATATGACCTCCACCCAGGCGGTTATGGTGGGTCTCAAATGTTCCCCCCTCCGCAGTTTTCAGGACATGGGCTGCAATCTCCACGTGCAACCAGAGTGCCTCCAGGACCGCTGGAAACCAAACAAGTCAATTGGCTAATATCTTCCGGCTCTAATCCTCCACCTGGACCTCCTTCCGGCGCACCTGGGAGATCCCCAATTAGCCGCCCAACAAAAAGATTCCAGCCGCCAGTGTCACCGCGGAAAACAGATGTCGCAGGGATTGTGGACTTGCCCCCATTGCCAGAGATTTCCTATGAAAATTATGATGCAGATGATGAGAGTGATGATACCTCGGACTTGGGCAGTACAGAGGGCAAACCGCCAATCAGCCTGAAGCAAATGGAATTCTCCTTGAAGCAATTTGCCAAAAGGATGGGGCAGGCCAACTATAGTGCGTTCAACAAGTGGAAGAAAGTATGGGTGGCTGGGTTTCTGGAGAAGAAGCATTGGTCCATTATCTAGAGGCAGAACAGTGTGAAACAGGTTCGAGATGGACCCCTGCACTGCGAGACAGTGGTTGCAGATCTTTTGGAGACATTCGAGGACCAGCTGCTGTTGGTTAATTTCGATAATGCTGAATGGATTCACTGGCAGTGGGTGGAGATCGGTTTGAAGAAATGTGCAAGCACAATTCGAAAGGTGAGGAAATAGGGAAAGCGAGGCAACAAGCGACCGGCGATGGATTTGGGAGAGTGCGCGTGCCAACAAGCAAAAATTAACCTCCGAGAGTTGCCAAATATAATGTTCATGGTTGTGATTCGCTGGGTGTCGAATGGGAAGGATATGGTTCTATCCCCCAAACAACTCCAAGCCTCATACACCGATGTGAGGCACTGGGAGGAGCTGATTGATTTCATCGACAAAAACGGAGGCCCGCAGGAGCCATACATTCTAACATTGATGTTCAAGTGCACCTTGGAGCAGGATGAATTGGAAGAAGAGTATATGGGATTGTATACACACGGGCAAATGATCAATGTCCCCATATATGGCCAGATTTAGTACAACTGTAGCCTTTCAAATGCTTTCAAGTTGAAACTTGTACACAATGTGAAGATAGTTGTGGTAGAAATGATGAGAGCTACAGGGAAGAAGATTGCCGAGCACATAATAAGACCGGCAAAGGTAATCCCCGCTAGCTAGTGTTAGCAACGGGTCCGGGTAACCCGTCAGTGGTCCGGGTTTGGACCAGAAAAACTGTTCGGTTCGGTTCCAGACCCGTCCAAAAACCTGACCTGGAGTTTTTCGGCGGGCCAAACCCGTACCCGTACCCATCAACCCGCGGGTTTTGCCGGCTTTGGCTAGACCCGTCGGTTCCAGTCTCCGGTTTTCCTTTTCGGGTTTTTCTATTTATGGTCGCAGTCAGATATGTTACTGTTATGTGCAATATATTAACTTTGGTACATCATTCTCTTTATTTGTTTCATTGGCAGCCTTTATACTCAAAACAAGGAGAGACATGCTCCCTGCTACATCCTGAAGTTGAGTGTGATCAATTTTTCATCTTGCATCATTTGTAAGATTTGAGGTCCAGAACAGCCATATTGATTGATAAGGCAGTCATTCAGCCGGAATTTGATCAGTTTGCACATGTGACCGCGCCGACAACATTTGGAGAGCTGAAGGAGATACATGCTAGTGTCAGTGGAAAATCGCAATGCCGCAAGGAACATCCCGGGATAGAGTAGCCATATGTAAATAGCATGCCGCAAACGACCATCTCACATATGCATATTGGCTCTCACAACTGACGCAATTCCCAATTCATCACCGATTGACAAATAGAAGCCCGTTAAACCCGTAAGCGTTTACCCCTGCATATGTCCTCCATACCTACGTACTATACAGGAAATGGATTCAGGTGAACATATTGTATTGGCTCGTAGGTTATGTGTACACAACCTGCACAATATGTGATTATTTACGACATATCTCTCCAAAAAGTAGTTGGCATATCTATTTCGATACGTGAAAGAATTTTTTTGATTTCACTGACTATATTGTGAGACATGATAATTTGTCTGTGCATGTGCAAGGGTCATATGGGCCATACAAACGGTCCAAAGTCCAATCCAAGTTGATTGGCAACTGATCAACACAATATCGTCCTGCCTTTTACGGATAAGTGAGAACGCGCAATCTAAACTAAAGGTAAAATTTACTAACAAAGTTTCACTTAGTTATGACATACGAGTCGTAGAAGGAGCAGTCATTGTGCAACGTGAATTTGTATGAATGACCACCATCATGTTGCATTCATCCATACAACCAACTACATTACTCCGCATTTAGACTGGGTGCACATAGTGAGCATTGTGACAATTGCTCATGGTATGGCATGGAAATCGAGCGGATCGAACTGGATATGGCAAACTGAGTATGTTGGGCTATATTAATGAAAAATTAGGTTATGGCTCTACATGCAGTGAATTGCCAACTGAAAGCGCTGAAATGTCACCACGCTAAGTTATCCATCGCTCAGAGAACTTCTGCATCAGTTGATCAGAAATTGATACACCATAAAGCTTTTGCATGCAACTGAGTATTGATACAAATTATTCATTGGCTGTCAATAATGACTATATGA
>Ga0307515_10022361_pt1 | contig 11146 bp, 8 predicted proteins | sample 17_EM_MG_FD_194513 | JGI IMG/M metagenome (GOLD analysis project Ga0307515, IMG submission 194513) | Populus trichocarpa ectomycorrhiza microbial communities from riparian zone in the Pacific Northwest, United States - 17_EM | ecosystem: Host-associated > Plants > Roots > Unclassified | place... | reverse complement strand
GGTGACGCTCGGGCACGCGACCAGCCCGCTCGCCGTCTTCCTCGGCTACTCCGTGCTCGGCGGACTCGGGACCGGCCTCGTCTACGCCACCTGCGTCGGCGCGGTGCTGGCCTGGTTCCCGGACCGCTCCGGGCCCAGCGCGGGTGTCGTCAGCGGCGCCTTCGCCTGGGGCAGCGTGCCGTTCGTCGTGCTGGCCGCCCTGCTCCCGGACGCGCGGGCGGCGCTGCTCGACGCGACCGCCGCCGTGGTGCTCGTCGTGATCGCCGGGTGCGGTGCCCTGCTGCGCTACCCGCCGCGACACTGGTGGCCCGCGACGCCGGAGCCGCGCACCTGGGCGCTGGACAAGACCCACAACCGGCGTCCGGCGATCCGGCACTACCGGCCCGCCGAACTGTTCCGGTGCGGCACCACCCTCGCGCTCTACCTCGTGGTCGTGCTCGCCGCCGCCGTGCTGCTCTTCGATCTCGCCTACCTGGCGACGTTCGTGGCCGAGCGCAGCGGGCCCGGGCTCGCCGCCGCCGCGCTGGCGTTGCTCGCCGCGGCCACCGGGAGCGGCCGGGTCCTCATCGGACGGCTCGCCGACCGGCTCGGCCGCCGCCGGATCCTGCGGCTGGCCCTGCTCGCCGGCGGGATCGCGCAGTTCGTCCTGTACTACTCGGGTGAACACCGGCACGCCGTCGGCCTGCTGCTGGGCGTCGCGCTGGCCGGGCTCGGAAACGGCTGCTGCTACACGCTTCTGGTCGGCCTGGTGCGCGAGTACTTCGGTGAGGAGTCAGCGCTGCAGAACTTCGGCGTCCTCTACAGCGCCAAGGCCGTCGGCGCCGTCGTCGGCGTCGGGCTCGCCGCGGTCGGTTTGGTGGGCGCGTTCGCCGCAGCCGGGATCCTGAGCCTCGCCGGGGCGGTGCTCACCGGGCGGCTCACCCAGCCCGGCCGGCCCAAGTCCCTGCTCCCGGCGGCATAGGGCCCGGTGGGCGGGAATCCCGCCCACCGGAGCCGCTCAGTGCGTCGAGTAGGAGTGCGCGCCCGTCCCGGCGAGCTTGCCGCCGTCGACGATCAGGTACTCGTCGCGGATCGGCGTGCCTCCGAAGTAGTCCTCGAGGATCTCGCGCGTCCCGGCCGCGTACCGTGCCTGCGCCGAGAGCGACGAACCGGAGATGTGCGGGGTCATGCCCTGGTACGGCATCGTCCGCCACGGGTGGTCGGCCGGCGCGGGCTGCGGGTACCAGACGTCGCCCGCGTACCCGGCGAGCTGCCCGCTCTCGAGCGCGCGGACCACAGCGTCGCGGTCGGCGATCTTCGCCCGCGCGGTGTTGATCAGGTACGCGCCGCGCTTCATCGACGCGATCAGCTCGTCGCCGAACAGGCCCTCGGTCTCCGGGTGCAGCGGCGCGTTGATCGTCACGACGTCGCAGTGCGGCACCAGGTCCGCGGCACTCGGGTGGAAGGTCAGGTTCAACTCACGCTCGACCTCGGCCGGCAGCCGGTGCCGGTCGGTGTAGTGCAGGTGGACGTCGAACGGCGCCAGCCGCCGCAACACGGCCGTGCCGATCCGGCCGGCCGCGACGGTGCCGATGTGCATGCCTTCGACGTCGTAGGAACGCGCGACGCAGTCGGCGATGTTCCAGCCGCCGTCCAGCACGACCTGGTGCGACGGCAGGTAGTTGCGCACCTGCGAGAGGATCATCATCACGACGTGCTCGGCCACGCTGATGCTGTTGCAGTAGGTGACTTCGGCGACCGTGACGCCGTGGGCGATGGCCGCGTCGAGGTCGACGTGGTCCGACCCGATCCCGGCGGTGACGGCCAGCTTCAGCTTCGGCGCCCGGGCGATCCGCTCGGCCGTGAGGTAGGCGGGCCAGAACGGCTGAGAGATCACGATCTCGGCGTCGGCGAGCTCCCGATCGAACTCCGAGCCGTCGCCGTCCTTGTCGGAGGTGACGACGAGCGTGTGTCCCTGTGCCTCCAGGAACTTCCGCAGCCCGAGCTCGCCGGAGACGCTGCCGAGGAGCTGTCCCGGCGTGAAGTCGACGCCTTGCGGGGTGGGCAGCGTCTGGCCGCCGGGGTAGCCGTCCAGGTGCGGCAGGTCGTCGCGCGGGTAGGTCTTCGGGTAGCCGTCCACCGGGTCGTCGTAGAGCACGCACAGCACCTTTGCCACGGCGTCACACTCCAATGTTTCCGTTGCGGGACAAGTACTTTCACCGTCCTCCGCGCGCGCTGGCCGGTCAACGTGAAGGTTTCTATCCCGGGATAGGCGCCGGCTATCGGGCCTGTTCGGCGAGGTGGCGGTGCAACAGCGCGTCGAGGGTGCCGCGGACGTCGACGCCGCGGACGACTTCCAGCAGCGCCCGGGCGAGGATCGGCTCGGGCGAGCCCGCCGTCACCACCAGGCCGATCCGGTGCGACCGCGACGGGGTTTCGAGCGGCACCACGCGCATGCCCGGCGGCACGCCGAAGAGGTGCAGCCAGGCGTGGGAGATGACGCTGGACCAATGGTGCGTGGCGACGTGGGAGTAGAGCGCCGAGACCGTGTCCGTCTCGATCGCCGGGACGACGGTGGCGCCGGCCTCGGCGAACAGCGCGTCGAGCACGCGGCGGTTGCGCATGTGCGGCATGAGCAGGCACAGCGGCAGCGTCGCGACCTCGGCCCAGCGCACCAGGCTGCGCCCGGCCAGCTCGCCGTCGGACGGGGTCAGCAGCAGGTACCGCTCCTCGTAGAGCGGGACGCACCGGAGGCCGTGCGGTACCTCGTCGTCCACATAGGTCAGTCCGGCGTCGAGCTCGAACGCGGTCAACCTGCGCGTGATTTCGTCGGAAGACAACGACTCCAGCGTCACCCGGGCGTGCGGGTGACGCTCGCAGAAGGGTGCCGTGAGCATCGACATGGCCGTAAGCGCGGTGGGGATGGCGCCGACGCGCAAGACCCCGGACAGGCTGTCGCGCATCGTCGAGAGGTCTTCGTTCAGCGCGTCGCGCTCGGCCAGGATCCGCTGTGCCCACAGCAGGACGCGCTCGCCTTCGGGCGTCAACCCGGCGTAGCGCGCGCCGCGCCGGACGACCTGGGTGCCGAGTTCGCGTTCGAGCTTCCGGATCCCGGCCGAGAGTGACGGCTGGGACACGTGGCAAGCCTCCGCGGCCCGGGCGAAGTGTCCCTCACGGGCCAGCGCTACGAGGTATTCGAGCTGGCGCAGGAGCATGGGTTCAGCCTAGGTGAGCGAGCACGGCGGCGACGGCAGCCGGCGGATCTTCGCGGTGGATCGCGGCGAGTTGCCAGAGCGGGGGCACGGCGAACCGCCGCACGGTGACCTCGGGAAACCGTGCCGCGGCGGACGCCGGCAGAACACAGGCGGCCAGCCCGGCCCGCACCAGCGAGGCCGCGGCGGTGAGATCGTCGGCCTCCAGGCTGACCCGCCGGTCCGCGAACGCGCGGTCGACGACCTCCCGGATCGCCCACCCGGCGGGGAAGTCGACGAGTGAGAGCCCCGAGAGATCGCCGGGTGCGGAGCGGGACCCGCCGGGTGCGGTGGTGAGGACGAGTTCCTCGCACGCCAGGGGAGTGGTGAGCAGCCCGCCGCCGGAATCCGGGATACCGGCGTCGAATATCGCCAATCCGATGTCCACTGTGGACTCCGCCAGCGCACAACTCACCCGGTCCGGGGTCAGCTGGCGGACCTCGACGACCAAGCCCGGGTGGGCGTCCCGCAGAACCGCGAGCACCCGGTGCAGGTCGATCAACAACCCGGGGACCATCGCGAACCGGACCCGGCCGTGCACCGGCGAGACCGCCGCCCGCGCCCGTTCGACCGCTTCGAGGACCGCCCGCGCGGCGGGCACGAAGGCCTCGCCGGCGGGCGTCAGCGCCACGCGGTGCGTGGTGCGGTGGAACAGCGGCGTGCCGAGGTCGCGTTCCAGCGCCCGGACGACGGTGGACACCGTCGACTGGACGGTGTGCAGCCGCTGCGCGGCCGCGGTGAAGCCGCCTTCCTCGGCGACCGCCACCACGACCGCGAGCTGGCGCAGGTCCATCACGTCACCTCGTCGAGCGCGCCGGTCCGCTCGTCGAGAACGAACCCGCGGACCGCGCCGGTGTGCGGCAGGAACGGGCTCGCCCGCAGCCGCGCGATGCACTGCCGGACGTCCTGGACCGGGTCGGTGAACGACTCCGCGGCCCAGCCCGGCCGGATCCCGGTGCGTTCTTCCAGCCGCCGCGCGAACTCCGTGTCGGTGAAGGTGCGCATCCCGCAGTCGTGGTGGTGGAGCAGGACGATTTCGCGGGTGCCGAGCAGGTGCTGGCTGACGCTCAGCGACCGGATCGCGTCGTCGGTGACGGCACCACCGGCGTTGCGGATCACGTGCGCGTCGCCTTCGCGGAGCCCGAGCAGCCGGTAGACGCTGATCCGCGCGTCCATGCAGGCCAGCACCGCGATCTTCAGCCGTGGCTGCCTCGGGGCGTCGACCGGTCCACGGGACCGCGCGTGGTGCACGAGGGTGTCGGTGACGGCCATCAGCCGAGGATTTCGCGGGCGAGCGCGGCGGTCTCGCTCGGCGTGCGCCCGACCCGGATCCCGGCCGCCTCCAACGCAGTCTTCTTCGCCTCGGCCGTGCCGGACGAGCCGGACACTATCGCGCCCGCGTGGCCCATGGTCTTGCCTTCGGGCGCGGTGAAGCCGGCGACGTAACCGACCACCGGCTTCGAGACGTTGGCGCGCACGAACTCCGCGGCCCGTTCCTCGGCGTCGCCGCCGATCTCGCCGATCAGCAAGATCAGGTCGGTCTCCGGGTCCTTCTCGAACGCCTCGACCGCGTCGATGTGGGTGGTCCCGATGATCGGGTCGCCGCCGATGCCGACGCAGGTGGAGAACCCGATGTCCCGCAGCTCGTGCATGAGCTGGTAGGTCAGGGTGCCGGACTTGGAGACGAGGCCGATCCGGCCCGGCCCGGTGATGTCGGCGGGGATGATCCCGGCGTTGGACCGGCCGGGGGAGATGACGCCGGGGCAGTTCGGCCCGATGATCCGGGTCCGCCCGCCCGCGGCGACGGCGTGCGCCCACAGCCGGGCGGTGTCGTGCACCGGGACGCCCTCGGTGATCACCACCGCGAGCCCGATCCCGGCGTCGACGGCCTCGATCACCGCGTCCTCGACGAACGGGGGTGGCACGAACAGCACGCAGACGTCGGCGCCGGTCGCGGTCATCGACTCGGCGACGCTGCCGAAGACGGGCAGCTTCGAAGAGGCGATCTCCACGTGCTGCCCGGCTTTGCGCGGGTTCACGCCGCCGACGACGTTCGTCCCGGCGGCCAGCATCCGGCGCGTGTGCTTCGCGCCTTCGGTGCCGGTGATGCCCGAGACGACGATCCGGCTGTTCTCGTCCAGGAAGATGGCCACGGTTCAGACCTCCGCGATCGCGAGCTTCGCCGCTTCGCGCGCGGCGTCGTCCATGGTGGCCACCACGGTGACCAGGGGGTGTGCGGCCGCTTCGAGGATCCGCCTGCCCTCGGCCACGTTGTTGCCGTCGAGCCGCACGACGAGGGGTTTTGTGGCCCGCTCGCCGAGGACGTCCAGCGAGCGCACGATCCCGGTCGCCACCGCGTCGCACGCGGTGATGCCGCCGAAGACGTTGACGAACACGCTGCGCACCTGCGGATCGCCGAGGATCACGCTCAGCCCGGCGACCATCACCTCGGCCGAGGCGCCGCCGCCGATGTCGAGGAAGTTCGCCGGGCCGCGCGCGCCGGCTTCCGCGGCGGCCGCTGCCACGACGTCCAAAGTGGACATGACGAGCCCGGCGCCGTTGCCGATCACGCCGATGTCGCCGTCGAGCTTGACGTAGTTGAGGCCCTTCTCGCGCGCGGCGCGCTCCAGCGGGTCGCCGTCGTGGGGATCGTCGTACGACGCCGAGCGGCGGAAGTCCGCGTTGTCGTCGAGGGTGATCTTCCCGTCCAGGGCGACGATCCCGGTTGTGGTCTTCGCGAGGGGGTTCACCTCGACGAGCGTCGCGTCCTCGGCGACGAAGACGTCCCACAGCTTCTGGACGACTTCCGCGGCTTCGTCCCGTACCTCGGCCGGGAAGGCCGCGGCCACCGCGGCGGCGTCCACTCCGCGCAAGGTGTTCACCGGAACCCGCAGCAGCGCTTCGGGTTTCGTCGCGGCCACCTCTTCGATCTCCATCCCGCCTTCGGTCGACGCCATGGCCAGGAACGTGCGGCCGGCGCGGTCGAGCAGGAACGAGACGTAGTACTCCTCGGCGATCTCGCTCGCCTCGGTGACGAGCACCCGGTGCACGGTGTGCCCCTTGATGTCCATGCCGAGGATGTCGTCGGCGGCCTGCTCGGCGTCGTCAGCCGTGCGCACGACACGCACGCCGCCCGCCTTGCCGCGGCCGCCGGTCTTCACTTGGGCCTTGACCACCACCGGGCCGCCGAGCGACGCGGCGGCGTCCCGGGCCGCGGCGGGATCGGCGGCGACGCGGCCGCGGGGGACCGGCACGCCGTGTTTCTCGAAGAGATCTCGGGCTTCGTGTTCGAAGAGGTCCATGCGGGGGCGTCCTTTCCGCGGCGCTGCAGGGCAAGGAGGTCCGCCGTGTCCGGGCACGCCTTCACGGTCCTCAGGGAGCGGGGCGAGGCCCCGGAAAAACCCTGCGGATGGGCCTGGACACGGGCTGCTAGAAGGGTGACTATATGCCTACCCCATACGGTATGCAATCTACAGTCTGCCGCGAAGAGGCCGCTGACCTCGACGGACAGGGGAGCGGCGACGAGCGATTCGCCGGGCCAGAGAGACCCGGCGTGGGACCAGAGGAGTTGAGCAATGGCGCTGACAACAACCGGCACCACCGCGGGGGAAAGTGCCCGAGCGACCAACGGCACCGAGCCCGCGCCGGCGGAGATCTCGGGCGGGCACCTGGTGGCCAAGGCCCTCAAGGCCGAAGGCGTCGACACCATCTTCACGCTCTGCGGCGGCCACATCATCGACATCTACGACGGCTGCGTCGACGAGGGCATCGAGGTCATCGACGTCCGGCACGAACAGGTCGCCGCCCACGCGGCCGACGGTTACGCGCGGATCACCGGCAAGCCGGGCTGCGCGGTGGTCACCGCCGGACCCGGTACGACGGACGCGGTCACCGGTGTCGCCAACGCCCTGCGCGCGGAGAGCCCGATGCTGCTGATCGGCGGCCAGGGCGCGCTGACCCAGCACAAGATGGGGTCCCTGCAGGACCTCCCGCACGTCGACATGATGACGCCGATCACCAAGTTCGCCGCCACCGTGCCGCACACCGCCCGCGTCGCCGACCTGGTGTCGATGGCATTCCGGGAGGCTTACGCCGGCGCGCCCGGGCCGTCGTTCCTGGAGATCCCGCGCGACGTCCTCGACGCGCGAGTACCGCTGTCCCAGGCACGGATCCCCGAGTCCGGCCGCTATCGCGCGTCCACGCGCAACGCGGGTGACCCCGCCGACATCGAGAAGCTGGCCGATCTGCTGGTGCACGCGAAGAAACCGGCGATCCTGCTCGGCAGCCAGGTCTGGACCACCCGGGCGACAACGCCCGCCGTGGACCTCGTGCGCACGCTGAACATCCCGGCGTACATGAACGGCGCCGGCCGCGGCACGCTGCCGCCGGGCGACCCGCACCACTTCCAGCTCTCCCGCCGGTACGCCTTCGACAACGCCGACGTCATCGTCATCGTCGGTACCCCGTTCGACTTCCGGATGGGCTACGGCAAGCGGCTGTCGCCGGACGCCACGGTCGTCCAGATCGACCTCGACTACCGCACCGTCGGCAAGAACCGCGACGTCGACCTCGGCATCGTCGGCGACTCCGGCCAGGTGCTGGCCGCGGTCGCCGAGGCCGCGTCCGGCCGCACCGACAACGGCTCGGTCGGGCGCAAGGTCTGGCTCGAGGAACTGCAGGCCGTGGAGGAGAAGGCGAAGCAGAAGAGGTTGCCGCTGCAGCACTCCGACGCGTCGCCGATCCACCCGTACCGGCTGGTGCACGAGATCAACGAGTTCCTCACCGAGGACTCGATCTACATCGGCGACGGCGGCGACATCGTCACCTTCTCCGGCCAGGTCGTGCAGCCCAAGTCGCCCGGCCACTGGATGGACCCCGGTCCACTCGGGACGCTCGGTGTCGGCATCCCGTTCGTGCTGGCCGCCAAGCACGCCCGGCCCGACAAGGAGGTCGTCGCGCTCTTCGGCGACGGCGCGTTCAGCCTCACCGGCTGGGACTTCGAGACGCTCGTGCGGTTCAACCTGCCGTTCGTCGGGATCGTCGGCAACAACTCGTCGATGAACCAGATCCGCTACGGCCAGGCGGCCAAGTACGGCCTGCCGCGCGAACGCGTCGGCAACACCCTCGGCGACGTCCGGTACGACGAGTTCGCCCGGATGCTCGGCGGTTACGGCGAAGAGGTCCGTGACCCGGCCGACATCGCCCCGGCGTTGCAGCGGGCCCGCGAATCGGGCAAGCCGTCGCTGATCAACGTCTGGGTCGACCCGGACGTGTACGCCCCCGGAACCATGAACCAGACCATGTACAAGTGAGCGGAGGACAAGTCATGGGTAAGGCACTTGACGGCGTCCGTGTCCTCGACATGACGCACGTGCAGTCCGGTCCGTCGTCCACGCAGCTGCTCGCCTGGCTCGGCGCGGACGTGATCAAGCTGGAGACACCCGGCCGGGGTGACATCACGCGTGGGCAGCTGCGCGACCTGCCCGGAGTGGACAGTCTCTACTTCACGATGCTGAACGCCAACAAGCGCAGCATCACCCTCAACATGAAGAGCGACGAGGGCAAGGAAGTCTTCGAAAAGCTCGTCTCCGGCGTGGACGTCCTGGTCGAGAACTTCGGCCCGGGTGTCGTCGACCGGTTCGGCTACCCGTGGGAGAAGCTGGCCGCGCTCAACCCGCGGCTGATCTACGCCTCCATCAAGGGCTTCGGCCCCGGCCGCTACGCCGACTTCAAGGCCTACGAGGTGATCGCGCAGGCGATGGGCGGCGCGATGAGCACCACCGGCTTCGAGGACGGCCCGCCCACCGCGACCGGCGCGCAGATCGGCGACTCCGGCACCGGCATCCACCTGGTGGCCGCCATCCTCGCCGCGCTGTACCAGCGCACCGGCACCGGCCGCGGCCAGCGCGTCCAGGTCGCCATGCAGGACGCCGTGCTCAACCTGTGCCGGGTCAAGCTGCGCGATCAGCAGCGGCTGGCGCACGGGCCGCTCGGCGAATACCCGAACGACCACTTCGGCGACGAGGTCCCGCGCTCGGGCAACGCCTCCGGGGGCGGCCAGCCGGGCTGGGCGGTGAAGTGCGCGCCGGGCGGCCCGAACGACTACATCTACGTGATCATCCAGCCGGTCGGCTGGGCGCCGCTGAGCCGGCTGCTCGGCAAACCCGAGCTGGCCGAGGACCCGGCCTGGGCCACGCCCGAGGTCCGGCTGTCCAAACTGGACAAGGTGTTCGCGCTGGTCGAGGAGTGGACCGAGAAGCACTCCAAGTGGGAGGTGATGGAGGCGCTCAACGCCCACAACATCCCCTGCGGACCCATCCTGTCGACGCAGGAACTGATCGAGGACGAGACCCTGGCCGAGCTCGGCTCGGTCGTCGAGGTCCCGCACCCCGAGCGCGGCAGCTTCAAGACCGTCGGCTGCCCGCTCAAGCTGTCCGACTCGCCCGTCGAGATCGAACGATCGCCACTGCTCAGCGAACACACCGACGAGGTGCTCGGTGAGCTCGGCTACGGCGAGGCCGAGCTGGAGAAGCTCCGTTCGGCTGGGGTGATCTGAGATGGCGGATCGCGCGGCGGTCGAGAAGATCCTCGAACAGGCGGCAGCCGAAGGCCGGTCCTCGCTGACCGCGCCCGAGGGGCGTGCGGTGTGCGAGGCGTACGGCATCCCGACCCCGGCCGAGCGGCTGGCGGCCACGGCGGACGAAGCCGTGACGCAGGCCCTGGAGATCGGGTTGCCGGTGGTGCTCAAGATCGTCTCGCCGGACATCCTGCACAAGACCGAGGCCGGCGGCGTCCTCGTCGGCCTGAAGGAGCCGGAAGCCGTGGCAGCCGGTTTCGCGAAGATCGTCGAGAACGCGAAGGCGTACAACGCCGACGCGGAGATTCTCGGCGTCCAGGTGCAGCAGATGCTCACCGAGGGCCAGGAGGTGATCATCGGCTCGGTCACCGACCCGACGTTCGGCAAGATCGTCGCCTTCGGCCTCGGCGGCGTGCTCGTCGAGGTGCTCAAGGACGTCACGTTCCGGCTGGCGCCGACGAGCACCGAGGAAGCGCTCTCCATGATCGACGGCATCCAGGCCGCGGAGATCCTGCGCGGGGTCCGCGGCGCCGAACCGGTCGACCGGGACGCCCTGTCCGGGGTGATCCACGCCCTTGGCCAGCTGGTCACCGACTTCCCGCAGCTGTCCGAAGTGGACCTCAACCCGGTGCTCGCCACGCCGTCCGGCGCCACCGCCGTCGACGTCCGGATCCTCGTCGATCCGGACGCGGCGAAGGAACCGGTCCGGTTCACCCAGGAGGAGATCCTCGCGTCGATGACGCGGATCATGAAACCGGCGTCGATCGCGGTCATCGGCGCGTCCGCGGAGGCCGGGAAGATCGGCAACTCGGTGATGAAGAACCTGGTCAACGGCGGTTACGCGGGGGAGATCCACCCGATCAACCCCAAGGCCGCCGAGATCCTCGACCGCAAGGCATACGCGAGCATCGCCGACGTCCCCGGAGATGTCGACGTCGCGATCTTCACCATCCCGGCGAAGTTCGTCGCGGCCGCGCTGGAGGAAGCGGGCGCCAAGGGCGTCGCCGGCGCCATCCTCATCCCGTCCGGCTTCGGCGAGACCGGCAACATCGCGCTGCAGGACGAGGTCGTGGCGATCGCGCGCAAGCACGGCGTGCGCGTCCTGGGGCCGAACATCTACGGCTACTACTACACGCCGGAGAACCTGTCGGCGACGTTCTGCACACCCTACGACGTCAAGGGCGGGGTGGCGCTGTCGTCGCAAAGCGGTGGCATCGGGATGGCGATCCTCGGGTTCAGCCGCTCGGCGAAGATGGGCGTGTCCTCGATCGTCGGCGTGGGGAACAAGGCCGACATCGACGAGGACGACCTGCTCACCTTCTTCGAGCAGGACGACAAC
>Ga0307515_10022360_pt1 | contig 11146 bp, 7 predicted proteins | sample 17_EM_MG_FD_194513 | JGI IMG/M metagenome (GOLD analysis project Ga0307515, IMG submission 194513) | Populus trichocarpa ectomycorrhiza microbial communities from riparian zone in the Pacific Northwest, United States - 17_EM | ecosystem: Host-associated > Plants > Roots > Unclassified | place... | reverse complement strand
ACCGGGGCCGCCGACCTCGATCACGATGTCGGCGCCGCGGCCGCCGGTCCATGCCCGCGCCGCGTCGCCCCACGCAGCTTCCGCCTTGTAGTCGATGACGTGGTCGGCGCCCAGCGCCAGGGCGCGCTCGCGCTTGGCCGCGTTCGACGACGTGACGATCACGCGGGCGCCCGCCGCCTTGGCGAGCTGCAGCCCGAACATCGACACGCCGCCGGTGCCCTGGAGCACCACGACGTCGCCGGGGCGCAGCTGCGCGCCCTCGAACAGCGCGTGATATGCGGTCACGCCGGCGCACGGCAAGGTCGCGGCCGCGTCGAACGACAGCCGCGCCGGCATCCGCACCCACGCGGTCTCGGGCAGCACGACCTCCTCGGCGAGCATGCCGTCGTGGCTGCCGCCGAGCGCCGCGGCGTGGGCGGCCTCGGTCATGCCGCCGTCGAGCCAGTTGGGGAAGAACGCGCCCGCGACCCGATCACCGGTCTTGTAGCGGGTCACCGCCGCGCCGACCTCGATCACCTCGCCCGCGCCGTCGGACACCGGCACCACCGGCGCCTTGCGCTTCCTGGCGCCCTTGGCGATGGTGAGATCGCGAAAGTTGAGCGACACCGCGCGGACGCGGACCCGGACATCGGTCGGCCGCAGCGCCGGCGACGGGCGCTCGACCAGCGTGAGGGCGTCGAAGCCGTCGCGGGGCTGGAGCTCGTAGGCGCGCATCAGGCAACCCATCCGGCCAGCTGGTCGGCAGACTGCCGGGATCGTCCGGGAGCATCGAGGTCGCGCTGGCACGGCTGGCACAAGTTCGTCTGCGTCATGCGGCCCGATCTATCATGCTTCCGGCCCGTTTCCGGCCGCCTTCAGGGCACGCGTCGCCGCGTATCCAGGGTCGCAGCTGCACCGCTCCCGTACACCGGCGAGCCGCTATCCGGGCGGCGCTCGCTGGTGCATCGTGCCCCGTCGCCGCGGGCCGCCGCGCACCGTCTGGCCGCGTCAATCGTGAGGCCGCGTACGGGAGCACCGGCCCCCATTCGGAATACTGAGTCACAGGGCAGGATCCACTCACGCGCTTCCCAAATCGTTTTTCAAGCGCCTATGCTGCGCGCCGTCCCCCATCGGCGTCTTTCGCTCACACAAGGAGGGATCGATGAGAAGAGCAAGTTATGTCCTCGTGGCCGTACTGGCCATTTCCATGTTCGTACGACGGGCCCCGGCTGATCGAGACAACGACGATCACGATCGCGGCAAAGACCGGCTCCAGCTCGTCGAGGCCGGCCTCCCCGAGCTCAGCCAGGCGCTGCGATCTCATCTGGTCACGTCCGAGCAGCTGGTCCGGATGTACCAGGCGCGGATCGCGGCCTACGACAAGACCGGCCCGACGCTCAACGCGTTCCTCCACCTCAACGACAACGCGATCGACGACGCGCGCGACGCCGACCACGAGCGCCGCCACGGCCGCGATCGCGGCGGGATGTTCGGGATCCCGATCCTGCTCAAGGACAACATCAACACCGACGATCAGCCGACCACCGCGGGCTCGATCGCGCTCGCCGGCTCGATCCCTCCCGACGACGCGTTCATCACCAAGCGGCTGCGCCGCGCCGGCGCGATCATCCTGGGCAAGGCCACGCTGACCGAGTTCGCGAACTTCATCGCGATCGGCATGCCGTCGGGCTACAGCTCGCTCGGCGGCTACGGCCTCAACCCGTACGACCCGCGGCCGCTGCCCGGCAGCGACGGCCGCCCGGTGCTGACCCCCGGCGGCTCGAGCTCGGGCCCCGGCATCGCGGTCGCCGCCAACCTGACCGCGATCGCGATCGGCAGCGAGACCTCGGGCTCGATCCTCAGCCCGAGCTCGTCCAACGGCGTGGCCGGGATCAAGCCGACCCTGGGCCTGGTCAGCCGCAGCGGCATCCTGCCGATCACCGCCAACCAGGACACCGCCGGCCCGATCGCCCGCACCGTCACCGACGCCGCGATCCTGCTCGGCGTGATCGCCGGCTTCGATCGCAACGACCCGGCGACCCTGCCCTGCCTGGTCCCCGGCACCTGCCGCCGCGACTACACCCGGTTCCTCGACAAGCACGCGCTCCGCGGCGCGCGCATCGCCGTGCCCCACAACCCGTACTGGGTCGGGTTCACGCCCGAGCAGACCCAGATCATGAACGACGCGATCGCCGCGATGCGCGCCCAGGGCGCGTTCGTCGACGACCCGCACGAGATCCCCAACCAGGCGGACATCTCGGCGTTCGGGATCTGCACCTCGGCGCCGGCGCCGACCAACTGCTCGACGGTGCTCATGTACGGCCAGAAGTTCGATCTCAACAACTACCTGGCACAGCGGCCCGACGCCCCGGTCCACACGATCGACGACATCATCGCGTTCAACAACGCCAACCCGGTGGCCGGCCTCAAGTACGGCCAGGCGCTGTTCCTCGCCGCCGCCGCGCTCGACACCAGCCCGGGCAGCGCCGACACCCTGCGCCTCCAGGCCGATCGCGCCAAGGACATCGCGCTGACCCGCGGCGGCCTCGACGCCATCTTCAATGGCGCCGACGGCATCGCCGGCACGGCCGACGACTTCGACGCGGTGCTGTTCCCGCAGAACCGCGGCGCCGCCGCTCCGGCCAAGGCCGGCTACCCCAGCGTCGCGGTCCCGGCCGGCTTCACCCCGCCGGTGGCGCCGGTGGTCAACCCGACGCCGTTCGGCATCGCGTTCACCGGCCGCGCGTTCAGCGAGGCTCGCCTGATCGGCCTTGCGTTCGCCTACGAGCAGGCGACCCACCTCCGCCGGCCGCCCGCCAGCGCGCCGCCGCTGCCGAGCGACACGGTGACCCGCCACGGTCATGGTCACGACGACCACGACCACGGCCACGGCCACTGAGCATCAGCGCGCGGCGGCCGCGACGCGATCGCGGGTCACCGCGGTGTAGATCGACTGCTTCGGCGCCGCGAGCACCCGGCGCACCATCGGCTCGAAGAACGACAGCGGCCGGGTCTCGCCCTTGGCGTCGAACGCCGGGGCGTCGTACGTCGCGCAGAACTCCTCGGCGTACGCGAAGTGCGGGTGGCCGCGGAATGCCTCGCGCATGTCGCGATCCATGCCGACGTGGTGGAAGAAGTAGTAGCCCTGGAAGATGCCGTGCTTCTCGACCATCCAGTGGTTGGCCTCGGACACGAACGGCCTGAGGATCGCCGCGGCGATGTCGGGATGGTTGAACGAGCCGAGCGTGTCGCCGATGTCGTGGAGCAGCGCGCACACCACGTACTCCTCGTCGCGGCCATCCATGTGGGCCAGGGTCGCGGTCTGCAGCGAGTGGGTCAGCCGGTCGACCGGGAACCCGCCGTAGTCACCGTCGAGCAGCCGGAGGTGCGCGAGCACCCGATCGGGCAGCCCCTGGGCGAACCGGACGAACTCTGCGCCGATCATCTGCCAGTCTTTTTGCGTACTGCCGGCCATGTTGGTGAAGGTGGCGCGGGGCTCGTCGGGCTTGGTCATGATCGCACCGACCTTACCATCGCGAACCCGCCCCCGCGGACGCGAAATCACGAGCACCGGCAATGACTTGACAACCTCGCTTGCAAGCGGCGCGCGGCTGCGTCGTCATCGTGTCAGGAGATCGGGATGCGCGCCCTGTGCTTGATGCTCGCGTTTGTCGCCGCCTGCCACAAGCGGGCGCCGATGCAGCCGTACTACGGCACGTACCCGCAGGCGTATCCCCAGAGCTATGCCGCCGGCGGTGTGTTCGGTGGCACCTGGGTCGCGCAGGGCGGCACGGTGAGCCTCGCGGAGCAGAACGGCCAGGTCACCGGCACGATCCAGAGCACGATGCTGCAGGGCTCGGTGCAGGGCGTGTCGCGCGGCAACCAGCTCGACTTCCTGCTCACCATGGCCGACGGCTCGTCGGGCCGGTTCGCGGCGTACACCGACGGCACCCAGCTGGTGATCAACGTCGGCTTGCAGCGCCTGGCGTTCGTCCGATCGGCGCCACCCGCGCAGGTCGGCTACGCGCCCGCCGCGCCGCCACCCGCCGCGCCGCCACCGGCCGCGCCGCCACCGGCCGCGCCCCCCGCAGAGCGCAGCGCCAGCCGCCCCGAGCGCAGCGCCAGTCGCAGCCCCGAGCGCGGCCAGGTCGGCCTCGTCACCGGCTGTTTCCGCTCGTCGAGCGGCAGCGGCGCGGTCTGGGTCGAGCGCACGCTGTACTTCGACGGCGCCGGCCGGTTCAGCAAGCACGGCGCCGTCGCGGCCCAGACCTCCGGAGCCTCGGCGTCGTCGGAGACCCGCGGCGACGGTGGCACCTACTCGGTGCAGAGCGGCAAGCGGGTCCGGCTATCGTGGAACGACGGCACCACGGCGACCTACGATCTGGTCTACGAGCACGGCGCGCTCGGCGCGCTGCAGAGCGGCACCACCTGGTACCTGCGCTGCACCTGACGTGCGAAGCTGCCGGGAGAGGAAGTCCATGTCCGACGATCCGAGCGCAGAGCTGGCGAGCCACCTGGAGCGAATGAACCGCGATGGCTACACCATCATCGAGAACGCGATCGACCCGAGCGTGGTGGCGGCGCTGCGCGACGACGTGGTCCAGCTCGAGCGCAAGCTCAAGATCCAGCCGGCCCCCAACCTGTTCGAGGGCCACAACACGCTGCGGATCTACAACCTGCTCGCGCGCGGCGAGATCTACGAGCAGGTCCCGGTGCACGACCGCGTGCTGCCGATCGTCGAGGGCGTGCTCGACAAGGGCTGCCTGGTGTCATCGCTGTCGTCGATCGACATCGGCCCGGGCGAGGCGGCGCAGCCGCTGCACGCCGATGATCAGCTGATCCCGCTGCCCAAGCCGCACGTCTCGATCATCTGCAACTCGATGTGGGCGCTGACCGACTTCACCGAGGCCAACGGCGCCACCCGCCTGGTGCCCGGCTCGCACCGCGCCGAGCGCTCGCCGCAGCCGTTCGGCGAGCCGGTCCAGTCCATCGCCGCCGAGATGCGTGCCGGCAGCATCCTGGTGTTCGACGGCTCGATCTGGCACGGCGGCGGCGCGAACCGGACCTCGGAGCGCCGGCTCGGCCTGGCGATGAACTACTGCTCCGGCTGGATGCGCCAGCAGGAGAACCAGCAACTCGGCATCCCGCTCGACGTCGTGCGCGCGTTCTCGCCGCGGCTGCGCAAGCTCGTCGGCTACGGCCTGTACAAGGCGCTGATCGGCCACATCGACAAATGCAGCCCCGAGGACGTGCTCGAGGGCGACGCGCCGCGGCCGGTGGTCGGCTTCACGAAGTAGCCGCGGCGGCGGATTCGGGGTCTGGGCGATCAGCACCGCGCAACGACGCTCTCGAAGCAGTCCGTCTGGGCATGAACCCCACGTCGCAGCTGCAGTCGGCCGGGTTCGCGGTTCGCCAGCTCCGGGCGCACGAGCTGCCGCTCGGCGGATTGTTCGGGACTACCTGGCAGTCCGGGGCCGGACGCCCCGGGTGAGCCGCTCTGCGCCCTTGAGCCGGAGGTAGAGCCGCACCAGGTTCATGTTGAACGTGTACTGCCCCGGTGCCTCGCCGGAGCGCAGCACGCCGAGCGTCTTCATCTTCTGCAGAAAGTTGCCGAGCTTCTTGCGCTCCGGATCGTCGAGCGCCTTCTCGACGTCCTTCTTCGAGAAGCTCTCGCCGTGATTGGTCGTGATCTCCGCGAGGATCGACCGGTAGTCGGCGCTTCGCAACGCCGCGAGCACCTGCTGATCGACGTACTTCTTTCCGAAATCCTCCGCTGCGTCCACGATGGCGGCGATCGCGTCGTCGCCGTCGATACGCTGATCCTGATCCGTCCAGTACGCCCAGTCCCCGACGAGGTGCATGATCTTCGGAAACCCGGCGCTGAACCGAGCGAGGATCTCCATCGCATCGTCGTCCACCGTCATCGCGGCGGCCTCGAACGCGCGGTGAAAAAACTCGCGCATCTCGAGGTTGGACATCAACTCGATGTCGACCACATCGAACACCCGCTCGATCGGTTCGTGAGCCTGGATCATCTGACGGCGCCGCTCCTCGGTTCCGCAGATCATCAGCAGCACCGGCAGGGGATCTACTCCGAGCGCGTTGGTGTCGACCAGGCTCTTGAGCAGCTGAGAGAACCAGCTCTGGCCGGCCAGCCCGTTGATCTCGTCGAGCACGAGGAACACGCCGCTGGTCGCTGGCTTGGCCTTCTCGTACGCGCTGCGGAGAAAATCCAGGAGCCCGTGCACGGAGGCGATCGTGGGTGCGTCCTTCTTCAGCGCTTCGAGATTGATCGAGAAGCCAAACAGCTCCTGCTTGCCGACGTACTTGGCGAGCCAGGCACGCAGCCGCTCGCCGCGCGACGGGTGGATCGATCCGGAGTGCATCGTTGCCTCGACGAGCCGGATCGCGAGATCCGTCGGTGTCTGCGCCGGACTGAGGCTGGCGTAGATCGGAAGCAGACCGTGCTTTTCCGCAGCGAGAAACTGCAGGTACCTCGCGAGCGAGCTCTTGCCGATCCCGTACTCGCCCTGCACGTACACGGCGACCGGCTTACCGCGCTCGACCTGGCCCACCCCACGGGTCAAGATCCGGTCGATCTGCTGCTCGCGCCCGACGAAGAGCTCGATGGGAACCGGCTGGCCCGGGTAGAACGGGCTCTGACTCTTCTCCGGCATTCTCCTGGATAGTAGCGCTGATTCGTTGCTCGCCACCGCTTCTGTGCCTGCACGGCCGCGATGGTTGCCAGACCGCGCGCTGCTCGAATGCCCCGCGCGACCCGCTACTTCTTGCGGCTGAACAGGCCGCGCTTCTCGGGCCGCACGGTCTCACCGAACTCGCCGGCGAGCTCGCGCATCAGCTCTTCCTGCCGCGCGGTGAGCTTCTTGGGGATCTCGACCTTGAACTGGAGGACGTGGTCGCCGCGGCCGCTGTCGCCGATCCGCGGGATGCCCTGGCCGCGGCGCACGATGACCTCGTCGGGCTGGATCCCGGCCTTGAGCTCGACGGTCGCCGAGCCGTTGCAGTTGTCGTCGAGCGTGTAGATCTCGACCTCGCCGCCGAGCGCGGCCTTGACGAAGCTGACCGGCACCTCGGTGAGCACGTCTTCGCCGTCGCGCTTGAACCGCTCGTCGCCCTGGACGTGGAGCACGACGTAGAGGTGGCCGGCGGTGCCGCCTGGCGCCGCCTCGCCCTTGCCCGCGAGCCGCAGGGTCTGGCCGTCGTCGACGCCGGCCGGCACGGTGACGTTGAGCGTCGAGGTCTCCGACCTGGTGCCGCGGCCGCGGCAGTCCTCGCACGGATCCTTGATCGACTTGCCCGCGCCGCGGCAATGCGGGCAGGTGGTCTGCACCATGAAGAAGCCCTGGGCGTGGACGACCTGGCCCTTGCCCTGGCAGGTGCGGCAGATCTCGGGCTTGCTGCCCGGCTTGGCGCCGCTGCCGGTGCAGGTCGCGCACGCGATGTCGCGGGTGACCTTGACGTCCTTGCTGGTGCCCCACACCGCCTCGGCGAACGGCAGGGTCAGATCGACCCGCAGGTCCGCGCCGCGCGGCTGGCGGCGCGCGCCGCCGCGGCCGCCGAAGAAATCGCCGAAGATGTCGCCGAACGCCGAGAGGATGTCCTCGACGTTGGTGTACCCGCCGGCCGCGTTGCCGTTGACGCCGCGGATGCCCTCGAACCCGAACCGATCGTAGCGCTGGCGCTGCTCGTCGTCGGACAGGACCGAGTAGGCGTTGGACGCCTCCTTGAACTTGTCCTCTGCGTCCTTGTCCCCCGGGTTGTGGTCGGGGTGGTACTTCTTGGCGAGGCGGTAGTACGCCTTCTTCAGGTCGGAAGGGTTCGCCTGCCGATCCACTTCGAGGACTTCATAGAGATCGCGCATGGCGTGGAGAATCAAGACCTTGGGTAATGCGGGGAACGGCGGGTGTCAAGGTATGGTCGGGCTGTGATCCGCCCCCGCGACCTCGGTCGGGGCGCCCCCGATGAAGCTGACGCACTCCGCCGCGCCGAACGGCTGTTCGACGCCGCGGCACAAACCATGGTGGATCTCGCTGGCTTGGACCCCGCGGCGCAGCGGATTGCCACACTGGCATGCCACGCCGCACCCTACCTCGCGACCCTCCTGACCCGCGACCCTCACCGTCTGTTCAGGGTAGCAGCCGATCCCTACCTGCGCCGGGAAAAACCGCGCGAGGTCCTCGTAGCCGAGGTCGCCGCGCGCGCCGCGCGCGCCCGGAGCCACGCCGAGCTGCAGGCGGCGCTCCGGAGCGTGCGCGGCGACGAGCTGGTCCGGCTCGGCGTCCGCGAGCTCGAGCTCGGGCTCGACACCGAGGTCGGCCGCGAGCTCGCCCGGCTCGCCGACACGTGCTTCGACGCCGCGATCGCGTTCTCCGACCGCGAGCTCCGCGCGCGCTACGGGCCGCCGCGCTACACCGACGACGACGGCGCGCTGCGCGACGCCCACCTCGCGGTGATCGGCATGGGCAAGCTCGGCGGCGAGGAGCTCAACTTCTCGTCGGACGTCGACGTGATCTACGTCTACTCGTCGGATCAGGGCGAGGTCGGCGGGCTGTCGCTGCACGAGTACTTCGCCAAGCTGTGCACCCAGATCACCGCGGCCCTGTCGGAGGTCACCGAGGACGACCTGGTGTTCCGCGTCGATCTCCGGCTCCGGCCCGAGGGCGCCAAGGGCGCGATCGCCAACTCGCTGGCCCAGACCGAGCGCTACTACGAGACCTTCGGCCGGCCATGGGAGCGCCAGGCCTGGCTCAAGGCCCGGGTCAGCGCCGGCGACCAGGCGCTGGGCGCCGAGCTGATGCAGATCCTGCGGCCGTTCGTGTTCCCGCGGCTGATCGCGCCGGGCGTGATCGACGAGGTCCGCGAGCTCAACCGCCGGATCAAGCGCGAGCTGGTGCGGCCGCGCGGCGGCGGCGGCAGCGACGGCTTCGACGTCAAGAACGGCGAGGGCGGGATCCGCGAGATCGAATTCTTCGTCCAGGCGCTGCAGCTGATCCACGCCGGCAAGCGCCCGAGCCTGCGGCTGCGCGGCACGCTCGTCGCGCTCGACGCGCTGCTGTTCGCGGGCCTGATCACCGACGACGAGCACCTCGCGCTGTGGCGCGCGTACCGCTGGCTGCGCCACGTCGAGCACGTGCTCCAGCTCGAGGGCGGGCTGCAGACCCAGATCGTGCCCGACGACGACGCCCGCCGGCTGGTGCTCGCCCGCCGGCTCGGCTACGCCAGCGACGTCGGGTTCGCGATCGCGCTGGTCAAGCACACCGCGGCGGTGTCGCGGCTGTTCGCCACGCTCGGCGATCCGGCCGACGAGCACGCCGACGTCACCGCGATCCTGCGCGGCGAGCTGACCGAGGCAGAGGAGGCCGAGGCCCTGACCCGGCTGGGGTTCAACGATGTCACCGCCGCGCGCGCCGAGCTCGCCCGGGCCCGCCGCAGCAGTGACTCGCCGCTGGCGCCGGCCGGGGTGGCGTCGGAGCGCACCGCGCGGATCGGCGCGGCGCTGCTCGCCGAGATCGCGGCGAGCGCCGATCCCGACCAGGCGCTGCGCACATTCGGCGACCTGATCGCGCGGCGCGGCGCGGCGTGGTCGATCTGGCGGCTGCTCGACGAGAACCCCGCGATCGTCCGGCTGCTCGGCTCGATCTTCGGCGCCAGCGCGTACCTGGCGCGCACCCTGGTCGACACGCCCGAGCTGATCGACCTGTTGATCGAGCTCGGCCAGACCCCGCCGTCGCGCTCGGTCGCGCAGGTCGCCGCCGACCTCGCGGCGCGGATCCAGGGCGTCGATCCGGGCGATCCCGAGCAGCTGTGGAGCGCGATCGCCGAGGTCAAGAACGGCCACGTGCTCCGGGTCGGGCTCGCCGACTTCGCCGGCGCGCTCGATCCGCTCGCGGTCTGCGCCGAGCTCACCGCGATCGCCGAGGCCTGCCTCGACCGCGCGCTCGCGATCGTCTGCGCCCAGCTCGCCGAGCGCCACGGCCGTCCGCCCGGCGACGCGCGGCTCGCGGTGCTGGGCCTCGGCAAGCTCGGCGGCCGCGAGCTCGGCTACGCCGCCGACCTCGACGTCGTGTTCGTGTACACCGCCGACGACGGCGAGTCCGACGGCGCCGCGCCGCTCGCCGCGGTCGAGTGGTTCTCGCGCTGCGCCCAGCGCCTGCTCGGCGCGCTGCGCCAGCGCACGCCGCGCGGCCGGCTCTACGAGATCGACACCCGGCTCCGCCCGGCCGGCTCGCAGGGCCTGCTGGTCACCTCGCTCGCCGGCTGGCGGCGCTACCACACCGAGGACGCGCGGCTGTGGGAGCGCCAGGCGCTGACCAAGCTGCGCCCGGTCGCCGGCGATCGCGCGCTCGGCGCCCAGGTCGAGCGGCTCGCGGCCGACACCGTGTACGGCCAGCCGCCCGAGGCGTCCGGCGGCGCGCGCGCGATCGCCGAGGCGATCCTGCAGATGCGCGATCGGATCGAGCGCGAGCTCGGCGGCGGCGCGGCCAAGCAGCGCGGCGATCTCAAGGTCGGCCCGGGCGGCATCGTCGACATCGAGTTCGCCGCGCAGTACCTCCAGCTCGCGCACGGCCACGCCCACCTCGCCCTGCGCACCACCGCCACCGCCGCCGTGCTCGAGGCCGCCGCGGCCGCCGGGATCGCGCCGGCGCGCGACCTCGAGCTGCTCGCGCAGGGCTACCGGTTCCTGCGCAAGATCGAGCACCGGCTGCGCGTGGTTCACGATCAGCCGATCCAGCGCCTGCCCGAGGCCCGCGACGAGCTCGACAAGCTCGCGCGGCGATCCGGGTTCCCCGACGGGGGCGTGCTGCTCGAGCACGTCGAGCGCTGGCAGCGCGAGATCCGCGCGGCGTACCTGCGCTTGCTCGGCGCGTGAAGCGGGCTTCGAGAGCCGCGGTGCGTCAGTACCGACCGATCGGTCGGGAACTGGTGCTTGTGATTGCATCAGTGCGTTGCTACGAAGCGGGTATGGGCATCAAGAAGCTCGACAAGATCTGGGTCGACGGGTCGCTCGTGCCATGGGACCAGGCGACGGATCACATGCTCGCGCACTCGATGCACTACGGCGTCGGCGCGTTCGAGGGCATCCGCGCGTACCAGCGCGTCGATGGACGGACCGCGGTGTTCCGGCTCCGCGAGCACATCGACCGGC
>Ga0307515_10022359_pt1 | contig 11146 bp, 3 predicted proteins | sample 17_EM_MG_FD_194513 | JGI IMG/M metagenome (GOLD analysis project Ga0307515, IMG submission 194513) | Populus trichocarpa ectomycorrhiza microbial communities from riparian zone in the Pacific Northwest, United States - 17_EM | ecosystem: Host-associated > Plants > Roots > Unclassified | place... | reverse complement strand
AACTCTAATTATATTCTAAGAATTACTACAAGGAAGGAACTATCTAGGTAGGGACTAAGGGTCCTTAAATACACAACCGTACTCCTATAAAATCCTTCTTATACATAAGGTACGTGTGCTCCGTCTGCTCTATTATATAGATTATACAGATTACACAGATTATATAGATTATATTACGTGACTTAGTTACTATTCCTCGTTATATAGTTCTACCGGATCTATTCTAGACTGTGCTTATATAACCAACTAGCTTCCTCTAACTCCTCTCCAAGTAGTCGTAATATTGTACTTAAAGCGTCCGTAACACTATCTCCCTCCTCTTTATCTTTGTCCTTGAAGATTCCTAATATCTCTAAGTTATTTACTAGAGGTGTAATATCCGTCTAATTAATTTGGTTAATATTATTACTTATAATACCTTTAAAGGTTTCTAAGCCTCCGCCTTCTTCTTCTATAGCTTATTAGTCTTGTACCATTACTGCAATATTATCTCTAGGTGGAATAATGCTATCTCCATATTCTTATTATGCGAAAGAGGGGTTAGTTTATATTACGCTGGCGAGTCCTTTATCTTAGCAACCCTCTTTTTATTTAAAGTGTACTAAAGCAAATATTTATTTATTCTGCGACGTTTGCTTTATATTTAACGCTAAGTATACACATCCTATAACTCTTAATAGTTGTTAAGTTCCCTAAGTAATTTATTATAGGGTCTCGTATTTAATCTACTACTGCAAAGCTTAATAGTAAACTTGTAGGTGCCCTAGGCGAGATTTATTGTCTTTAACGCGAAGATTAAGCTTGCGCTAAGCGGGTAAAAGAAGAGAATTATTAAGCCCTTAAAGCCCGCGCCTTTGCTTATACTCGGCTTCTTTATCTTAAGAAGGTTTATAAGAAGGTTTATTCTAAGAAGTAGAAACTTATAAAATAAGGTTTATAGGAACTTAGTAATAAAAGAACGGATTCTCTTCCAATAGTAAAGGAAATAACTCTAAGTAATTTAGCAATCGTTCTTCCTAGGTCCCCCTTAGGTAACTTATTCTTTAGTAATCCTTCTTTAATATTACCTAACCTATTCTCTTCTAATACTTCTGTACCTTTCTTATAGCGTTCTTTAAATTTTCTAATAGTTTCTAGGTAGTCTTATTATAGCCTATTTACTTAACCTTATACTATATTTTATTGTTAACGTCCTTATAACTAATAATCTTTAAAACTTGCTATTTATCTTCCTCTTATCCTCTATATATATCTGCCTCGTAAACTAGTAGCTTAACTTTTCCATATACTAGCTTTAGTATGGCAATATGCTATATAGGGTAGATCTTTATCTTAGCTAGTAGGTTTAACTTAAATATAACTGGTGAAATCCTCTAACTAATTTTAAAAGGTTTTAGTCTAACATAGTCCAACTTCTTACTTAGTTATCAACTCTTAAAATTTTTGTATAGTAGCTATACTTTATCTCCCTCCTTAAGATCTAGTCCCTTAGATCTCTTAGCATTATAGTATTTCTTTATTCTTTACTATACTACCTTAGCTGTTTCCGTAAGGTTCTTATAAAAATTTATTAATATCTCCATCTTTTACTTAGCTATACTACTTATCTTCTTTGCTTAATATAGCAATAGCAATATTCTTGGCTTATATCTATAATTCGCCTTAAATAGTAACGTACCCATTCCTTCTTATAGTGTTATATTATATATAAACTATATAACTGGTAACAGTAATACCTAATTATTTTGCGCGTGATTAATATAATATCTTAGATACTACTCTAGTGTCTAATTTAACCTTTCCGTTTAACCGTTTGTCTGCGGATAATATACAGTAGAAGTTACTACTTAAACTCCTTACTCTGCTAAGAATACCTCCTAAAATGCTACTATAAATCTTAGATCTCTATCCAATATAATCTTACTTAGTGCTTTATATCTTATAAACACTTCTTTAATATAGATTCTAGCGATATCTTTTATTAATATTTCTTCTATATATGCTATAAAGTATCCCTACTTTATAAGCTTGTCTACTATTACTAAAATCACATTATAATCTTATCTGGTAATAGGATTTCTTAACTTTAGCAACTTAACAATAAAGTCCTATAATATAACCTCCTATAGTCTCTCTGGTATTTTAATAGGTTGTAGCCCTCTATATAGCCTATACCTTATTAGTTTATTTCTTTAGTAATCTAAATACTTCTTAGTAACCTTTCTAGCTATCCTCTAGATTCTGTTAATAATATACTCTTTCTAAAGTCTTAACACTAAGCCTATAGCTCCGTTATGTCCTTAAGTTAGTCCTTTATAGAAATCTTCTATAAATTATTCTATTATACTTCTTAGGATATACTTTACTTCTTAGTTTTCGTATATATCCATCTATAAATCTTCTAGCTATACTTCTAGAATTCTCTATACTTAAAAGCTTTCTAGTAACTTATAGATTTTCTCTAATTCTTCCTAAGTTGCTATAATTTTTAGATAATTATACCTAATTAATCCGTCTATATCTTCTCGCAGTAAAGCCCCTAATAGCTTTTTATCATTTTATAGTTTAGCCTTTTAACTTAGAGTATCTGCTCTTATATTATCTATACCCTTAGTATACTAAATCTTAAAATAGTATTCTATAAGCATCTCTACCCATCTAACCTGTTTTTAGTTAAGTTCCTTTATTATTAGGAATCCTATTAGGTTCTTATAATCCATCTTAACTATAAATAGTTTCTCTATACCTTATAAGAATGCTCTCTATTCCTTTAGTGCTGTAATTATACCTAATAACTCCTTATTATAGATGTTATAGTTTAGTTCCGGTAGTATTATCTTCCAACTATAATATACTACTAGGTGCCATTTATTTGGATGCTTTTATATAAAGCACGCCCCTAGTATAAAGTCTAATACATCTATCTTAACAACCGTCTCTAGTCCTAGTTAATAGATCTTAAGAACTGGCTCCTAGGTAAACAACCTTTTAACTTCCTTAAACAGTTCTTATTATTCTTCTCCCTATACCTATAGTTTTTCTTTCTTTATTAACCGCGTAAATAGCTTAATATTCTTTAACTATTGCGCTATAAACCTTCTACAGTAATTATAAAACCCTAGAAATAGTCTTAACTATATAACGTTCTTTAATTCTTACCAATTTACTATAGCCTTAATCTTCTTTAGATCTATACTAAGTTGGCCTAGTTTAATAATAAATCCAACAAAATCTATCTTCCTAGTAAAGAACTCGCATTTCTTAATTACTACTAGCATCTGTTCTTCTTATAGTCTCTTTAAAACCCATTTAACGTATTCCCTATATTCTTCCTTAGTTATTAAGTAGATAATAATATCGTTAAGGTATACCATAATAAATTCATCTAAGTGTTCTCCTAATATATTATTAATTCGCTTTTAAAACGTTACTAGTACATTTATAAGCCCAAATTATATAACTAATAGTTTATATAGTCCTTCTTTTAACCTAAAGGCTGCCTTTTATTTATTACCTTTCTTAATTCTAATCTAATAGTACGCCTATCTCAGATCTATCTTCGTAAAGATTTGCGCGTTACCTATCCTATTTTAGATTTTGCTAATTAAGGGTAAAGGATACCTATTCTTCCTAGTAATGCTATTTAACTATCTATAGTTAATATATAGCCTTAGCTTGCCATTTTTTTTTAAAACAAATAATACTGGATAACCCGCTAATAATTATAATAGTCTAATATATCCCTTTTATAAGTTCTCCTAGATAAACTCTTTTAATACTCTACCTTCTTCTTTAGTAAGCTTATAAATTAGAAAGAACCTTAGACTTATTCCTAGTTCTAATTCTATCTTATAGTCCTATACTATATACTTTAACAGCTTTTTACTCTCTAGTAACTATAGTTTCTTACTATACTTATAGTATCTCTTTAGTATATAGCTTAGTCCTTTTTCCATTTCTTTATAGGTCACTCCTACTTAGTACTATACCAACTTAGCTTATTATTACGTCTTATAATATTAAGTATCTCTAATATTGACCTAACCTATAACCTAATCAATCTTTAGATTGTATTCCTATAACTAAGGCATCCCTAGTATCGCCTTATTTTTCCCTAATAGTAGGATATTAAAAGACATCCAAATTTATCTTTCTTTAATAGTTAACTAAATAGGTCCTATTTTAAGATTAATAATACCGTCTCTATAGGCTATTAGATCTCCTAAAATTGTTACTAATAAATATAGGTACTCCTTTCTCTTATATAGTAGTCCCATTCTTTTAACTGCTACTAGTAAAATATAGTTCCTTATTACTCTACTATCTATTAGTACTTTAAACTATTAATCTTACTATTTAATTTATAAATTTAAGTATCTTCCTTAAATTCCTTTAAGGGTCTAAGGCTCTACTACTAGTTCCCTCTAATTTTATAGGCCTCTACTTTTCCTAACTATTAGCTACTAGATCCTATTTATACTTAGTCTAACTTAGGCTAATACTTAGTTCGCTTTTTATCTTTAATATACCATAGACAGGTATTCTCTAAACATTCCTACTACTATTATCCATCTAGGTATTCTTCCGTAAGGAATCTTCCTAGTTAAAGTATTAAGTCCCCTTATTCTTAAACTTCTATTAGGTGCCAGCTATATATATACTTAGTATTTTAATATTTCGCCTTATCCGTTATCTAATACATTCTTATTAAATATTTCTAATTCTTATCCTTTAGTATTTTATATATACTATACATATTATCCACACATACTATCCATAATAGTGTATAATATACTTAGTATCTTAGGTTAACTCTTAGCTCGTCTTTATTCTTAAGTTTAAACCTTTCTTATATTAATCTAAGCGTTACAACTTTATTTACAGGTACTAAGATTTATTTCTTATTTCTCTAGTTCTCTAATTACTCCTCTAGATCTTTTAATATTATAATTAAGACTCCTTTAATATAAGTTATAGCCTTTTCTATAATTAGGTAGTCTTAGACAACTTTTTTATCCCATTATATATAGAAATCTTCCTACTTATCGTTATGTCGCTGCCTATACCACTTTTAATATAGCTACTTAAGTATATACACTCTATCCGTAAGGAAGTATCTTCTTATTACTATATCGTGACAGCCCTTTATATATTATTCTTTAAATCTAATTAAAATCCCTAGATCCTCTTCTTATTCCAGTTTAGTAAGCTACTTAGCTCTTAGTATACCTACTCTTAGCCTATTAGTAATTCTTTATACTAGCGCTCTATCCCTTATACAACCTAGCAAACTAGATCTCTTATTTAGTTTCTACTCTTACTATAAGGTAATTCTTACTCTAAATTCCTTTATAGTTTCTTTTCTTTTATATCTTATAAGTAGATCTTTAAAGTCTTTATACTTCTTAATCTTAGTATTAACTTTTTAATCTTTATACTAAACACTATATTTAACTGGTAAGTCCTTTAAGTCTATATATCTATCTCCTAGTCTAACTACTACCTAAATTATAGATTCTCTAATCTATAAAAAAGCTCCTTGCCTTTTATCTATAGGTATCCTTATTTATACTCTAAATTCTTAATCCCTTAGATTCTTTAATTCTAAGCTTACTTCTAACTTAAGTTTAGCTCCCGCCTTAGTCCAACTAGGCGTCCATAGTATTCTTATCTTATCTTAAAAGTCTTAAATCTTATCTATCTCGTCTTAAAAATTTAATGCCTATAGGAAACTCTATCCCAAGCTTATTTATATATTCCTAAACTAAGCTATTGCCCTACTCTATCAGTTTTCGTCCATTATAGGTCCTTAGGTATGCCTTATCTTATTTTAAAAATCTTAGTCGTCTCTTATCTTATCTTAAGAATCTTAAGCCTTTAGCCTTTTACCTTTATCGAGTAGTAAATTAGCACTAGTAGTCGTCTACTTACTTAGTCTTTATAAGACGCTCTTCCTACTATCTTATAAAGCAATAGATGCCGTATCTAATGGTATTATAATACCCGTTACTAAACCTTGCTCTATAGCGGTCTTAGTCTCTACTTCTAATGCTAATATCTTAAGATCTTCTTTCTTAATATCGCTAAATGGATTTTTCCCGAAGTCCCTTTTTAAATACTGCCTTATTAACACTGTACTGAAAGTTGCTATTAAATCTTTATTGCATTTATAGAGCCTATCTTACTCTTTATAGTCTTAGGTAGCTCTTAGTTTCTCTAAACTAGGTTTCTATAGCTAATAGCTTACGCCATACTTAACGTCTTTATAAATTCGGTACGCGTTGTTATAGTAAAACGTAAAGTAGTTAATTAAATAATCTTTTATTCCTTATAGTGTATTATCGTCCCTCTATACGTATATACCTTCTACTAGTCCGGTTCCCTTTATTATATAGTAACTTTAACTATCTTTATAATCTCTGGCGAAATAACCCTATTTTCCGTAATTTATGTAAGCTCCCTTTTTAAACCATCTTTCTTACTATAGAGTCCGCCTAAATGTCTTCTACTGCTAAGATCCCTAATTTAGCCTTTGCTCCCTAGACCTTTAATTACTTAATTCTTATCCTCTTAGTTTCTATAGTGTCTTGCTCTATCTCTTATAGGCTTCTTTAGTACTACTTAAGTCTATTAGCTCTGCGCTATACTATAGTCTCTAACTTAGCTTTAGTTAATACGTACTTTACGCCTTATATAACTATAAAACTCTATCCTAACCTCTCTTAGTCTGTTCCCTTTAGTAGATCCTATTATTAATCTTTATTACTTAATTTATTAATTTCCTTAGGGTATCTATATCTTCCATTAGAATAATTACATCCTAAACTTTAGCCTTAAGTCCCTATTTATACTGTGCTATAAGCGCCCTATTATTTCACTTAACTTATATTACTAGCGTTTAGAACTACGTTATATACTTAATAGCTAAGGTTTATTACGTAATGTCTTAAAGCTTTCTTTCTACTATAGTTGTTGCCTTTAGGTCTCTAAATATCTATATAAGTCGCTCTATAAATCTATTCTAGCTTAAGAACATAAACCGTACTTCTTAGTTCGTCGTTATTATTTTATTTACTTGTATCTCTATAAGGTAAGGCTTAAACCACTTAAGTGCTCTTCCTAATAAGAATAATCCTGCATACGCTATTTAATCCATAGGTATTGCTAGCTTTGCTCCCTCTTACGCAACTTTAAAATGCATTTATATAAGGAATCCTTTAAGCTTTAATCTCTCTCCTAAGAATCTTTTAATTAATAGTAACTTAACCTTTACTACTCCTATCCTATTAACCCTTTATTTAAGTGCCATATTATTTTCTGTTAACTAGTTAACTATTTTCTGTAGTTATCTAACCGTTATAGGTTATTGTAAGTCAGTATCTACTATACTGGTGTCACCTCCTAACCTTAAAGTAGTTGCCGCCGTTAATAGCGTCGTAGTGGCTGCTTTTAGTAGCATGTTGTTTAACTTTTAATACTATAACTAGGTAGTAATTATATAACGGAACCTTATAGCAAGTACTACGGTAGGCTCGTTATTAGGCTAGGTATATAGGTAATATATAAAGTCAATAACGTAATAATAACTAGTGGAGTAGTTGCCTAACAGATTAACTCTAATTATATTCTAAGAATTACTATAAGGAAGGAACTATCTAGGTAGGGACTAAGGGTCCTTAAATACACAACCGTACTCCTATAAAATCCTTTTTATACATAAGGTACGTGTGCTCCATCTACTCTATTACACAGATTACATAGATTATACAGATTATACAGATTATATCACGTGACTTGGTTACTATTCCTCGTTATATGGTTCTACCGGATCCATCCTGGACCGTGCTTGTATTAACTAACTAGCTTCCTCCGACTCCTCTCCGAGTAGTTATAACATTGTACTTAAAGCGTCTATAACACTGCTATTCTCTAATATAGGGCGACTACGTTTTATAGGCGCCTCGCCTGCGCCTTGCCTGCGCTAAGCCTGTTACAGCTAGTGCGTCTCTATAGCCTAATAATTGCTCCCCCCTTTTTAAGCGGCTGTTTTTAGCCAACGCTATTATATAATAGGAGTGCTATTATTGCCCTTCTCTAAATAAAAAGTTTTTAATAAATTTAAGTAAATTAGATAATGTAACGATAGGACAATATAATAATAGGATAATGTAACAATAGGACCTTATAGAGATTTATAAAGGTAGGAGTTCCCACTAAGGTAGGATACTAGATTTCCCTTCCTATTTAATTTCGATTTGTTTAGCCTGCGACTTGCCGTCTTCTTAACTTCTAATTAATTATAAATCGCAAGCGTAGCGCCGCCGGTCCGCCTGTTGGCGAGCCTTCCGTAAGTATTCTTTATATTAGCTTATAGCTGTCGCTAACTCTACTAAACGCCGTCTAAGCTTCCTTGTTGTTTATAAGGTGCTCCCCTAGCCTTACTTAAACTAATTTGCCTCCGCTGCGCTAAGTACGTAGCTACTGCTAGGCGGGCTACCTGCGGTAAGTAGGCTAACCGCAATTGCGGGTACTGCCAACGACTAAATAAGTCGTGCTAACCAGTAAGTTTAAGTGCGTTAGTTTAGGTTCTAATAGCTAACAGACTAGGTCCCTAAGGCCTTCTATAGCTGCCTAAATAAGCTACTTACCCTTATTAACAGGGCTAAGCGCCAGTAGGTTGCTAGCGGGGATACGGCTAACCTTAACGCTCGCGTTGCTGCCGCCTAGAAATCCTTTACAAAGGATGTTAAGGCCTTAGTGCGTACCGGCGCTAAGTATAGTCTCTGCTAGCGCCTAAAGGGCGAAAACTTTCCCCTACTCTAAGTGCAGGAATTATAGGCCATCCGTTATACTCTTAAAGGAATTCTTAACGTAATACGTGCTTTAGTACGTGTCGTAGCGCAGGTATTTCGCCGTTGTAGCGTATGCTAATAGTACTTATAGGCTAATATGCCTCCCATTATAAGGGATAAGGAGGAGGATAAGGAGGGAGAGGAGGAGGAAGAGGAAGGAGGGGAGGAGAGGGAGGATTTGTTGGAGCTGTAGAGTATCTATATTTCTATCGGCGTACTACTATTACTCCGCCGTTGTTCCGTTATTGCCCCGCTAGTAGGGCGTAACCTCGGTTATAATTAAAAGTTTTTTATTCTCCTACCTACTTTCTTTTCCTTTTACCCCTTAGGGTAAAGTAACTATTATATATCTCCTTTGCGTCCTTATTAATATCCTCTATAGGGACCTATTAGTTATATTCTTCTAGCTATTCTTTTTACTTAACTAGGTACTATAGGGTCTAGTTACGTTCCTTCCTTCTACGTACTTCTTCTACCTTATATTAGTCCTCTTAATCTGCTCAATCGTCTAGCTTAATAGGCCCTAGTAGAGGGTCTTTAGTAGTGCCCTTATATTATTTATATGGCTTTAGTAAGCTAATATAAAACACTAAGTGGATACAGTAAGACGTAGATAGATATAGTTGGTATACTTACTTTCTAACTAGTTTAGCTATACTAAAAGGTCCAATAAAGCGTACTATAAGTTTCTTACTTAGCCTTTTTAGTTTAAGGTTCTTAGTTAATAGTAAGACTAGATCCCCTACTTTGTATACCTATAGTTAGTAATAACGATTATAGTATTTCACTTACGCCTTAGTAGTATATTCTTAGTGTTTTACTAGCGCTTCGCGTTTAAGGGATATCCTTTTAATCCTTTTAGAGGCGGCTAAAATAGAACTACTATCGTCCGCCTTAACCTTATATTCTAGATGCAGGTAAAATTTATAGCAGGTATAGAACGGGCTTATACCTGTCGTGTTATATTTAGCATTATTATAGGCGAATTCGGCTAGTAGTAAGAGGCCTGCCTAGTTACTCTGCTTTTTATTATAAAACACACGGAGGTAATACTCTAAGGTTTAGTTCTAGTGTTTTATTTACCCATCTATTTACGGGTAAAAGGCCGTACTTAGCCTACGTTTAATCTTTATAGTAAAGTATAGCTCTAACTAGAACTTACTGGTAAAGATACTGCCTTAATTAAATATAATCCCCCTAGGGGCTCTAAAACGGCGTATTACTTCGTTAAGGAAGAGATCCGCGAGTTCGGTTATAGTAATAGTTTTTACTATAGGTAGATATAAGGCCATCTTAGTATAGCGGTCGACTATTATATATATTGCGTTATATACCTTCTCGCCTCGTTTGCTAGGCGGTAGGCCTATAATAAAGTCTATCGTAATCTCCTGCCACGGCTAATCCGGGTAAGGTAGCGCTTAGAGCTCGCTATAAAGGCGATGTTAAGGCGCATATATACGCTAGCATAGATTATAGGTAGAGATGTAGTTTATAATATCCGTAGTTATACTAGGCCAGTAGTACTTACGCAAGAGAAGATCTAGAGTTTTTTTCTTACTAAAGTAGCTAGCTAGGGCATTATCGTGGTGGATCTATAGGAGCTTTATACGAACTACTAGGTCTAGGGGTATATATAACCTCCCGCGGTAATAAAGTAGTCTAGTAGAATTAAACTGCCACACTAGCTTCGAGTAAGCGCGTTAATGGCGTCTCGCCGTATCTACGCTGTTACTGCGCTTTTATAGTATAAAGTCATCTTTAGTCTAAAGTCCTTTAATAAGCTTAACAACTGTTTCCGTACTAGACTTATAAGCACTCTCTTAAGTACTAGCTTCTCTAACTTAGGTCCTTATTACACGCTACTTAACGGCATATATATAGGTTGCCTAGTTAAACTATAATACTATATAGCCCAGGCGTACCGCCGTTAGGTTGCTGGCTTATAGCTATAAAAACAACACCTCTATAAAAGGCTCACTTTCCTATACACCTAATAGGACTTTTACCTTGGGTTAGTAGCCCTGCATTCCTAAAGTCCTTTAAAGTAATAATAGCATAGTATCTTTTTCTGGTAGACCCCCTACGCCTAGGGGTTGCCTTAATAGCGCGTCTGCAGGGTTCGTTTTTCCTACCCTATACTTAATTATAAAGTTATAGGCAGCTAATGCTATAGCCTATCTAGCCTGCCGTCTATTAAGGGCTTTTACTTTTATAAAACCCTTTAGATTATTATAATCTATAAGCACTTCTAGGCGGCTTAATAGCCCCTTAATATAGTGTCTCTAATACTTAAA
>Ga0307515_10022358_pt1 | contig 11148 bp, 9 predicted proteins | sample 17_EM_MG_FD_194513 | JGI IMG/M metagenome (GOLD analysis project Ga0307515, IMG submission 194513) | Populus trichocarpa ectomycorrhiza microbial communities from riparian zone in the Pacific Northwest, United States - 17_EM | ecosystem: Host-associated > Plants > Roots > Unclassified | place... | reverse complement strand
TCCAGCGCGACACCGGCGAGCTCGCCGCCCGGGTAGATCTCGGGCACACAGACGACGAACCCGGCCGAGGCCAGGCGCCGTGCCGTGCGCAGCGTCGAGTCGGTCAACTGAAAGATGTCGGTGTACAGCAGCACACCCGGCCAGGGGCCCGCGCCGACCGGGCTGAGCAGCACCGAGCGGATCTTGTAGCCGGGCCCCGGCACCAGTACCTCGTCCTCACGCAGCTTCACGCCGAATGACACTACCGCCGTGCCCCAGGCAACTTGCGGACCAGGACCCAGGTGTAGCACGGCGAAGGTGCGGCTGGCAGCTGGTTAGACCGGGTGGCGTTCTGACCGGACTAGGGCGGACAGGGATTGTGCCCAGCGCCGTGCCCGTGGCAACTCGCCGTTGACGAGTGGGCCGGTTGTGCCGTCGACCCGGAAACTTTGCGCAGGCAGCAGTACCCGGCAGCCGAGGCGGCGCAACTGGCGAACGGCCGTGCGGGACGCCGAGCCGGGCACGAACGGTTTGTTGATCTTCGTGTCGAAGGCGGCCGCGCGGACCCCGGCGAGCGTCGATGAGCAGTCGAGGTATTCGCGTAGGCCGACCGCCACCGCGCCGGTGCTCACCGGGCCCTGCCGGCTCGCGTCCTGGCGGGTGCTCGGCCGGCTCAGCCCGAAGGCGTGCGTGGGTGCGCCGACCACCAGCAGGTCGACGTCGTCCACCGGTGGCATCTCGCTCACTTCGACGAGGCTCACCTCGAACACCTCGTCGAGCCCTTCGGCGACCGCCTGGGCTAGTGCCTTCGTGTTGCCGAACATGGATTCGTAGACGATCAAGGCTTTCACGACGAACCTCCGCTCTTCTCACCTGCTTTCACCTTGGGCCACTTCCCGGACGCCGGGCAGAGCCCTTCGACCCGGGCCGGCCTGCCGTTCGGCACCGCCCGCGGCGGCCGCGCACTCGAGTCGCAGCGCTTCGTCCTTCAGGCACATGTACGGATAGTCGGTGTTGGACCAGATCTCGCTCATGAATACCTCGTCTCGAGGACCTTGCGCCGGCGCAGGATCAGGACGGCGATGGCGCCGTTGAGAAGACAGAAATGCACGGGATAGAGCAGCAACGCGGGCACGGGCGCGCCGACGGATCCGGCCGCGAACGCACCCGCGACGCTGGCGAGCGCGTACGTGCTGAGCGTTTCGGAATTCGGATCACGCCACGTCTTCGGCACCATCATCGCCGTGGCGATCAGCTCGGCCGCGACGACGCAGGCCGTCGCGATGATCGGGGCGTCGGCGGCGGCCCAGGCCACGACGCCGACACCCGCGAGCGCGATCAGGCATTGCTCGGTTCGGCTCACCCCGCCGCTGCCGAGCCGGAGGGACAGCGCGAAGATCACGCTGGTACCGACCGCCTCGGCGCCGAGGATGATCAGACTCCAGGAGGCGCCGTCGGCGGTTTGCGCGCCGAACACGACCACGGCCAGGACGCTCCAGATGAGCCAGGCGCCGCGGTGCGGACGGGTCGTGCGCCGCCGCATGTCACGCAGGTAGGGAATCAGATCTGCCCCAGGCGCGATCCGCCGGGCCGGCCGGTGGCTGCTTCATGCGAACCGTGTTCCGTTGCGTTCGGCCTCGACCAGCACGCGCCGCAGTAGCTTGCCGGCCGGTGATCGGGGGATCGATTCGGCCAGCCGGACCGCGCGCAGGCGCTTGTAGGGAGCGACGCGTTCGGCCACGTAGGCGAGGAGTTCCTCGGCTGTGGCCGCCCGTTTCAGGACCACATGCGCGACCGGAATCTCGCCCGCGTCGGGGTCGGGCCTCGGCACCACCGCCGCGTCGGCGACCGCCGGGTGGGTCAGCAGGAGATGCTCCAGCTCGGCCGGCGCCACCTGGTATCCCTTGTATTTGATCAGCTCCTTGAGCCGATCGACCACGTACAGGTAGCCGTCCTCGTCGAAGTAGCAGAGGTCCCCGGTGTGCAGCCAGCCGTCGGCGTCGATGGTGTCGGCGGTCGCTTTCGGGCGCCCCCGGTAGCCGTTCATGAGCTGCGGGCCGCGTACCCACAGCTCGCCGGTGCGGCCGTCGCCGAGGTCGGACCCGGTGCCGGGATCGACGATGCGGGCCTGCGTGTTGGGCACGAGCCGGCCGACCGATCCGCGTCGCGGCGCGTCCAGCGGGCCGCCGGCGATGAGCGCGGCCGTCTCGGTCATGCCGAGGCCCTGACTCGTCAGGCAGCCGAGCCGGTCGGCGCAGCGCTGTTCGGCCGCGGCGTCGAGCGGCGCCGCACCAACGCCGACGGCCCGCAGCGAGGACAGGTCGTAGCTGTCCACCAGCGGATGGTCGGCCAGCGCCAGCGCCACCGGCGGGACCACGATGGCCAACGTCACCCGGTATTGCTGGATCGTCTGAAGGAAGGACTCCAGGTCGAAGCGGGGCAGCGTGACGACCGTGGCGCCGGCCGCGAGGCCGCCCGGCAGGACGAGGTTGAAGCCGAGCGCGTGGAAGAACGGTGCCACGGCGATGACCACGTCATCTTCGCGGAACCCGAGCGCCACTTGGCTCTGGCGGACGTTCGTGACCAGGCAGGAGTGGGTCAGTTCGACGCCCTTGGGCAGACCGGTGGTGCCGCTGGAGTACGGCAGGGCGGCCAGCGAGTCGTCGCGGCTGGCCGCGATCTTCGCCGGTGGGTGATCGTGATCGATCAGCGCCTGGAACGCGGTGGCGCCGTGCGTCACCCCGAAGACGAGCACCTCCTCGACGCCGGCCTTCGCCGCGGCGGCCAGCGCCCGGTCCAGCAGCGGCAGCACGGTGATGAGCAGCCGGGCTTTCGCATCGGCGAGCTGGTCGGCCAACTCCTCCGTGGTGCACATCGGGTTGAGGCCCGTGACGATCGCACCCGCGGCCATCGCCCCGTACGCCGCCAGGGCGTATTCGGGCAGGTTGGGGCTGTGCAACGCCACGACGTCGCCCGCCGTGACGCCGCGGGCGACCAGTCCGGTCGCGACCCGTTCCACGCCGGCGGCGAGCCGGCGGTAGCTGATCGTCCGGCCGGTCGCACCGTCGATCAGGGCCGGCTTGTCGCCGAGGCGGGCGGCGTGCCGCAGGGCGAACCCAGGCAGGCTGCTGCCGCCGACCGGTACCTCGGGAAGGTCGCTTCGGATCGGGTGGATTGCTGGCATCGGAACTCCTCCGGGTCGGCGCACGGACGCCGGCCTCCGCCCGGTTCTGGCGGTGGCCGCATTCACGCCCGGCGTTTTGGAGAGGACCGTAGGCAGCGATCGCATGCTGTCCGTTTGCCGACCGTGTGCGGGGCGTGGTTTCACGTAGAGTCGGCCTCCCAGGTGACAGCGGGGGCGACGATGGATCAGCAGCTCCGCGTACGCGTGCTCGGCGGGGCCGAGTTGTCCGTGGGCGAGCGTCCGCTGGCGGAGCTGGCCTCGGCCAAAGCGGCGGCGTTGCTTTTCTACCTGGCGGTCACCGGTCACGGCTATTCGCGTTCGGCGCTGGCCGGGCTGCTGTGGAGCGATCTGCCCGAGCCGACCGCCCGCGCCAATCTGCGCCTGGTGTTGACCAAGCTGCGCCGGGTGCTCCCCGAGCACGTCGACGTGACCCGGCAGACGGTGGGGCTGGCCGGCGACCGGCCGGTCTGGGTCGACGCCGTCGAGGTGCAGCGGGCGGCCGCCGCGGACCGGGCCGACCCCGGCCTGCTGGCGGCGGTGCGCCTGTGCCGAGGCGATTTCCTCGAAGGTTTCAGCGTTCCCGGAGCCTCGTTGTTCGACGAGTGGACCGCCGAGCGGCGCGCCGCGATCAAGTCCGACATGCTCGCGCTCATGGACCGCGCCGTGGAGCGGGCCCGCGTCGAGCAGGACGTCCCGACCGGGATCGAGGTGGCCCGGCGCATGCTGGGACTGGAACGCTTCCACGAGGAGGCGCATCGGGCGCTGATGTGGTTCATGGCTGTCGGCGGTCAGCGCAGCGCGGCGCTCGCCCAGTACGAAACTTGCGCCTACCTGCTGCGCGAGGAGCTCGGGATCGAGCCGTCGGCGGCGACGATCGCCTTGCGCGACGAGATCACCGGCATCGGACGCTTCACCGGATTGCGGGTGCCCGCGGCCGAGTCGTCGGCCCCCGGCCTGCCGCGCCCGCTCACCACCTTGGTCGGGCGGGAACAGGAGCTGAGGCGACTGCACGAGCTCCTCGACGATCCGGCGTTCCGGCTCATGACCCTCGTCGGGCCCGGCGGCATCGGCAAGACCCGGCTGGCCATGGAGGTCGCCACGGCCCGGCCGGATGGTCACCGCGGGGGGACGCTGTTCGTGTCCTTCGTGGGTCCCGGCCCCGTCCCGGCCGGGACGGCCGCGGATCTGGTCATCGCCGACGTCGCCCGCGCGCTCGGAGTATCGATGGCGGTGCCGCGCGATCCGCTGGATCTGCTCGCCGAGCACCTGGCCGGTCGCGAACTGCTGCTGGTGCTCGACAACCTGGAGCACCTCCGGGACGCCGGCGGTGTGCTGGTCGAGCTGCTGCGCCGGGCGCCGGGGCTGCAGCTGCTGGTGACTTCTCGCCGGCCGCTCGGGCTGGGGATGGAGTGGCTCGTCGAGGTGCCGGGGCTGCCCTACCCGCCGCCCGGCGCCGACGGGGAGGCCGCCGGCTATGAGGCGGTGCAACTCTTCGAGGAGCGAGCCAGGCTCTTGCGGCCCGGTGTCCGGGCGATCAGCGGCGCGGCGAGCACCGAGGGGGTCGGCCGGATCTGCCGGCTGGTGGCGGGCATGCCGCTAGCCATCGAGTTGGCCGCCCGCTGGGTGCGGTCGGCGAGTCCGGCCGCGATCGCCGACCGGCTCGCCCAGGGGCTGGAACTCCTCGCGACCACCTCGCCGGACGTGGAGCCGCGACACCGCAGCCTCCGGTCGGTGATCGACTGGTCGTATCAGTTGCTGACCGAGGAGGAACGCGGCGTTCTGCGCCGGCTGTCGGTGCTGCGGCGCGGATTTGACCTCGAGGCCGCAGGCGCGGTGGCGGGCGCCGGTTTGCCGCTGCTGGCCGCCTTGGTCGACCAGTCGCTGGTGGCGGCGGGTGAGGACGGCCGCTACGACATGCACGAGCTGCTGCGCCAGTACGCCGCCGAGCGGCTGGCCGCCGACCCCGCGGAGGAGTCGGAAACCCGGCGACGCCACGGCGAGCACTTCGCTGCGCTGCTGCCCGCCCCGGCCGAGGTGCTCCTCGGTGTCGGGCGGCGCCTGGACGCCGAGGCCGAGAACCTGCGGGCGGCCACCGATTGGCACCTCCGCAACGCCGAACCGGCCGGGCTGGATTCGCATCTGCTGCGGATGTGGGCGCTGTACCGGCGCATGGGCTGGTTCCGAGAGGCACAGTCCGCCCTGGTCGCGGCCTTGGACCGGCCCGACATCACGGGCCTTCAGCAGGCACATTGGCACCGGATGCTCGGCGAGGTGTGCCAGCAGCTCGGTGCGGCGGAGGCGGCGCGGCACGAGTTCCGGCGGGCGCTGGAGGCGCTGGGCAGCCGGGTGCCGTCGTCGACTCCCGGCTGGCTGATGGCGATCGCAGCCCACGTGACGCGACGCTCGCTGCGTCGGCTGCGGCCGGGCAGCGCCGTGGAGCGTCGCCCGGACCGCCGTCACCGGGCGCGGGAACGTGCCGCCGTCAACTGCGCGATCCTCGAGGTTTACTGGGTGCTCGAGGAACATCGCCTGGAGCTCCCGACGGCGATCTGGGCGCTCACCGACGCGGAACGCTCGGGCGATCCCCAGCTGCTAGCGATGGTCCAGGCGGGTTTTGGGATGGTCACCGAGACCGTCGGGTGGCACCGGACTGCGCGCCGTCATGCCAAGGCGGCGAGCGCCGCCGCCGAGCGAATCGGTGATCCGCTCACCGCCTGCTGGGTCGCCATCCTGGGCGGGCTGCACGGGATCGGGATCGGCGACTGGGCGGCGGTCGAATCGGGTGTCGCCAACGTCGTCGAGCTAGCGCGGCCGGCTCCGCTGCACCGGTTGACCGATCAGGCCGTGCTGATCGGCGGGGTCGCCTGCTACCTGAGCTCCCGCTATCCGGAGGCGACCGCGGCAGCCGCGCGGGGGATGGCCTCCGGCCGGGACCGGCACGATTCGGCCGTACAGATGTGGGGTCTGGTCATCTCGATCGAGACGGCCCTGCGCGTCGACCCGGGCGACCCGGCGCTCGCCGGCTGGTTGGCGGAGGCCACGCGACTCGTGCCGAAGGTGGCGAAGATCGACGCCGCTCGGCTCCACGCGGCCACGGCGAGGCTGCACCTGATCGCCGGCCGGCCCGCGGACGCCTGGCGAGCCCTCCGCACCGCCGACGCTCTCGTGGGTCCACGCCCGTCGTTCGAGCAGTACGCGCTCGAAGCTCACGCCGGGATCGCGGAGGTCTGCCTGACCCTCATCGAACAGGCCGCCGCGGGCGAGGAAATCGACCCTGTCGAACTGCGGGTGACCGCGTCGGCCAGCCTGCGCCGCCTACGCGGATATGCCCGCAGGTTCCCGATGGCCCGCCCCAGGGCGTACACCTGCCTGGGTTGGCATGCCTGGCTGGACGGCCGCGCCGGCGCCGCCCGGCGGGCCTGGGCCCGGGCGGTCGGCGCGGCCGAACGGCTTCAGATGCCCTACGAGTTGGCCCGCGCGCATTACGAACTCGGCCGCTCGCTCACCCCGGGCGAGCGATCTCCGCTTGGTCTGGACCGATCCGGTCATCTGGAACGCGCGCTGGCCGCCTACCGAGATGCCGGATGCGTCGCCGAGCTGTGCCACGCCGAAACACTCATTTCTGGCTGAGCAGGACTGGCCGTTCATCGGACCTCTACCGGGCTACTCCGCAACCTTCTCGGCCGGCGCGGCAACCGAGCCGAGCAGCCGTTTCGATTGTTTCGCGGCGCGCTAGTCGCTCGATCGGGTAGTTGACCGGACTTCGGCTGACGTCAATTCTGTGGCGGTTCCGAACCCACGATTCGTGCCCTCAACTGGGCGAACTCGGGTCGGGCGTTAGTGACGGAATTGTGCACCGAGATGGGTCAGAGGGGACAGCAGGATGAAGCGCAGCACCGGTTCGGCGTCGGCCAGCGGCGGGCAAACGATCCGAGGTCGCATCATCCGCATCGTGGCGCCGCCCCTGGCGGCCATGATCGTGCTGCTGACCGTCTTCTCGGCCGGCGAGGTCTCCAGCTATCGCGCCGCGTCGGCGGCCGAGGAGAGAGTCTCCGTCATTCTGGCGCTGCAGAGCCTCGTGCAGGAGCTCCAGAACGAGCGCGGCGTGACGGTGGCCCTGCTGGCGGGCAACGCCGAGTTCCGTGCCGAGCTGGTGCCGGCCCGCCAGCGGGTGAACAGCCAGCGCGTCTCGGTGCAGTCCCTGCTGACCGGCGGCGGCACGCTCGAAAACAAGGCCGCGGAGTCCGTCGGCAAACTGGACGGCCTGGCCAAGGTGCGCGGCAGCACCGACACGGGCGAGGCCGACAAGGACGACACCTTCGAGTTCTACACCGTGCTGATCGAGGAGCTCTCCGAGAACACCCGCCACCTGGAGATCGTCAGCGACAACGAGTTGCGGCTCGGCGCGGAGTCGGTCGAGCAACTGGTCGAGGTGCGGGAGGCCACGGCCCAGGAACGGGTGTTCCTGCACGGGGTCTTCACGGCCGGCGGCTTCCAGGCCGGCGAGTTCTCCGAGTTCCTGAACATCATCGCCGCCCGCGACCTGTTCCTGACCGAGCTCGACGAGTTCGCCAGCCCGGCCACGGCGGCGGCCATGACGAAACTGCTCAACACCGAGAACGCGGCCCGGGCCCGAGCCTGGGAACGGAAGGCACTTCGTTCGGGCGACGGCAAGCAACTGCTGGTCAGCCCCCAGCAATGGTGGTCCGCGCTGGCCACCACGCTGGACGATCTGACCCAGCTCGCGCAGCAGGTCGGCGAGGAAACGCAGGCCCGTTCGCAGACCCTGCGGGAACGCTCGACCGTGCGGACGACGGTGCTGGCGGTGGTGGTCCTGCTCTGCCTGGCCGGATCGGTCTTCCTGGCGACGGCCGGCACGAAGTCGCTCGCGGGACCACTGGCGACGCTGGCGGGTGAGGCGAACCGTCTGGCGCGCGAGCGTCTGCCGGAGGCCGTGCGCCGGGCTGCGGCCGGCGACGCGGAAGGGCCACCGGAGCCGGTGCCGGTGGCGCCCGGCGCGACTAGCGAGGTACGCCAGGTGGCCGACGCGTTCGAGCTGGTGCAGGAGACCGCGTACAACTTGGCGACCGAGCAGGCGCAGCTGCGCCGGACCAGCGCGGAGTCGCTGGCGAACCTCGGCCATCGCAACCAGAACCTGTTGCGGCGGCAGCTCGGCTTCATCACCCGGCTGGAGCGGGAGGAGTCGGACCCGACCGGCTTGTCGAACCTGTTCGAGCTGGACCACCTGGCCACCCGCATGCGCCGCAACGCGGAGAGCCTGCTCGTTCTCGTGGGCGCCGCCAGCCCGCGGCAGTGGTCCGGGCAGCTGCCGCTGACCGACGTGATCCGCGCCGCGGTGTCGGAGGTCGAGGAGTACCGCCGGGTGATCCTGCGCCGAATGGACGATGCCCTGGTGCAGGGCTGGGTGGCCAGCGGCCTGGCGCACATGCTCGCCGAGCTGATCGAGAACGGCCTGGCCTTCTCCCCGCCGGACGTGGAAGTCGAGATCCACGGGCGGCGGCTCGGCGGCGGCTACCTGATCGCGGTCTGCGACCAGGGCGTCGGGATGAACGAGGAAGAGCTGCAGCGAGCCAACGAGCGCCTGCGCGGCGACGGCGACTTCCTGACCGCCCCCGCCCGGTTCCTGGGTCACTATGTGGTCGGCCGGCTCGCCGCCGAGATGGGCGTCCAGGTGCAGCTGACGCCGTCGCCGGTGACCGGGATAACCGCCCGGATCCAGCTGCCCGCCGGCATCCTCGCCGATCCGTCGTCGGTCGCCGACGCCCCCGCCGGGCAGCGGCCGGCCCCGGAACCCGAGCCGGAAGTGCGGGAGAACCGGGTGACTGTTCCACAGCAATACGAGCCGGCCGAGTTCGCCCAGGCTCAGATCCCCGCCGCGCGCATCCGGCCACGGGCGCTGGAGGTCAACTACGTCGTCGTGGGGGAGCAGCCGACGGAACTAGCGCCCTGGCCGGCTGCGGATTACACCTCGACGACGGCCCCGATTCTCGCCTTCGAGCCGAGCGAGGACGAGTTCGACCGTACGCCGAACGGGTTGCGCAAACGCATCCCGCGCGAGCACCGGCCCAGCCCGACGCCACGGCCCGCCCCACGGTCCGAACCCGAGCAGTCGCCGGTCCCGGACTCGCCCGCCGAGGTCGTCGCCCGGCTGGCGGCGCTGCGCGACGGCGTCCAGCGCGGCAAGGCCCATCAGGTGGGCCACCAGTGACCCGGCCCCTTCACCCGCCGAGCAGAAGCAACATCGGAGGAAACTCATGAGCGCGGAAGCGCCGTCGATCGACCGGCACCAGCTCAACTGGTTGCTGGGCAACTTCGTCCATCAGACGGACGGTGTCCGTGATGCCGTGGCGGTGTCCTCGGATGGGCTACTGGTCGCCAGCTCCGACGGGCTGAACCGGGCCGAGGCCGACCAGTTGGCCGCGATCGTGTCGAGCATGGCCAGCCTGGCGCGCAGCGCCTCCCGCCGGTACGAATTCGACGGCCTCAAACTAGTCATGATCGAGATGCGCCGGGGATTCCTGGTGATCTCGGTGATCGCGGGTGGCAGCTGCCTGGGCGTGGTGTCCGGCGACGACAGCGATCTCGGCGTGGTTGGCTACGAGATATCCCTTCTCGCCGAGCGATTCGGCGACCTGCTGACTCCCGCGCTGATCGCCGAGTCAAGGCAGTATCTGCCGCAATGACACCAGGATCGTGGCGGTTGGGCGGGCCCGGGCATCCGCGTACGCCCACCGGGTCGAGGCCGGGGGAAGAGGACCCCATGGTGCGACCCTTCATGCTCACCGGCGGCCGCACCCAGCCGGTTCACGACGGGCTGCGAATCGAGACGCAGCTGCACGCCGCACCGGCCGCATTGTCCGCCCCGCTGCGGTTCGAGTCGCGGCGCATTGTCGAGATGTGTCAGGTGTCCATGTCGATCGCGGACTTGTCGGCGGCGCTCGGAGCGCCGCTGGGCGTGGTCCGGGTCATCGTCGCCGACCTGATATCCGAAGGCTACGTGCTCGTTGGGAACGCGCCGACCGAGCTGTCCACCGCGTTGATCGAGAGGATCAGGGATCGTGTTCGGGCGCTCTAGCACGATGACGGAATCGCCCCCGATAGCCGTAAAAATCGTCATCAGCGGCGGTTTCGGGGTGGGCAAGACGACCTTCGTCAGCGCCGTCTCCGAGATCGAGCCGCTCGTGACCGAGGCCGAGATGACGGAGAAGTCCGTCGGCGTCGACGACACCTCGGCTGTCTCCAACAAGACCACCACCACTGTCGCGCTCGACTTCGGTCGGATCACCCTCGACGACGCGCTGCTGCTCTACTTGTTCGGCACGCCGGGACAGGACCGGTTCGCCTTCCTCTGGGACGACCTCGTCGACGGTGCCCTCGGCGCTATCGTGCTCGTCGACACGCGCCGCATCGAGGACTGCTTCCCGGCGATCGACTACTTCGAAGAACATGACATTCCGTTCATCATCGGGATCAACGCGTTCGACGGTGCCCGCCACTACGGCCTCACCGAAATCCGCGAAGCCCTCGGCGTAGCGGAACGGCTTCCGCTGGTGGAATGCGACGCCCGCCAGCGCGAGTCGGTCAAATCGGTGCTGGTCGCGCTCACCGAACGGGTCCTGACCCGGCGGCTTGGCAGCGAACCGGCCGAGGCAACCTGGTAAGCGCCGACGTCCTACTCGCCCGCTTCCCAGCCGTCAGTGACGCCCTGAGCGCCCTCGGCCCGGGTGGAAAGCTGTGCCACCCGGGCCGAGGGCGCAATTGGTGCGCTATCGCGGTCTAGCTGTCACTCTCCGGAGCTGGAGCCAGAGCTGGCAGACGAACTGGCGGAGCTGCCGTCGCCGGAGCCCGAGCTGGAAGAGTCGCCGTCGCCTGAACTCGAGCTGGAAGAGTCGCCGTCGCCTGAACTCGAGCTGGAAGAGTCGCCGTCGCCTGAACTCGAGCTGGAAGAGTCGCCGTCGCCGGAC
>Ga0307515_10022357_pt1 | contig 11148 bp, 1 predicted proteins | sample 17_EM_MG_FD_194513 | JGI IMG/M metagenome (GOLD analysis project Ga0307515, IMG submission 194513) | Populus trichocarpa ectomycorrhiza microbial communities from riparian zone in the Pacific Northwest, United States - 17_EM | ecosystem: Host-associated > Plants > Roots > Unclassified | place... | reverse complement strand
GCGACTTAGTTAATTAAGGCACGAGCACGGCAAGAGGGACGCGCAAGCCTGTATGATTGGTAGTCTATAAACGAGGATCTAAAGCTAGAGAAAGGAAAGGAGAAGAAGAGCAGCGCCGGTTGTAGTAGGGTTCTTTTATGCGGTCCTCTAGTTACGTGACCGCGAAGTTCTGCCAAGTTCTGCTAACTAAGTTCTGCCAAGTTCTGCCAGTGCCGTAACATTACCCCCCCCTCCGCAAAAGCCTGCCCTTAGGCTTTGTAGTCCGTATTATGCTTATGGGGCGTTCTTATCTTTATATTCTTCCGGTAGCTTATCGTCTTTGCTATGCTAGCACTCCATCCACTTATCTAGGTACTTTGGGGGTTCTAGTTTATTAGGGTAGCGGTTATAGAATTTTTAAAGCTTATGGGGACTGCTAATAAAGTTCTATGTAGGGTACTAGGTAGGATCTGGGTTATAGCCTTTTTAACTAATGCGGTACTTTAGCGTTTTCCTTACTAGTTTATAGGCCAGTACTTCTTTAATTTCCTATTTGTTGTTGCCATTGACTTAAATTGGTAGGGGAGGTTCGTTCTTTTGTCTAGGTAATGGGTTGTTTATAGCTTTTTGTAGCTTATCTGGTAAGAAAATAGGGTGAACCTTAATCGAATCCGGGAGCTTTACTTTATATAAGTTACCTATCTTCTTAAGGACCTTATACGGTCCCGCTATTTGATAGTTTAGCTTATGGCTAGGCCGTTCCGTCTTCTAGTTCTTTGTTGTTACCCAGACTATATTGCCTACGGTAAAGTCGGGTTCGCGCCTATACTTATTTACCTGCTATTTTATTAATTTCTGGGCCTTTTTTAGATTTATATGGGCTATTGTCTAGGCTTCTTCTAAGTGCTTGGCGTACTGCTGGGCTTCCTTATAAGACAGTTTCTCGCGTACGGTCTGTGGTTTTTTTGGTCTATCCTAGTTAAAGCTTGTTTAGGGTAAATACCCTATTTTTAGTTAGATAGGTGCAAATCCTGTAGAGTTGTAGGGTAGGGTTGCCTGGGCGTAGTCTATTAGGGGTAGTAGTTCGCCCTAGTTGTCCTAGAAGTAGTTAATAAAAGGCCGGAGTCTCTAATCTAAATATTAATTTATAATCTCTGTCTGGCCGTTTGTCTAAGGGTGGTATACTGTAGAGAGCTTTAACCTAATACTTAGGATTTGGGTAAACTCGTTCTAGAAGGCTAATATAAATTGTGGGCTGTAATTGGATATAATAGTATCTGGTGGTCCGTAAATGCGGTAGACGTAGTGGATATATAGTTAGGCCGCCTTCTTGGCATTAATATTCTTATAATAGGGAATTAAGAACAGGCGCTTGCCAAAGCGGTTAACTAGAATTATAACTATATTATATCTGTCGCGGTCTATAGGTAGCTTATGGAAGTCTATAGAGATATACTGCTAGGGGCGGTTAGGTATTAGGAGAGGTTTTAATAGTCCTAGGGTTTTATCTCGTGGAATTGTAGATCTATAGTAGCTGTCGCAGTTCCGTATATAATGGTTGATATCTATAACTATTCCGGGCTAGTAGTAGCGGTTACTAATAATCTTACAGGTCTTATTTTTTTTAGGGTAGGCCGTAGAGACCTAGGTATAAGCTTCGGTAATAAGCTGGGTCCGTAAGTTCTATTCTTTAGCTACTACTAGCTATTTCTAGTGCTTAAGTAGTCCGTTTTTGAGGGACTATGGGCTAGTAACATTCTTTGCCTTTTTACGGTATTCCTATAGAGAGGGGGTTGTTTGGTTGGCCTGTAGTAGTTTATTAATAAGGTTAAGTTTAGAGGAGTTAATAGGATATATCTTGGCGCCTAAGGAGTTTATGCTTAGTTCTGCCCGTATTTGGGGGTTAAGGTATTCTAGTTGTAGTAGTGTCTAGGTCCGTAGTGAGATCTTTGTAGCTGTTTGGTTATTTAGGTCTTGCTTACGCCTTATAAGAGCGTTCGCACGGTTTATAGCGCCTGGTTTATATATAATTAAGAAGTTAAACTAAGATAGGGTATCCGCCTAGCGTGCCTGCTGGGCTGTAAGGGCTTTAGTTGTTATAAAGTATTCTAGGGCCTTGTGATTTAAAACTACCTTAATCGGCTTAGGGGTCCCCTCTAGCTGTGTACGCTAGTGCTAAAAGCTAGAGATAATAGCCAGCATTTCTTTGTTATGGATGTGGTAATTTAGCTTAGCATTTATTATAGTCTTTAAATAGTATATAATAGGATGCCACTCTCTGTCCGGTTGCTTTTGGGAAAAAATACTAGCTATCGCGCTGTCTAAGGTATTAGTTTCTAGTATTAAGGGCCGTTTTGGGTTAAAATGGGTAAGTAGGGGAGCCGATACCAGCCATTTCTTAAGCTTATTAAAGGCCTGCCTATATATGGCGTTAAAGTAAAAGGGCTGGTCTTTTCTAGTAAGATGGTTAAGAGGCTAGGTAATCCTGCTGTAGTTCTTAATAAAGCGTTAGTAGAAGTTATAAAACCCTAAAAAGGATTGTACCCCCTTTACAGTCTATGGGGGTGCCTACTGGTTAATTACGGCCGTCTTCTTTGGGTTGGTTTTAATTCTGTTCGTACTAATAATAAAACCTAGGTACTTTGTATGCTTAATACTAAACTCTAACTTTTTAATATTGACTTGGAGGCTAGCCTTGCGGAGCCGTTATAGGACTTTATGGATGTACTCCTTGTGTTCTAGCTTATTTTTAGAGTAAATTATAATATTATCTAAATAGGCCGTATAGAAATTGTTAAGGTAGTTAAAGAGTATATTGTTTATATACCGCTGGTATATAGCTGGTCCGTTAGTTAGTCTAAAAGGGAGCACTTTATATTTATACGTTCCGTAACGGGTCTAAAACGTAGTAAGATCTTTAGACCTGGGGTTTATCCTAATTTGGTAGAAGGCCTGGCGGATATTAAGCTTTATAAAGACTTTAGCTCTACTTATTTAGGCCAGAGTCTTATTAAGTAGGGGTAGCGGATAACGGTCCTTGTGGGTTATATTGTTTAGCTTATAGTAGTTAATATAGAAGCGGAGTCCTCTATTTGGCTTTTTAATAAAGAAAATAGGCGAGGTGAAAGGGGCTTAGCTAGGCTTAATAAAGCCCTTATTTAGGTTATTGATGAGATACTACTTTATAGCCTGTAATTTGGTAATAGACTGCTTATAGAGGGGGCTAAAGCTAAGGGTGTTTTCTTTGCCCTGCTTAATCTTAATCTTATGGTTATATAGTTAGTGAGGTAGAAGTATATTAGACGCTGCTTTGGAGAATACATCTTTAAATTTCTGGTGTTAATAGGGCAGCTTTTGTTCTACTAGTTTCTTATCCGTAAGCTTGCTTTCTTGTCCACTAAGCTTGCTTCCCTTTTCCTTAATTATTTAATTAATTTTGTATAAGCTTGTTATAAAGGCGACGGTATTAGGCTAAACTAAGTTCTGGTAGAATTCTACGGCACTAATATAGCAGATATTAACTGGTGGGAGGTCCGCTGGTTTCCTTACAGCCGTTTTCTAGACTATATTTTGCGGTCTAGGGTTTATAATCTTTCTTAGCTCCTATTCCATTTTCCGCAGGTTATCCCTCTAATCTATTAGTTTAGTGTGACGTCTAACGTCCCTTACTATTCTTTGTGGCTATATAGGGCCTAAGCTCTCTATAGGGGGCTTTTCTGGGTCACTACTGACTTTTTAGGTCTTTGATGCGGGTAGCGTGATATAGATAGTCTGGGGGCGACGTAGTATACGGATCCGTTACAAATTAAGCTATATATCTTTCTTAAAGGCCTAGTCCCTACGTATAGCATTGGCCTAGTAAATAGTATTAATCTAGGGCTGTATAAGGTTTTCTATTATAATACTGATTTCTTTTATAAAGAAAGGGGTCGGGGGTAAGGTTTTGGGCTAGATAAGCCGTCTACTCCGTATATTAAGCTATAAGCCTAAATAGGCTAGCTATTTTCGCCCTAAGATTATATTATAGCTACTTAGGTCCGTAATAAGGAAGGGGGCGTTATATTGCCTTCGTCCGTTAACACGGAGGTAAATCCGTAAGATAGTTGTAATAGGTAGTCCTATCCGCCCGTTATACCCGCGGATAGGAATTAGTTTAGGCAGTTCTTTAATAGGTGCATTTAGAAAGTTAGCCAGCTTTATAGCACACTGGGTATCTATTAAGGTAAAGGTATTTGCTTTAGAGTTAGCTAAAGTAGAGGTTAAAACTTAGTATCTATTGCGGAATAAAGTATAAGGGATAGTATAGCTTCTTCTACTAACTAGCCGACCTAGATTAACATCTAATATATTAATCCCTTTTAACCCTAAAAAGGAGTCTTCCTCTAGGGTTCCTCTTTTTCTAACTCTGCGCTATCCTTCTGGATTAATAGAACCTTGTCCGCTTTTATATTTGTTAGATAATTCTTTATATAGTGGCCTTTCTAACCGTAAGAGAAGTAAGCTTCTTAATTACTGAGGGCCTGTATATGGGGGTTGCTGTATATAGGCCGAGCATTTGCTAGACCTGTGGTAGGGCTAGCCGTACGGCTAGCTGCTAAATTGGCGGCGGGCTGTATAGGTGGTGCTATAGGGGTTACTAATCGTGCTAGGGCATTGCGGACCGTTTTTGTATTGCCTATGGTCTGATTTAAAGGGTTTCTGGCTTTGTACCGTTCGGCGCGTGCCTTAATTTGGCGGAGGCCTTGGTTAATAGCTAAGCACTAGTTTATAAGTTCCTTTAGCGTCTATATAGTAGTAAAAACTGGTAGTATAGCTTGCTGCAAGTCTAGGGTAAGCTTATTAAATAGGTTGGGCATTAGATCTTTCTAGGGAATCTAAGCCTGGCTGGCTAGGTGTAGAAAGCGGGTCTAAAAGGCCGAGAAGGTCTCCGTCGTTTTTATGTTTAGGCTTTTATAATTAAGTCAGGCGTTTTATACTTTAAAGGGGTCCTTATAGATAGAAGATAGGTATATAATTATCTCTTCTTTAGAGAGGAAGGGATCTACTGAGTCCTGTGTATATTAAGGACGTAGGTGCGTCTATACGTCCCCGCCGGTACGGCTAAAGACGTAGGCCATTTTAGCTTAAGTGGTAGGGAAGTGGTCCATATTAACTTTGAGCTTGTTTTATAATTAAAGCTTCTAATTATTAAATATAGGGTTGGTTCCGTTTGTAAGTAACGGGGGGTCCGTAACCTTCGCGGACCGTAATAATGCTAATGCTGTACGTTGGGCTAGGGCCTTAAGGACCGTAGCAAGTCTCTAGGTGTCTGATAACTCTTTGCTAGGTATAAGGGGTTCTCTAGCTTTAAGCAGCTCTTAAAGTTATTTAATTTTAGCATTGGCTGCTATAAGCTCCACCTAGGAGTTTAAGTTAGTTGCTGTTTTACTATTAAAGGTATTCGAGGGTTTTGCGGCTGCTTTGCTGGCCGCTATGGTTCTTAGTATAGTAATATAGTTATTAGGGTAACTTCTAGTAGGATTCTTGTAGGGGTTCTAGTCTGTGCGTGTTCTGTGGATCTTGTTATTCTTTTCTAGTCTTCTGGTTCTGATAATAGTCTTTAGGTCTGCTTCTGTGTTCTGTTCTTATTTATGGTCCGTAGATATTTTTTAAGTTCCTTCTTAGGAAGAAGAATAGACTAGCTTTAGATAATGTTAGCAACTTAGTTAATTAAGGCACGAGCACGGTAAGAGGGACGCGTAAGCCTATATAATTGGTAGTCTATAAACGAGGATCTAAAGCTAGAGAAAGGAAAGGAGAAGAAGAGCAGCGCCGGTTGCAGTAGGGTTCTTTTATGCGGTCCTCTAGTCACGTGACCGCGAAGTTCTGCTAAGTTCTGCTAACTAAGTTCTGCTAAGTTCTGCCAGTGCCGTAACATTCTGACTCCTTTTTTAGTAGTTATAATATTATACTTAAAGCGTCCGTAACACCATCTCCCTCCTTTTTATCTTTATTCTTAAAGATTCGAAATATCTTTAAGTTATTTACTAGAGGTATAATATCCGTCTAATTAATTTGGTTAATATTATTACTTATTATACCTAAAGCAATTTCTTTTTCTTTAACCGCCCGTTATATTTATACTATTGCTATAATATTATCTCTTAGTAAGATTATACCGTCTCTATATTCTTACTATTTAAAAGAGGGGTTAGTTTATATTGCGTTAGCAAACCCATCTTCGCAATAACCGTTTTTTTACTTAAAGTATACTAAAGCAAATATTTATTTATCCTATAACGTTTGCTCTATCTCTAATACTAAATATATATAACCTATTACTCTTAATAGTCGTCTAGTCCCCTAATTAATTTATCTTAGGGTTTTATATTTAATCTATTGCTATATAGCTAGATAATAAACTATTTATTACTTTAGCGGAGTTGTGCTGTTCTTATAACGCGGAATATAAGGCTGCTAAAGCTTAGTAAAGAGCCCTTAATTCCTATCTTACTATATTTACTTAGTTAATCCGTCTTAAGAAGGTTTATAAAAAGGTACGTTTTAAGGAGTAGAAACTTATAAAATAAGGTTTATAAAAACTTAGTAATAAAAGAACGGATTCTCCTCTAACAGAGAAGGAAATAGATTTAAGTAGTTTAGCAACTGCTCTTTTTAGGTCCCCCTTAGGTAACTTATTCTTTAGTAATGCTTTTTTTTTAATACTACCTAACCTAATTTCTTCTAATACTCCTATACCTTTCCTATAGCATTCTTTAAATTTTCTAGTGGTTTCTAGGTAGTCTTAGTATAGCCTATCCACTTAACCTCGTACTATATTTTATCGTTAACGTCCTTATAACTAACGATTTTTAAAACTTGCTATTTGTCTTCTTCTTATTCTCTATACGTGTCTGCTTTATAAACTAGTGGCTTAATATTTCCGTATACTAGCTCTAGCATTATAATATACTATATAGGGTAAATCTTTATTTTAGCTAGTAGGTTTAACTTAAATGTAACTAGTAAAATCCTCTAAATAATTTTAAAAGGTCTTAGTCTAACATAGTCTAACTTCTTACTTAGTTGTTAACTCTTAAAATTTTTGTATAGTAGCTATACTTTATCTCCCTCCTTAAGATCTGGTCCCTTATATCTCTTAGCGTTATAGTACTTTTTTATTCTTTTTTATACTTTCTTTATTAATTCTATAAGGTCTATATAAAGATTTATTAATATTTTTATTCTTTTTTTAGCTATGCTACTCGTTTTCTTCGCTTACTATAATAATAATAATGTCCTTAGCTTATATCCATAATTTGCCTTAAATAGTAATATGCCTATTCCTTCTTAAGGTGTTATATTATAAGCAAACTATATAATTAGTAATAGTAATACCTAATTATTCTATGTATAATTAATATAATACCTTAGATACTATTCTAGCGTCTAATTTAATCTTTCTATTTAACCGTCTGTCTGCGGATAATATACAGTAAAAGTTACTACTCGCACTCCTTACTCCGCTAAGAATACCTCCTAAAATACTGCTACAAATCTTAGATCCCTATCCGATATAATTTTACTTAGTACTCTATATCTTATAAACACTTCTTTAATATAAATTCTAGTAATATCTTCTACTAAGATTTCTTCTGTGTATGCTATAAAGTATCCCTACTTTATAAGCTTATCTACTATTACTAAAATTACGTTATAATCTTATTTAGTAATAGAATCTCTTAATTTTAGCAATTTAATAATAAAGTCCTATAATATAACCTCCTATAGTCTCTCTGGTATTTTAATAGGTTATAGCCCTTTATATAGCTTATACCTTATTAGTTTATTCCTTTAGCAATCTAGATACTCTCTAGTAACCCTTTTAGCTATCCTCCAGATTCTATTAATAATGTACTCCTCCTAAAGTCTTAATACTAAGCCTGTAGCTCTATTATGTTCTTAAGTTAGTCCCTTATAGAAGTCCTCCATAAACTACTCTACTATACTTCTTAGGATATACTTTACTTCTTAGTTTTTATATATATCCGCCTATAGATCTTCTAGCTATACCTCTAGAATTCTTTACGCCTAAAAGCTTTCTGGTATCTTATAAACCTTATCTAGTTCTTCTTAAGTTGCTATAATTTTTAGATAATTATACCTAATTAATCCATTTATATCTTTTTGCAGTAAAGCCCCTAATAGCTTCTTATTGTTCTATAATTTAGCCTTATAACTTAAAGCATCTACTCGCGTATTATCTATACCCTTAGTATACTAAATCTTAAAATAGTATTTGGTAAGTATCTCTGCCTATCTAATCTATCTTTAGTTAAGTTTCTTTATTATTAGGAATCCTATTAGGTTCTTATAATCCGTTTTAACTATAAATAGTTTTTCTATGCCTTATAAGAATGCTCTTTATTTCTTTAATACTATAACTATACCTAATAACTCCTTATTATAGATGTTATAGTTTAACTCTAGTAGTATTATCTTTTAACTATAGTATACTATTGGGTGTTATCCATTTTAATATCTTTGTATAAAGTATGCCCTTAGTATATAGTCTAATACGTTTATCTTTATAACCATCTCTAAACCTAGTTAATAGATCTTAAAAACTGGCTCTTAGGTAAACAACTCTTTAACTTTTTTAAAGAGTTCTCGCTATTCCTCTCCCTATATTTATAGTTCTTCTTTCTTTATTAATTACGTAAATGGCTTAATATCCTTTAACTACTATACTATAAACCTTCTACGGTAATTATAAAACCTTAGAAATAATCTTAACTACGTAATATTCTTTAGTTCTTACTAATTTACTATAGCCTTAATCTTCTTTAGATCTATACTAAGTTAGCCTAGTTTAATAATAAATTTAATAAAATTAGTCTTCCTAGTAAAGAACTTACATTTTTTAATTGCTACTAGTATCTATTCTTCTTATAGTCTCTTTAAGACCTATTTAATGTATTCTTTATGTTCTTCCTTAGTCATTAAGTAGATAATAATATCATTAAGGTATACTATAACAAATTTATCCAAGTATTCTCTTAATACGTTATTAATACGCTTTTAAAACGTTGCTAGTGCGTTTATAAGCCTAAACTATATAACTAATAGCTTATATAGTTCTTCCTTTAACCTAAAGGCTACTGTTGGTACCAATTTAATGGTATAAGTGAGTCGTGTCTAGGGGCACGAAATACGTGTAGTATCGTATGCTCATTTAGACGGTGGTGACTTGTTCTTCTAATTGTACATGAAGTGGTAGAATTTAAGGGGTTTCCTGAGCTCGCTTAGCTCACGTGATTGCGTCCACAAATTCCCGTTCAAACTCGTTCAGACACTGGCAGTACTTGAAAAATGAAACAACTTGTATATAGCCTCCGTAATTGCTTTAATGAAACCGTAAAATATAAGAGAAAATATATAAGAAATAAAACCATAAAATACAAAAGAATTTAAGAAATAAAACCGTAAAATATAAAAGAAATTAAGAAATAAAACCGTAAAATACAAAAGAAATATATAGGAAATTCCTCCGTACAATAGGTGCTATGCTATAATTATATACTAGCGGTACTTAAAGTGAAAACCGCTTGTATATAGCCTCCGTAATTTGCTTTAATAAAACTGTAAAATGCAAAATATATAAAAATAAAACTGTAAAATATAAAAGAAATACGTAAAAATAAAACTGTAAAATATAAAGGAAATGCGTAAGAAATCCTCCTGAAGTACGGTGCCTTAAGCTAGCCGTAAGTCCTGCTTATGGTTTGTAAGATGAATTATATAATGAACCGTACGGCCTTCTAACGGGCTGTAAATGAACCATGCGGCCTTCCGGCGGGCCGTAAATAAACTGTACGGCCTTCCGATGGGCCGTAGATAAACCATACGTGCTTTATTAGTCTTGTTGCAACACTGGGAGTATTTAGTTTTAACTAGGTAAGTTGTACTACCTCCCTTGGTGTTTAAAGACTCTATATAGCTTTTCGGCTGATAGGTGGCCGAAACGGCGCTATAGGTAGTGGATTTTGGTACTGCTGGCGGTAGCGGCGGTGCTCCTTAGCTATAGGCTTTGCCTTGTATAGCTCGTTTTGCTTTGCCTTTGTAGAGGTCTTGTTTTGGGGAGGGCGGGGGTCATACGTAGGTTGGTTTGCTGGGGGTAGGGTAGAGGCAGTTGCCGTAGGTAGTGATTGCTGGGTAGGTTGCGGAGGTTCGTACGAGCTTAGCTGCCGTGGCTCCTTGGCTTTAATTAACGAAGATGGTGAAGCTAGCGGAGCTTGCGCGGATAGGGCTTGCGCGGACAGGGCTTGCGTAGGTGGAGCTTGCATGGGCGGAGCTTGTACGGACGGGACTTGTGTAGACGGAGCTCGTGTAGACGGAGCTCGTATAGGCGGAGCTTGCACGAGCGGAGGTTGCGTAGACGGAGGTTGCATGGGCGGAGGTTGTATAGATGGAGCTTGCGCAGACGGAGCTTTTGTGGACGGAGCTTGCATGGACAGAGCTTGCACAGGCGGAGCTTGTATAGACGGAGGTTGCGCGGACGGAGGTTGCGTAGGCGGGGCTTGTATGGGCGGAGGTTGTACAGACGGAGGTTGTACGGGCGGAGGTTGTATAGGCGGAGGTTGCGTGGGCGGAGGTTGCAGTGGAGCTTGTGCGGACGTAGCTTGCGCGGGCGGAGCTTGTGCGGGCGGAGCTTGGGGTAGAGCTTGTACGGACGGAGCTTGTATAGGCGGAGCTTGCGCGGGCGGAGCTTGTACGGGCGGAGCTTGTATAGGCGGGGCTTGTGCGGGTAGGGCTTGCGCGGGCGGAGCTTGTGTAGACGGAGCAGTTGTAGTAGCTGGGGTAGGTAGGTTGGGTAGAGGATCGTCCTTTGAGGCTTGCGGGCCTGTTGCAGCATTGTCTTGAGGGTTAAGCTCCTTTTGATCGGTCGCTTGATCTTGATTTCCGCTGGAGTCTACCTGTCGATTTCCACCAGAGTCTACCTGTGTCTCGTCCTTATCTGACGTCTCAATAGTCTCTTCCTTTGATGTCTCATCCAGCTCTTCCTTTGGTATGACTACCCCCCTAGGACGTTCCGTAGAACCGTTCTGCTGTAGGGTATACTGCTGTTGGCTAATCTGCCGAGGGTTGTACTGCTGGGCAGGCTGCTGAGTAGGCTGCTGAGTAGGCTGC
>Ga0307515_10022356_pt1 | contig 11148 bp, 6 predicted proteins | sample 17_EM_MG_FD_194513 | JGI IMG/M metagenome (GOLD analysis project Ga0307515, IMG submission 194513) | Populus trichocarpa ectomycorrhiza microbial communities from riparian zone in the Pacific Northwest, United States - 17_EM | ecosystem: Host-associated > Plants > Roots > Unclassified | place... | reverse complement strand
CGCCTCCCTTGTAGTAGCCAAACGCGAATACAACGCTGTCTCTGCAGAGAGGTCGATGAAATTCGGTAATATCATATGGGTGGAAACCTCACGATATTTGATGAAGATCACGACACTGTGGGATCGCGAAGGTTCTTGTAGCTAAGCATACGGCTTCGCTACAATTACTAACGTAGGTTATGGGCTTTTGACGGTTGGGGGGGTTTTGACGGTTTTTCCTTACCGCTTGCCTGATTAGGCTTATCGACTATACTGCCGCTTCGAAAATCAAAACAATTAATTCCTCAATGCTTGATCTATATTTGAGAAATTTACCACTAACGCTACTATGCCCCGCTGGACTCGCGAACCTAATGCGGATCAGAGGATTAAGTTGGCAATCGCTGGCTTCAAAATTGGCCTCTATAAAAGCCGGGAAGATGCTGCAAAGTCTCACGGCGTTGACCCGAATATATTACGCAGGCGACTTAACGGCAAACATAAATCTCACAAAGTCGCGCATACTCACCAGCAGCGACTACTACCTCCTGCAGAATCTGCAGTCGTGCGACAGTGTATATATCTTGCAAATGCCGGCTTTCCTGCTCGAATTCGAACAATCCGAGTTATTGCAACTAAGATTCTCGAAGAACAAGCAAGAAAGCTTCCTCCCTATTAACCACTACCACCGCTAGGCAAAGCATGGATAACTACCTTTCTTACTCGCCAGAATAAGCTTCGCGTTTGCTACGCTCAATTACTTAATTAAGAACATATAATTGCTGGTAACAACATTGCCGCAATTAAGGCCTTCTTCAACAACTATAATACCGTGATTCAAAACCACAGAATTCTGCTCGAGGATCGATACAATATGGATGAGACTGGCTATGCTATGGGGCTTGCTCTAAGTGCGAAAGTAGTAGTTCTCAGAGGTAGAAAACAAGCTTTTAAAACGGTAGACGGCTCGCGCGAGTAGGTAAGTCAAGCTGACTGCATAGGAATAGGCGGTAAAACGATTCCACCTTATATCATTTTTAAGGGTAAGCAACATACAGATCGGCTATGGCAAATGGCTAAGGAAGCTGTACCCGGCTGTACTATCGGAATGACTGAGAATGGCTAGAGTTCATAGGAACAAGGCCTTAGTTGGCTAGAACACTTTAAGTGATATACTCAACGAACCGAACAGTGGCAGGCCTTAGACGAAGAGGACGACGACGATCTTAATTCAAACGGCTACCGCCTGCTTATAATGGACGGTCATATAAGTCATATTAACCTTAAATTTGTTCAGTTCTGCGAGGACTATAGGATTATACCAATCTGCCTTCCTCCGCATACGACTCACCTGCTACAACCTCTTAATTTGGTAATATTCTTACTACTTAAGCGGGCCTACTCGCAGAAAGTAGATAAGTATATTACTTTAGGTATTACGGGCCTCAACAGGGAGTGGTTTCTTAGGATTATTAGCGAAATTCGGTTAGAGATTTATACTGCTAATTATATTAACAGCGCCTTTGAAGCCGCAGGCCTCTACCCATACAATCCAGAACGTGCCCTTAGCCGCTGTAGAAAAAGCGATCCTGTTTAAAGCCTTACACCTCCACCTACAGACGAATCAGTATTACTACTATCCTCTCCCTTACATCCACGAACTCTAATAAGCGCTAACGACCGCGCCCGATATCTAAGGACGATCACCAACCCTAAAACATTACCGGAGGCAGTTAAAAGCTGTGTTTAAAAGCTCGTTAAGCGGCTACAATCACATAAAGATCGAGAGGCGTTGCTTGAGCAGGAAAACAAAGACCTTCGCTACGGCGCTATGGAGAGGAAGAAAAGGAAGAAGGATAAGAAGACAGTACTATTAACGGCAGCGGTGCTTACTACTGACGCTATAAAGGCGATCGTCGCTGCTAGAGAGGCTGTAGAGGAAGCTAAAAGGAACGCCAGGGAACAAAGGAAGCGATCCAAAATCAAGCGGGAGGAGGCAGTGATACTCTATAAGGAATAGGTCAAGGCACGGAAGGAGGCTTGGGCTACCGCATTGGAGGCCAAGAGGAAGACAGAGCAACACTAGCGGCAGTTTCGAGCAGCGCTACTGGCGTCAAAGAAGGCACAGAAAGCTTTGGAGACTGCATCTAGGATAGCGACAAAGAAGAAGACAACTGAGGCACAAGAGGAATTTAGGAAGGCAGAGGATCAAGCTGCGTCAGCTAAAGCGCTCGCGACCGCTGCGCAATTGACGGTAGAGGCATCTACTGTTATATTTAAGGCAGCAACAGCTCACTCAAAGGCTTTAATAGCAGCTGCAAAAAAGGTAGATGAAGAGGTCAATACGCAGGTAGAGGTAGATGACGACGAGCAGAGCAATTCGAGCGACAGTGAGGTGTCAGATGAGGACGTTGGCATGGATGTAGGCAAACGTCGTGCAGTCAATCGAGTAGAGCTTCCAATACAAACACTATAAAATGTCGCGATAGAGCCTTGATTATATAAAACTAAAGCTTCATTTTATTAATATCGTGGATAATGCTGCGTAATGCCTTTTATTAGGAAAATGCCTGCAATTGAGCATTTTGAGGTAGTTTTGATGTTCAAAACCGTCAAAACCCCCCAACCGTCAAAAGCCCATAACCTACGTTACCATTTTTTATTTCATAGCAAATTACACACAAATCAAAAAGCCTCAGCATATTACACAATGCCAAATTAATCTTTACCCTCTTGTGAAGCCGAGACCACTATATAAAATATTATACAGGATGTCTCTTCTGGTGTTAAGCTATCGATTTACAAGGCCTCCGGCGTCTATAAAGCACCTAAATCTACTATTAGATACTATTTTATTAGCCATCTTCTATAATACAAAGCTTACCCTAGTTTATTATATCCTTTATAAGAAGAGCAAGTTATTAAATAGGTTAATAAATGCCAATCCTAGGACCTTTTGTTAAAGATTAATATATTTTTAAAAATAGCTTATTTCCTTTTAAGAAAAGGCTAAACTATAGGCAAGCATTAGGGAAAGAGATTCATTTAATGCTATAGTATTAGTACTATTGTTACGGACCTTATATTAGTAGTAGTGCAACTACTGGGTGGAGATATAAACGGGTTAGTTAAGATAGTATAGAAAGTACTAGAACCAATTAAGCTATAAGATAAAGGGTAGCTAAGTTATATAGCTAATTATATTATAAGTTTAGAGTATATAAACGTGGGAACCCGGGAATATAAGGGATATACTTAGTATATTTCTTAGGCGCAGTATTAAATACTTAAAGGACTATAGTTCTTACCTAAATAGTTCTTTTCTTTATAGTAAATCTTAGAATATAATTAGAGTTAATCTATTAAGCAACCTACTCTACTAGTTATATTTACGTTATTAACTTTTTATTTACCTATATACCTAGCCTATTAATAAGTCTACTATAGTATTTCCTATAAGGCTTTTTTATATATTTACTACTTAGTTATAGTATTAATAAAGTTAAATAATATACTACCTAAAGTACTAGTTATAGCGCTATTTATAATAGTAATTACTTTAGAATTAGGAGGAGATACTAGTATAAAGGATAATAACTTATAAGTAGTTATAGAAGGAAACGATACTAATAATTAAGTGCTACTTTGGTAGTTGTAAAATATAAAGAGAGAAAAGATTAGGATGGTATTAATTAAAAGGTTTATAGAAGAAAAATATAAGCTAAAGGGATTCCTTATATAGATAAAACTAAAGATCTAATATAAAGGAACTAAGTTAGACTAAGTAGTAGACTAAGTAGCGTATATAAGACTATTCTTAATAGGTTAGGTATTAGAGTAGTTTAAACCTTATCTTATAGAGATATAGGCTAATAGATTAGTAACTATTAACCTAAAGGCGCGGTATATATTCTTAAGCTAGGAAGAATTTACTAGTAGACTAATATAGATATATAGAGATCTGGAATTAATAGCAATAGCTAAAGGGAAGCTATATTAACTTACGTAAAAGGGATTAGTAATAGACTATATAACATAGTTTTAGACACTAATAGTATAGACTAAGTAAAGCTAAGGAGCGTTAATAGCTTAGTATAGAATAGGACTAAAGGCTAAAATTTAAGTAACTATAATACTAATAGACAACCTAAGCGATATAAGGGAGTAAATTAAATAAGCTATTAAAGTAGATAATCGGCTATACTAAAATAAAAAGTTAGAAAAAATATAGTAGGGACTAATATATGTAAGGAAGATATAGTAAGTATTTAAATTATAGTATAGCGTAGAGCTAATAGACCTAAGTAGTACTAAAGAAACTAGAAAAGGAAATAAGTAATTATAAAAACCTAAAGAATACGAATTAAGTAATTAGAGGTTTAAGGAGTAGAGGCTAAACTAGGGATCTTAGTAGCAGACTCTATAGTAAGAAAAGTAGTATAAAAAAGGGGCTTATATAAACTATAGGAAATAGGGTTATTTTGCTAAAGACTATAAAGGTAGTTAAAATAACTATATAATAAAGAGAACTAGACTAGCAGACAGTATATATATATATATAAAGGGATAATAATATACTATAAGAAATAAAAGAAGATGTAATTAAGAGTTTTATATTTTTTATAATAACGTATACTAAGTTTATAAAGACACTAAGTATAGCGTAAGCTATTAGTTATAAGAGCCTAAGTTAAGAGAACTCTAAGGTATAAGAAAGTTAGATAAAGAATAAAATTAACTCTATAAACTAGATTAAGACCAAAACAGTATATTTAGCTAACAGTTAGTAAAGAAAGTTCTCGCGCACTAGTTTTACTAAAGGGCAATAAAATCTAAAGATTAAGATAATTAGACTATTAGTAGTAACAATAAGGTAATAAAGGCGGCTTACTAGGAGTATATAAACCTTAAGGACGTAATAATAGAAGTAGAGGTTAAATCCACTATAAAGAAAGGATTAGTAATAGGGAACGAAACTTCATTAAATATAATGCTAATTACTTTATAAAATATAAAAGAAGTAGAATATATTATGGACCTTATATCGGCAGTAGTGCGACTACTAAGAAGAGATGTAAATAGGTTGGTTAAGATAGTATAGAAGGCGCTAGAACCGATTAAGCTATAGGATAAGGGGTAGCTAAGTTACGTAGCTAGTTACGTTATAAGTTTAGAACGTAGAAATGTAGGAATATAGGAACGCGATATACCGACATATTAACGTACTAATGTACTAAACCCTTTACTATAGGGAGGAGTTATATATTTAAAGGCACACGGTCTCTATAGATAGTTTCTCTTCTTTATAGTAAATCTTAAAATATAATTAGAGTTAATCTATTAGGTAACTACTCCACCCGTTATATTTACGTTGTTAACTATTTTATACCTATATACCCAGCCTATTAACAAGTCTACCGTAGTATTTCCTATAAGGCTTTATTATATATTTACTACCAAGGTTACAGTAAAAGAAGTTAAATAATATGCTACTAAAAGCAGTAGCTACGACGCCGTTAACAGTAGCAACTATATTAGGATTAGGTAACGACACTAGTATAATAGACACTAACTCTTAACCAGTTACTGTTGGATAGCTATAAGAAATAGTTAACCAATTAATAGATAATAATAGAATATTTAAAGAAAGGATTAATAGGATCGGAGCAGTTAAGGTTAAGTTACCCTTAATTAAATAATTCTTAGGGAAGAGATTAAAACTTAAAGGATTTCTTACATAAATACACTTTAAGGTTACTTAAAAAGAAATAAAGTTAGTAACACCTATAGATTAAGTCGCGTACGTAGGACTATTCCTAATAGGAATGGCACTTAAGTAGTTTAAGCCTTACCTTACGGAAGTATAAGAGCACGGCATAACAACTACTAACTAAGAGGTACGGTATATATTCTTAAGTTAAAGTAGGTTTACGAAATAATTAACGCAAATATTTAGAGACCTAGAGGCAACTACTATAGTAGAAAGAAAACTTTAAAACCTAATATAACGAACTTTAATAATTAAGTATACAACGTAATTTTAAATACTAGTAATATAAGTTAAATAGAATAATAAGGCGCTTATGGTATAATACAAGCAAGGACTTAAGGTAAAAGTTTAGGATATAATTATTCTAATAGAAGATACGGACACTCTTAGGGAATTAATTAATTAAGTAATTAAGATTAATAATAGGATCTACCGGGGAGAGCAGACTAAGAAGGGTTAGGATAGAGTTTTATAGTTATATATGGTATAGGGCACGCAATAATATAGCTAAAGCTAAAAACTATAGTATAGCGCAAAGCTAATGGACCTAAGTGGTACTAGAGAAAATAGGAAATGGAATAAACGATTATAAAAACCTAGGGGATAAGGATTAAATAATTAAAGGTTTAAGGAGTAGAGGCTAAACTAGGGATCTTAGTAGTAGAAGACATCTAAACGGACTCCATAGTAAGAAAAATAGTTTAAAGAAGGAGCTTATATAAATTACGGAAAATAGGGTTATTTTATTAGAGACTATAAGAGTGGATAAAATTACTATATAGTAAAAGGAACGAGACTAGTAGAAGAAATATACGTATAAAGGAACGATAGTATACTTTAAGGAATAAAAGAATATTTAATTAAAAGTTTCGCGTTTTGTTATAATAACGTATACTAAATTTATAAAGACGCTAAATATAGCGTAAGCTATTAGCTATAAGAACTAAAATATTAAAGTTTAGAGGAACCAATAAACCAGTTTATAGATTGGATATTAAGGATAATAGATCTAACGTAGGCAAAATATTCCGTAACGATAAGGTAATAAGAGCAGCTTATTAGGAGTATATAAATCTTAGAGATATTATAAAAGAGGTAGAGGATAATTCTACTATAGAATAGGGAACATTAGTAGGGATTAAGACCCTACTAGATACGATGTCTATTACTTTATAAGACGTAAGAGAAATAGAATAATAAACTATTTCGGCACTTAATAAAGGCTTAAGACTTTTAAGATAAGATAAGAGATGATTAAGATTCTTAAAATAAGATAAGATATGCTTAAGGACCTATAATAGATAATAACTAATAGAGCAGAGTAATAGCTTAGTTTAGTAATATACGAATAAGCTTAGGACGAAGTTTCCTAAAGGCACAAGATTCTTAGGATAAGATAAGTAAGATTTAAGACTCTTAAGACGAGATAAGAATACTATAGAAGCCTAGTTAAACTAAGGCCGGAGCTAAGCTTAAGAAAGAAGCAAGCTTAGGATTAAGAATCCTATAGGACTAAGATTTCTAGACACGAATAAGGACTATTAAATAAACCAAGATTAAGAAGTAAAAAGACTTTAAGGATCCACTTATAAGGCGAAAACTAAAAGAAACTATAACAGAATTTAGGAAAAGAATTATCGTATAGTAAGAATAAAAGCTAGACTAGAGAACTAGTATACTAGGTCGCACTAAGGATAAAGCACCCGTATAAAGAATTACTAATAGGCCTAGAGCAGGTATACCTAGGGCTAAGTGGCTTACTAAACTAGAAGATAAAGAGGATCTAGGAATCCCTACTAGATTTAAAGAATAACATATAAAGGGCTGTTACGATATAGTAATAAGAAGATACTTCCTTACGGATAAGCCGTATATACTATAGTAGCTGTACTAAAAGTAGTATAGACAATGACATAACGACGAGTAGAAAGATTTTTATATATAGTTAGACGAAAAAGTTATCTAGAACTACCCTATTATGGAAAAGGTAATAAGTCATATTAAAGGGGCCTTAATTATAATATCTAGAGATCTAGAGGAACGATTAAATGACTAGAGAAGTAAGAAACGTATCTTAGTACCTGCGAATAAAGCCGTAATGTTTAGACCAATATAGCAAAAGTTTAAACTTAAGGATAAAGATAAGCTAAGAGTTAACCTAAAGCACCTAGCATACTACACGCTATTATAGATAGCATATATGGATAATATATATAAAATGCACAAGAACCCAAAGAAGAAAAATCGGAAGTACCCTATAAAGATATATTGGGCGCTAGATAAGTAATAGTATAGAAATGCTAAATATATATATAGATAGCATCTAATAGAAGTTTAGGAGTTAGGAGACTTAATACTTTAACTAGAAAGATTTCTTATAGAAGAATACTTAGACGGACGATAGTAGTGGGAATATCTAGAAAATACGTATCTATAGTATATAAAGGATAAGAAACGAACTAGGTATTAGCTAAAAAGTAAGCTAAAAGTATAAGGATTAAGTAGCTAATAGTTGGGAAAAGTAGAGGCCTATAGAACCAGAGGGAGCTAGTAGTAAAGCCTTAGACCCTTAAAGGAATTTAAGGATAATACCTAAATTTAAGAGTTAATTGGCAAGATTAGCAGTTTGAGGCGTTAATAGATAGTAGAGTAATAAGAAACCACATTTTACTAGTAGCAGTTAAGAGAATAGGGTTACCTTACAGATAGAAGGAACAGCCTTATCTATTAGTTACGATTTTAGGAGACCTAATAACCTATAAAGGAGGGATTATTAACCTTAAAATAGGACCTATATAAATAACCATTAAAGGAAGATAAATTAAGATGTCTTTTAATATCCTACCGTTAGGACAAGATAAGGCAGTATTAAGAATGCCTTAGTTACAGGAATACAACCTAAAGATTAACTAGATTATAGGTCAGGTCAATATTAAGGATACTTAACGACGTAAGACGCAATAGTAAACCAAATTGGTATAGTACTAAGTTAGAGCGATATATAAAAAGACTAAGCGAGGCTTAAGTTACGTACTAAAAAGATACTATAAGTACAGCAGAAAGCTATAGAGCTTAGAAAGTAAAAAGCTGGCAGATTATATAGTATAGGACTATAAAATAGAGTTAAAACCAGGAATAAGTTTAAGGTTCTTTTTAACCTATAAGCTTACACAAGAAGAGTTAAGAGCACTTAAAGAATTTGTCTAAGAAAACTTATAGAAAGGATATATTAGACCATCGCAGTTATTAGTAGGATATCTAGTACTGTTCGTACCTAAGAAAAACGGAAAGCTTAGGCTATATATTAACTATAGATAGTTAAATAACATTACCTATAAGGATAGGTATCCTTTACCCTTAATTAGTAAAATCTAGGATTAAATAGGTAATGTATAAATCTTTATAAAAATAGACCTAAGATAGGCGTATTATTAGATTAGAATTAAGGAAGGCATTAAATAAAAGGCAGCCTTTAGATTAAGAGAAGGACTATATAAGCTGTTAGTTATATAATTTAGATTAATAAACGCACTAGTAACGTTTTAGAAGTGAATTAATAGTATATTAGGAGAACACCTTAATGAATTTATTATGGTATACCTTAATAATAATATTATCTACTTAATAACTAAAGAAGAGTATGGGGAGCACGTTAAATAGGTCTTAAAAAGACTATAAGAAGAATAGATGCTAGTAGTAATTAAGAAATGCGAGTTCTTTATAAGGAAGACCGATTTTATAGGATTTATTATTAAACTAGGTTATATTAGTATGGACCTAAAGAAGATTAAAGCTATAATAAGTTGGTAAGAACTAGATAATATAATATAGTTAAGGTTATTCTTAGGGTTTTGCAACTACTATAGGAGGTTTATAGTACAATGGTTAAAGAACATTAAACTATTTACCAGACTTATAAAGAAAGAGGAACTATAAATATAGGGAGATAAATAAAAGAAGTTGTTCTAGGAACTTAAGGAGCTATTTACCTAAGAGCTAATCCTTAAGATCTATTAACTAGGACTAGACACGGTTATAGAAATAGACGTATTAGACTTTATACTAGAAGTATATTTACTATAAAAGTATAGGAATATATAGTACCTAGTGGCATATTATAGTCGGAAGATAACACTACTAGAGTTAAACTATAACGTCTATAATAAAGAGTTATTAAGTATAATTACAGTATTAAAGGAATAGAGAGCATTCTTATAAGGCGTAGGGAAACTATTTATAGTTAAGACGGATTATAAGAACCTAATAGGGTTCCTAATAATAAAAGAACTTAATTATAGATAGGTTAGATGGGCAGAGATGCTTATAGAATACTATTTCGAAATCTAGTATACTAAAGGGACTAAAAATATAAGAGTAGACGTGTTAAGTAAAAAGGCTAAACTATAAAATAATAAAAAACCATTAAGAGCAATGCTACGCAGAAATAACAACGGGTTAATTAGATATAATCACCCTAAGCTAGCAGTAACTTAGGAAAATAATAAATTAAAAAGAGTCTATAAGACACTAGAGAGCTTTTAGGTATAAAGAATTCTAGAAGTATAGCTAGAAGACCCATAGATGGATATATACGAGAATTAAGAAGTAAAGTACATCCTAAAAAGTATAGCAAAGTATTTTGTAAAAGACTTTTATAAGGGAATAACCTAAGGACACAATAGAGTAATAGGCTTAGTGTTAAGACTTTAGGAAGAATATATTATTAATAGAATCTAGAATATCGCCAGAAAAGTAATAAAGGAATATCTAGATTACTAAAGAAATAAACTAATAAGGTATAAGCTATATAGAGGGCTATAACCTATTAAAATACCAGAAAGACTATAGGAGGTTATATTATAGGACTTTGTTATTAAGTTACTAAAGTTAAAAGACCCTATTACCGGATAAGAGCATAATATAATCCTAGTAATAGTGGACAAGTTAACTAAATAGGGCTACTTTATAGCATATATGGAAGAAATCTCAGTAGAAGATGTTGCTAGAATCTATATTAAAGAAGTATTTATAAGGTATGGAGCATTAAATAAGATTATATTAGATAGAGATCTAAGATTTATAGCAGTATTTTAGGGGGTATTTTTAGCGGAATAAGAAGTTAGAGCAGTAACTTTTACCGCATATTATCCGCAGACAGACGGATAAACAGAAAGATTAAATTAGACGCTAGAATAATATCTAAGACATTATATTAACCATGCGCAGAATAATTAGGTATTATTACTACTAGTTATATAGTTTATATATAATATAATGTAAGCTTCGCAGTGTGAAGAATTGAATGAACGACTTGATTCTAAATCTATGGAAATCAGGTAGGCTATATACACCGAATAGGTGGCTAAGGTTGTCGGTGATACCGACGATGATTTGTAACT
>Ga0307515_10022355_pt1 | contig 11149 bp, 9 predicted proteins | sample 17_EM_MG_FD_194513 | JGI IMG/M metagenome (GOLD analysis project Ga0307515, IMG submission 194513) | Populus trichocarpa ectomycorrhiza microbial communities from riparian zone in the Pacific Northwest, United States - 17_EM | ecosystem: Host-associated > Plants > Roots > Unclassified | place... | reverse complement strand
TTCAGTTCATAATGATAAGGCAGTGCAAGTGGATGCGGTATGTGGTTCGATCATTGAGTGTTCTTTTCTGCTGAATTTGTTTTTTAAATAGTGAAGTCTACTATGAAGATATTTTATTGCATCATGCTTCTTGTATTCACAGGTGTATTCAATGTTATATTTGGTTTGTTAGTAATTTGGAGATCATAATTCTTCTATTCACTATGGTCAACATAGTCTGTTACAGTTTTAGAAACATCATGCAATAAAATATAACATGATGCAAAGTTGTTTTCAGTGTGTTTGTAATTTGGAGACTAATTCTTCTATTCATTGTGGTCAACAAAGTCTGTTACAGTCTTAGAAACGATGACCTTTCTCACTTCTAAACAATTCAAAGTTTATCTAGTTTTTCTTTAAAACATGAAAAGGAAAGAACTTTTTTCAAGTTTCTTCAAAAGCATTTCGAATATAATCTTGCTATCTAATTGCATCCATCGTTGGTAAAAGAAAAGGAGTAGAACTAACAGTTTCATATACCCCAATGCATTACTCTATTTCAGGTGGCAACGTCATTGAACTCTGCTGAGTGCTTCCTTCTGCAATCTGGCTCATCAATTTTCACCTGGCATGGGAATCAAAGCACCTTTGAGCAGCAGCAGTTAGCTGCAAAAATTGCTGAATTTTTGAAGGTATTATCCTTTCTGGAATTGTAGATTTTTGGTTTTGTTGAAATATGCTATCACTTTAGGAAGAATGTCAATGGCTTGAAGTCTTGACTACAAATTTGGTTAAAATCCTCTTCTGCCATATTTGTCTTTTATTTGAACAACTTCTTACTATCATTTGCCTTACTATTTCAGCCAGGAGTTGCTTTGAAACATGCTAAAGAAGGAACTGAAAGCTCAGCCTTTTGGTTTGCCCTTGGAGGCAAACAAAGTTACACCAGCAAAAAGTTTTCTCCAGAAACTGTCAGAGATCCTCACTTGTTCACATTCTCCTTTAATAAAGGTGACATTTCTAATTCTGAATCTTGGCTGATACCCTGTAAGTTCCATTTAATTTTCTTTGAGATAAATCAGATTGAAGCTTGCATCTGAGATTTTGAAGTAGTTGAGATAACTTTCTAACTGGGCTTTTTTATGATCATTTTCACTGCTATGTGGACTGCCAGGGAAATTTCAGGTGAGTTCTAGACTTTAAGTGCAGTACAAAATTCTTTCTGTGCAGCTTCTTAGAGGCTTCTCATGTTCAATTGAGCAGGTCGAGGAAGTTTACAACTTCTCTCAAGATGATTTGTTGACTGAGGATATCTTGATACTTGATACACATGCAGAAGTGTTTGTTTGGGTTGGCCAATATGTAGACCCCAAAGAAAAGCAAAATGTTTTTGACATTGGCCAGGTAGTGCTTAACCTGTTCCACTTTTGTCAGATTTTTCCTGTCAATGTTATTTACAGTATATTTTCCTTGCAGAAATACATCGAGATGGCTGTGTCTCTGGATGGTTTGTCTCCAAATGTACCACTGTATAAAGTTACTGAAGGAAATGAACCATCATTCTTCACAACATACTTTTCATGGGATCTCACAAAAGCCACTGTATGTACTGCATCAGCATTATTTATCTTTTCTCAAGTTATATTAATTTATTGTGTCACTATTGAGAAATTGTTATTGGGAATAAGAAAATTCAGAATGTCATGAGTGGAAAATTTATAGAGTTGAGGTTGGTGTTGGGCGTACCATGCGGACAAATTCCCAGAAGTCTTGTGATTGGGTGGGAAATAATAGATAATGTAGTTTGAATTACTCACAGAAGGCTGAGCTTGGTAGTTAACTAAGGGCGAAGCAGATCCTAGCAGTCAATCCCAACTAGTGTGGACTGAAGCTTGGTTGAAATAGTTGAGTTGTTTCAGTGTACAAGCTGATCATTGATTGCCTATATAGTTTTCTCCAAAGCTTAACACTAACTTATTCAAGCTTGGCAAGTCTCATAAAAAACACACAAAACTGAACGAGTGTAGGTGGAGAAAGTGAGAACTTGAGGCATCGAGGATAGAATCACAAGTCTTTTAAATATACCAATGGGAACAAGATGAGAAGCATTTATTGATAGATTTTAGAAATAGATACTGGTTAGTGCATAGAATCTAGAAAACTGTAGCAGCATGTAAATTTACGGATACAATACAGGTGAAAGGAAAACTGTAATATTGACCCATTGGCAATTGTTTAACCTTCTGTTCTCTCTCCAAGACAAGAACATTTTGTTAGAAAGAAATAGAACCAAGACAAAAAGACTTTAGTCCCGCTGGGACTTTGGAGCTCGGCATCTGGATGATTCATTTGTGAAATGGGGAAAAAAAATTAAGAAAAGGAAAGGAAATAAAGATAAAAGCACACGTTGTTTGGTCCCTCTAAAGGTTAATACTTCATTGAAAACTCTCATTGTTTACATATATGGCATGTTCAATACCTTATCATTTGATTGTATGTTTAAGAACTTCATCCTTGCATTACAGGTTCAAGGAAACTCATTCCAAAAGAAGGCCGCACTACTTTTTGGGCTAGGACATCATGTTGTGGAGGTAAATACGTTGATTAATGCTGGTGCATAATTTGGTGATGGATAGATAATTATGCATCTAATTTTGTTTGAATGCTTCTTATTTAAACTATTATATTGTCTTTTATTATGAAATGTCTTTATCTTTTACCACAATACTATGATCAGACTTTTCTGTAATCCTGTTCTCCCATGCTCTTTCTCCATAATGTAAGTAGCTTCTTCTGGCTACATTTCTTCTCATCAATCCCACAAATTATGTTGACATTATGTCCTTTGCACTTTTTCTTTTTCTTTTTCTTTTTTTTCCATTCTTCTCGTTCTTATTCTCCCTATTTTAATTGACGCACGTCCTTTTTTCCCATATTCCTGACCCCCAATTACGAGGCATACATCTTTTACTGACAGCAATTATCTGGTTATAGGAGACTGTCAGTCAAGAATAGGATTTGCATTCCAACTTGTCATTTACTCTCTTTTCTTGTTCTCCCTGTATGTGCGAATGAAGTTGTATCTTACATGTGGTGTTGATGTTGATAACAACGTGTATTTTTTTGCAGGAAAGGTCCAACGGAAATCAAGGAGGACCAACCCAAAGGGCTTCAGCTTTAGCTGCCTTATCTTCTGCTTTCAACCCATCATCTGGGAAGTCATCACTTCTGGTAAATAAGTTTTTCATACAACAAGAGTTTGATATATTGCCTTTCATCCTTTTTCTTTGACTCTCTTAGCTGTCTGCTTTCTTTCTCTTTCAGTGTTTGCTGCATGTTGCTTGTCTGTATCAGTATCACCCATCTTCACTAATTTTTGGTCTCTTTTTATTTGTGCAATTTCTATCTCTGTTTGCAGGCCTGTATGTATGTGTATTTCTTTATTTAGTGTGTTGCTTCTTTTTTCCCTGTAATAAACAATTCTCATATTTTCTGAACAAACCTCCCTGCCAAACCAACTGTAAGGAAGAGTATGGCCCTTTTGTCCTTCACGTTCTTAATAGGACCATGGAGGCTGCATTTTACAGTTAATAAAATCTATGTAATTTGACTATTTTGTTTTTTTTCTTCCATAATTTCCATAATTCCAAGTCATTTGGTTCTCTTTGAATGGAGTTGGATGGAAATTTGCTGGGCACAAAGCATTGTCTATGCACCTTTTGTGGGTTTACAAGCATCTGTTGCCGATCATTTTTGTTTGTTTTCGCACAGAATTTGCATTTGGATGTCTTGTTCTGACATTATCTTCTGCTTGTTTGACTTCTGTTTATTTACATGTTTTTCTTGCAATTTCTTCAAAGCATGTTTGTATCATAAAAGCCCTTGTACCCAATAATGATGGTTTATCATGTATGTATGTGTTATGAATTCATCCAATGAATCAACTTCCGGCCTAATGAGGTGCATGTGATGTGAGGAGCAGGATAGGTCCAACGGGTCAAATCAAGGAGGAACAACACAGAGAGCTTCTGCTTTAGCTGCCTTATCCTCTGCATTCAATTCATCCCCGGGATCGAAAACTACTGCTTCGAGGCCATCTGGAACCGGTCAGGGATCACAGAGAAGAGCAGCTGTTGCTGCTCTTTCATCAGTTCTTACTGCTGAAAAGAAGCAAACACCTGAAACCTCTCCTTCTCGCAGTCCTCCCTCAGAAACTAACCTTCCTGGTAAGAAAAAATTGTCTTTTTGCATGTTTCTGATGATTGTATCTTAAATATGAAGAAATAACAGTTGCTTTTAAAATGTCTGTATCTTATTCTGCAAGCGTATATTTTTCTGCTGAGATCCTTCAATTTAATTTGATCTCATGTGTGTATATGAGATGAACAATCTAAGACATTTTAAGTTTCAACACTTGTAGCTGAAGTGAAAAGTGAAACATTATTTGAAGCAGAGGGTTCTGAAGGAGTTGCGGAAGTCAAGGAAATGGAAGAAACTGCATCTGTATCTGAAAGCAATGGAGGAGAGGATTCAGAAAGAAAGCAAGATACAGAGCATGGGGAGAGTGATGATGGGAATGGTCAAAGTACATTCTGTTATGATCAACTAAAGGCTCACTCTGACAATCCTGTTAAAGGAATTGATTTTAAACGCAGAGAAGTTGGTCCTATTCTCGATGCTGTTACTTGAGTTTGTTTTCTGGATTGGTATTCAGGGTTTATTTTTGTCTTTGATTTTTCAGGCATATCTATCAGATGAGGAGTTCCAAACTATTTTTGGGGTGACAAAAGAAGCATTTTATAAAATGCCAAAATGGAAGCAGGACATGCAGAAGAAGAAATTTGATTTATTCTAGAGATCAAGTCCATTGAAGGGAATTATTTCTCTACCCTTTTGTGCTCTAACTCAAATTTCCTCAAATCATTATGCTCTTGACTGCTCTGTTGAAAAACCGTGCTTTCATTGGTGAACCATGCCTGGCTTGTTACGTCTAGCATTTCACTATTTACTCCTTGATGGGAATGTAGCTGTGATTAGTATCGTGATTGGTTGTGATTATGCCTGAAGAGTGAGTTTTGCCCGTGTTTTTTTCACTTTGAATCTACTTTTGCCTCTTTTATTGATACCAGATTGTAGTCTCTGGCAGTTGGCAGCACAAATTCTTTTATTTGGTCACAATGTATCTCATCTGTGATTATTTGACTCTCTCTCTTTTTTGATCTTTTTATTTGTTAAGTAAAAAAGGGTGTACATGTATTGAACTTGTACTCGAGTCAATATTCAGGAATGAAAATTTGTTGTTTGGAATAAGTATGGTTGTGTGCTACGGGTTATTCAGTAAATTATCATCCCTGCATGGAAATTCCTTTGTCATTGCCATTATATTGTTTGTTCGTTTCCTTTTTCTTAAATGATATTTTTCTGTTTTTATATTTTAAAAATTAATTTTTTTTATATTTTAAATTAATATTTTTTTTATGTTTTTAAATTATTTTGATATGCTGATAAAAAAATAATTTTTTAAAAATAAAAAAATATATTAATTTAATATATTTCATTATTCTTCATTTTGTTTTTGCATTTTAAAAATTAATTTTTTATATATTTTAAATTAATATTTTTTTTATGTTTTTAAATTATTTTGATATGCTGATAAAAAAATAATTTTTTAAAAATAAAAAAAATATATTAATTTAATATATTTCATTATTCTTCATTTTGTTTTTGCATTTTAAAAATTAATTTTTTTATATTTTAAATTAATAATTTTTTTGATGTTTTCAGATTATTTTAATACGTTGATATAAAAAATAATTTTAAAAAATAAAAACATATATTATTTGATTATATTTTTAAATAAAAAATACTTTAAAAAATAACTGTAATCATACTTTGAAGTAAATCCTTTTATCTATAGTAGGCGAGAAAACTAGCTTTAGACTATTTCTAGCTTTTTATTGCTTTTATTTTGATTTTTAGTATATTAAGATAATATTTAGTTATTATATTGGAAGATAACATGTTTCCTTGTAAGTTCTAAAAATATATAAATTTATTTTTAAAACTGTTTTAGAGATATATTTATTTTATATTTATATTTATATTTTTTAATATATATATATTTGTGACATTAGAGTCTTTTGTTATATTTTTTGTTAAATAATGTGGCAATATTTGATAATAAAAGATATATCCCACCATGATTTAAAAAATGTTCTTTAATGAAAAATCAATATAATTTAGTAAATATATAATTTTAGTTCTGTTTATTTTTGCGTTTCAAAAGTATTTTTAAAAAAAATTAAATTTTTTTTTATTTTTTTTCTTTACTTCAAATTAATTAATTAGGCTTATGTATCCAATTTTTTATGAGAATTATTAATTAATTGGGCTTCTGTATCCAAATCTTTTTTATATAAGCATGCACATATTTGGTTTCTGTATCCAAATCTTTTGTATATGTTTAATTATAAGGATTATTCACTACCAAGATAATTGCTAGGGAACAACTTATACATACTCTTAATTCGAAGTTAGCTAACTTGATTATTGGTTAGTGGTTGCTATTAATTATTCATTATCCTTGCACAATATTTTTCATTTCCTCTTTTTGCAACTAGTTACAATAGTTCCTCCCCCCCTCCCCGCCCTTTTTTTTTTTTTTTTTTGCAATTTAGTTACAACTAGACATGGGTCCATGCTGCTCCGAGGAACCATATTATTTTTTAAGTGCCACAAACGTGTTTTAAAGAAAACAAAATTAACAATTCAAGTTATAGATCCGAGTATGTCAAATAAATTGATTTTATTTTAATTATATGATAAAAAATAGATAATGATAATAAATAGATCAATATTTAAAAAAAAAATGATCACGATAACTCGAAAAAAAACATATTTCCAAAATAAAAAAAATAATGTTGTTTAATTTTTAGCCAATTAAATATTGAAGGAAAAAATTAGATAAAGAATAAACAAAATACCCAGACCGAGTCAACTCAAGCTAGCATGATAGATATGTAACTTTAGGTAATAAATGGCTAAGCAACTCGGGTTAACCCGCGATCCATGTCATGAGATTGTGATAACTCAATATAAAAAAAATCAAAGAAAACCATAAAGCCCAATTTTTTTTATATATAAAAAAAATGTTGAAAGATTAAATAAATAAAATAAAATAAGTAAAACAAAAGGAAGATGTCAACCATTGTTAAGTTTTCAAACTCATGATCCGAATCATTAGACTAGAAGTACCATACATGAAATTCAATCCCCAACCAATCAAATATTGAAGGATAAAATCGAGAAAAAAAATTATACAAAAAGATCCAAAACTAAAAATTTCAATTAAAAAATAAGAATCAAAATTGAAATAAAAAATAAATTAGAGGACAACTATAAATTTTTGATTAAAATATGAAATTGAAAAGAAAATCACTTCAACAAAAGGACAAAAAAATCAAAATAATGAGTACCAAATTAGAAAAAATAAGATATCAAAATTTAGGTTAAAGGATGAAATTGAAAACAAATAAATTTTTTGCAAAAGGGCCAATAAAAAAAATAAAACAAGAAGATTAAGGATCAAATTGGAAAACATTATATATCACAAATTGAGTTTGAATGATAAAATTGAAAACAAATAAAACTTTTACAAAAGAGCCAAAAACAAAAATTAAAATTAAAAAGAATAAGAACCAAAGTTGAAATATCAATAATTAAGAGGAAAACTCTGAAATTTTGAATGGCCAAAGTGATTTTCAGGGGGAGGAGAAAGAAAAAAGAATAAAAAAACCCCACCGACAATAATTCATTCCATAAATGCTACCACATGCCACCCAAACAAGAAGAAGACAACGTGAAGATCTTAATGACATGACATAAAGGTGTTTTTGGTCACCGAGAGGCATCACACGAGCCGCTAAAAGTCCGAGAGCGCCTCCCAATTAAAAGACTAAATTGACCTTAACCAACTTACTAATAATATAAAAACCAGGTTGAAAAGACAAAAAACATCATTGGATGCAATATTTATTTTCTTTTATCTTTAGAGGGTAAATCAATTATTTTATTGTGCTTGAATATTAAAATGATAAAAAAGCTCTTAGATGCAAGTTTTAAAAGATTTTAATTTTAAAGATAATTTAATAATTTTATTGTGTCAAAATAATAAAAAGAAACACATTATACCAATGACAATTTTTGTTCTGTATAATTTTCTAGCAGTGAATAGAGAGTTATAAAACCTAGATTTCCACCTAAACCTCTATCCCTCCCTCGTCAACTAGGAAATTCATAGAGCTTGATAAATTATTTTGATAGCATTACGTTCTACCTAACAATGATAAATAATTCAGAGGCCTTCGATAACATTATTTGGAAGACAAAAAGCCATCACTTCATATAAATTGATCTCTCATTGACAAACAAGCCTTGTACATCTGATGGGTCCTAGTTCTGGAGCCTCTACATTAGTGGAAAGATCGTGACCAGAGATGTACCATGTACACTTAATTGCCCTAGCTAATCACCCGCCACTAGGCTGTTTAGTGATTATAAAATGAGATAATTAAGCCATAATTTTTTTTTTAGTTTAATGTGGGTGTCCGGGCCAACTAGCGCGCACCTCGACTAATTCCACGGGTCCTGAAGTTAACGACCATGTAAGCCTCTAGTGGACATCATATGAGTAACCACAGGGCTCGAACCTGAGACAACAGAGGAAGCAAATCTCTTGGTCCCAAACTCTTACCACTGGACCACCACCTAGATGGTTGCCATAGTCTTTTTTTTTTTTTAAGTTTAATGTGGGTGTCCTGACCAGTTTGCGCATACCTCAACTAATTTTATAGACCCTGAAGTTAACTATAGCCTTTTTTGCTAACATGGCTGGGGATGCTTTATAATTATACCTTTTCCATGGCCTCGTATGCTCTTAGATTATTATTACACCCTTTGTCTAATCTCCTGTTCTTCCCACGGTTTTATTTTTTTATCAGCTGTTTCTGAAACCCTTTGGAAAGATCCTATCGAATTCAGAGAGGATAAGAAAGGGGGCCCTCTTGCTGCTATGTACTTAATATATGGACCCTATGTGAAAAGGGAGTGTGATTATATATATACACACACAAATTATTCTGCCTAATCTTTTATATATGTGTGACCAAAAGTCTTGCAGGTCCACATACATGTAATCTTTGAAAGTCATTGTCGTTTAATTTTGAAAATTCACCACAAGGATTTTTTTCTCATTTACTTCTTCACCCACGTACTATGCTAGTATTTGGGCTTCACATGCATGATACATAATTGGTCCTAATGTGATCAATTAATTGGCACAATATATAGTGGCCATTGATGCAATTTTCTATTGAAACCAATGATTATGAACATGATTTTCTATTAATTGAGATTAGCATGCAGCAAGGGTTTATATCAGATACAAGTGTATCTCTGCTTGCATGCATGTTACCCCATGATGCAAGCCTTATTAGGTTTCACATGTTGCATTATTAGGCTATATTTAGCTTGTTTAATTGGTAGTTTACATTGATTAAAATCTCGCCATGATAATTGACGTGCTGAAATGTTCTAAATCATGTGTTCATGTGAGGGAATAGTCCCCTGATCACAAGACGGATCACACAGCTAGCCACCCTTGGAGGGATTAGTCTTCTTGTAGAAATTCAATTACGTGCTCTCGTCCTTTGGAAAGTGACCTAACAAAATCCCCAACAACGAATTAAATAAAGCAAACTAGAATACACTACAAAGTCGAATCAAATTAATTTTGATGTAGATAGATAAAGAATATATATAGAGATGCTTTGTTGTGGTTTGATTATTCAATCTTCACTCGTAAAAAAAATTGTATCCTGATGATTGATGGGATGTTCTAGATAACATTTATAGTAGATTAATGTTGGTGGGTCAAAAAAAATGAAGCACATACTTTAGCTTATATCATTAGGCCATCTTTAACAGTATTAAATTTAATTAAAGTACACGTAAAGTGATCTGAACATCCACATTAAATTAAAAAAAAATAATTAATTGCATACAATATATATGTAGTTTGTGGAGCGGCTTACAAGGCTACAATCTTTCGGCGGAGTCTCAGATGAAGTAACCTTCAATCACAGTAATTTAAAATGAATGAGAGCTTGAGAAAAAACTATAAATGAAATATTTTTATTATTTTTTAATTATATATATCGCAGCTTTTGACAATTTTTATTTTATACTTGAAGTTTTTTTTTATTAAATGAAGATAATTTTTATTTTATAAAGCATAATTAATAAATATACCTTACTTATTTTTTAAGGTTTTGAATCATTGCACAAATGATCCTAATTAAGCTTGATCCGGCTCTGCCTTCAATATTTTCTTTTACTTTTGTTAGTTTCTATCTCCATTTTTAAACTTTAAGAATAAAGAGTGGGTTAGAGAACACAAAGATTGTAAATAACTTGTTTAAAACTCGATTAAAGGGTTCTAATTGTTGTTGAAATACATGTTGGAGTCGAATTGAAATTGAGAAGGCGACGGGGCTAATGTTCAAGAAGGATCACCATTCACCACCAATATTTTTCAACCCTTTTGAGAGATTAATTAATTAGATCATTGATAATGGTAAAGATTTGTTGGTTTAACCTAAGAAGGTCAGTGGCTTTCTACACCAAAAATTATAAATAAAAATATTATTAAAAAAAAAGCTATCAAGATTATCCTATCCTTTAAAAAATTGAAAAATTAAATAAGGTCCTTTCAAGCTTTAAAGCATGTTTATTTTAAACTTTTCAATTTTTTTAAATCATTTTTCTTAAAAATAATCTTAATTTATCTTTTGATTTTTTGTCCTTTTTTTTTTTTTATATTAACGTGGATGTCTGGGCTAGTTTGCGTGCATTTCGACTAATGCCACGGGCCCTAAAGTTAACGACCATGTAAACCTCTAGTGGCCATCATATTAGCAACCATATGATTCGAACCTGAGATCACAGGGAGATCAAACTCTTTTTTTATTCTTTATTCTTAATTTTATACTTGGAAGGCTAATATATTTTGAATTTGATAGGTCAAAGTTCGATCAATTAATATCGTTGGGTCAAACTATCGGATGTTGCAATAGAGATAGATGAGATGAAAGGGTTAAAATGCCTCAAGAGT